>OLHA01001362.1_pt1 | contig 13242 bp, 14 predicted proteins | sample 1605961 | NCBI WGS metagenome assembly OLHA01 (sample SAMN03283288) | human gut metagenome | biome: human-associated habitat; material: feces | host: Homo sapiens | place: Peru | collected 2012
CACCAATTTCTATCATCTGATCACTACCACCAGCATTAAATCCAGTAGTTTCAGTATCAAATACCACAAAAGTAGTACCATCAAAACACCTATCATCACTCCTAACAACAATATTAACAGTATCATCAACTACAGTAAGTTCAGTACCATATAATCCCTTAAAATGTTTACTAGGATCCTCTATTTTTTTATTATATCCTGATATAATACCATAAGCAATAGGAAAAGCTTGACAACCATTATGATCAGTAATAGCAACACCTCTATAACCCATATCAATACATTTACTTACAAGTTCACAAGTATGTTTACCAAGATCAACTCTAGTAATACCATCCATTTGACTCATCATAGTATGAGCATGAAGTTCAACTCTTTTGATTTCTGCATCATCAACTAATTCCTGTTTTTGATATTCAAAATTATTAATATCGGTAGCACTTAATGTAAGTTCATGAGAATAATCATCATTTTTTACACTGCCTTTTATTTTATACCAATTACCAACTTTCAACTTTTTATCAATAATATTGAATTCATCTTCATCATTTACAAATATTTTAGCATATATACTATCCGTATAATCAGTTAATTTTAGCGTTATAATTCTTAAATTTGTTTTAGTTGTAATTACATCTTTACCAAATATTTCCACTTCTATTACTACAGTACCAGTAGATGCAACTGTATCAAGTCTAGATGCTTTATCACTAATTTTTTTACCAAACACTATCTCAGGATTATCAGGTTCGACTATTAACGGAGGTCTTTTATAATTTTTATCTGGAACCCATTTTCTTTTCTCTTCTTTTTTTACTTCTAAAACGGGTTTATTTTCTAGTAATTCTTTTGGAACTTCTATTTTAAGTTCATTGGCAATTTCTTCGCTAATCGAATTTTTTTCTGATACTTTTATATCAATACTCACATCATAACCTATTTTATGGTACATGAGTTGTAACTGATTAATTATATTTTTTAGTCTTAATTCTTGTGCATAACTATCTGCATTTATAACAATATTATAATTTTCGCTATTATAAATATCTACAATATTTAAACTTAAATTTGTTAAATTATAGGTTAAAGGAGATCCATCACTTAATAGTTTTATAAAATATTTGTAATATTCTCTTATATCTAATTCACGTTTATTTTTTAACGAAAATACGACATCAATAGATTGTAATTCTGAATATGACTTATGCATTAATCTAACAAATTCATGATAATCAATCGTATTCATTAATTTTTCTAAAGTAATATAAAAAACATATTTAGTTTTATTAGAATTACCAACAATTTTATCAACGTTAGCTTCTTTGAAATTTTCATATTTATTAGCAGGATAATTTATTTTTTTTAGTAAAATATCTACATATTGTTGCATACTACCACCATATAAATTATATCAAAAAAAAGTATTTTATTAAATAAAAATACTCAACTTTAACAAAAAATAATAAGTTTTTAAATATTATATTTTTTAAATAACCTAAAAGCTGTTTTCATAGATATTTCTTTATTATCACATTGAAAATTATTTTGATTCAAAAAATCTAAAAAGGAACTTCCCACTTCATAATAACTATTTTCTGATTGTTCAATACATTTGTTCAAATGATGGTAATTATTATTATTCAAATTATAAAGTCCAAAGGTGCTTTGATAAAATAAACACTTGTATATTGAATCATAATCTTTTGCATCATTAAATGTAATATTTTTGGCACTACTTTTTCTTAAAATATATTTATAAATTTCATTTTCATGACTACTAACATTATTTTTTAAATATAAATTCCCAACATAATAATCACTTATATTATATAAATAGTTAGTATTCATTGTTTCAAATGAATCTTTTAAATTCATGTCAAACATATACCTAAATATCATCAAAGCTTCTGAAAACTTTATTTGTTTTGGAATTTCAAAATCAATTTTAGGAAAAAAATTTCTTAAAGAATATAAAAAATTGCATTCATTTACTTTATAATTTTTAAAATTATGTAAACAAATCAAATCATTATTTAATTTATAAAAAATTGTTATAACATAATAATCATCACCGTTTTTTATAACCGTATCAAAATTAGACTGCATTTTTAAAATAAATTTTTTATTAAGTAAATCATTTGTTGATTGATTATCACATAGATTAATTAATAATTGTCCAATATAAAAATTATTAATATCATAAATATCATTTTTATTTACTGCATTCTGATAATTCATAAAATCACCCCAATAAAAATTATAGACTATATTTTATATAAATTATTTTTATCAGTCAAGTTGATATTATGTTTTTTATCAAAGCCCCTATATTTTTAAAAAATTTTTTAATAATAAAAAAAGCTTTTTAAATTAAAGGCTTTTGTTTTTATTTTGGTGACCTGTATGGGTTTCGAACCCATGAATACCACCTTGAGAGGGTGGCGTGTTAAACCACTTCACCAACAGGCCAATTAATACTGATAACAGTATTAATTTTAACATATTAATTGCTAATTATCAATATTTTTAATTTACTTTATATACTTTTGCGATATTTTCAGCAGCTATAATACCATCAATTGCAGCAGATGTTATACCACCTGCGTACCCAGCTCCCTCTCCTATCGGATAAATTCCTTTTATATTACTTTCACCAAACTCATCTCTTTCGATACGAATTGGTGAAGAAGTTCTGCTTTCTACACCAGCTATTATTGCGTCATCACAGTTAAAATTTTTAATTTTTTTAGAAAATGCTTCAATACCATCAATTAATGCATCATTTATATAATTAGGAAAAATAGTTCTTATATTTCCAAATTCATAGTTACCTTTAAAAATTGGTTTTATAGTTCCAAATTTAGTAGAAATCTGATTTGCTTTAAAATCACCATACAATTGAACTGGTATTTTTCCATTACATAATGAATAAGCTTTTTTTTCTAAATTTCTTTGAAATTCAACTCCAGACATAACATTATCACCAAAATCATTTGGCGAAATTGTTACAATAACAGCACTATTTGCGTTTTCTGTATCCCTTTTATAATTACTCATACCATTAATAGCAAGCATATTTTCTTCTGATGAAGAATTTACAACATAACCGCCTGGACACATACAAAATGTATATACACCTCTTCCATTTAAAGTCTTATGAGTCAATTTATAACTAGCATTAGGTAAAATAGCGTGTTTTTCTACACCATACTGAGATTTATTTATCAATTTTTGAGGATGCTCTATACGAATACCAACAGCAAATGGCTTTGACTTCATATTTAATTTTAACTCATATAGCATTTTAAAAGTATCTCTTGCACTATGACCAATTGCCAGTACTAAAACATTAGTTTCAATTTCTTCGGAATGATTAACTATAATACTTTTAACAAATCCATTTTCAAATTTAATATTAGTAAGACATGTATTAAATCTAAATTCGCCACCCATAGAAATAATTTTTTTTCTAATATTTTTTACAACACTTGTTAAAATATCTGTTCCGATATGTGGCTTATTTTCATATAAAATTTCACTTGGAGCACCTGATTCAACAAATATTTCTAATACTTTCTTTTGTCTATTATTATTGTCTTTAACTAACGTATTAAGTTTTCCATCTGAAAAAGTTCCAGCTCCACCCTCGCCAAATTGAACATTAGAATTTTTATCTAAAACACCTGTTTCCCAAAATTTTTTTACATCTAATATTCTACTATCTACATCTTTACCACGTTCTATAATTATTGGTTTATATCCATTTTGAGCCAACATATAGGCACAATATAATCCAGCGGGTCCACTACCTACAATAATTGGTCTTTTAAATAATTTTTTTTGGCCAGTTATTTTGAATTCATATTTTTTTTCATTTACAATAAATATGTCATTTGAAATCAACTTAGAAATTATTTTTTCTTCTGAATTAACAACAATATTTACTTCATAGGAATAAAATAAGTCAGGTTTCTTTCTAGCATCTATAGATTTTTTTACTATTTCAATATCTTTTATTTCTTTACTATTTATTCTTAATTTTTTAGAACATTTTTCTATCAATTTTTCTTTTGAATCTTCTAAAACATTTACATTTATTTGTCTTAATCTTATCATAATTATTCCTCTTTCGATATCGTTTTACCAGCAATAATACCACTTATCCAAGCAAATCCTAAATTGTAGCCACCACAATCACCAACAACATCTAATACCTCACCTACAAAATACAAATTTTTGTTGTATTTTGATTCCATTGTATCTATATTAATTTCACTAAGTGGTATTCCTCCTGAACATACTTGAGCTTTATCAAAAGAATTTGTAGAAATGATTTTTTGTTTAAAAGAAATAATATTATTAGCTAAAGCAAATTTTAAATCTTTTGATAAATTTGTCCATCTTTCATTTTGTTTAATTCCTGATTTTTTTATTATTAAATTTACTAATTTATAATTTAGTACACCATCTAGAAGTTCTGTTATATTTCTATTTAAAACTAATTTATTACGATTATCCATCCATTTAATAAATTCACTATTTTCATTAATCCATGGCATAAAATTAATTTCAATTATTTCTTCTTTACCATTATCAATTCCCCTAGCAATAATGCCACTTAATTGCATAACACATATTCCACTTAAACCATAATCAGTCAAATTAATTTCACCATATTCTTCTTTTATCTTAGAATTATTTTCTAGTAGTGTAACTTTAACATCTTGTTTTACTCCTGCCCACTCTTTAAAATAATTACCAATTCCATTTAATTGAACTAATGCTGGTAATGGTTTTATTACACTATGACCTAGATGAATGGCTAAATCATAACCATTCCCATCAGATCCAGTCTTAGGAACTGCTTTAGAACCTGTTGCTACAATAACTTTATCTGCAATATAATTATTTTGTTCAGTTTCAATATAATATTTATTATTTTTTCTAATAATATTTTTTACATATTCATTATTATTAATAATTACACCTTTTAGTTTTGCTTCTAAAATTAAAGCTGTTTGAATACTAGTTGCTTGGTTAGATGTAGGATAATAATAGCCGTTTTTAATTTTTGGAACTATTCCTATTTTTTCAAAAAATTTTAAAACTTCATTATTTAATTCAGGAGTAATTATTTTTTTTAACTCAGCAATATTATCAGAATGATAATGATTTATATTTTGGTCACTATTCCAATAATTACATTTTCCATTACCTGTAATCAAAATTTTTTTGCCACAATTATTATTACGTTCTAAAATTATTACTTCATTATTCTTTGTTTTACTAAATATCGCACCAACAAGTCCACTAGCTCCTCCACCAATGACTACTATTTTCATTCAATCACCCAATTTCAATAAGATTATACCAAAAAAATCAGAAAAAAACATGAAAAATCATGTTTTATTTTACATAAAAAGAAATTTCAACTTTAATATTAGGATTGTTATATGAACTAATTACCACTTTTGAATATCCTTTATTTATTGCACGAACCAAACCATTTTGATCAACAGTTACTATAGATTCGTTTGAAGATGTATAAACAAGTCTTTTATCAACTGCATTATTTGGAACGATTGTAACACCGATATTATAAGTATCATTAATACTCATATTAACGGTTTCCTCAGAAACAAATAAACCGCTAACAGTTATTACATTATTTGTTACATTTACAACACATTCTGTTTTAATATTAGTATCCAAAACAGTAACTAAAATTTTAGTTGTTCCAGCACTAACACCAGTAATTAATCCAAACTCATCTACTGTTGCAATATTAGAATTTTCTGATTCATATTTTATTTTTTCACTACCATTACCAGAAATTAATGTAACTTTAAGTTCAAAACTACCACCAATATCTAAATATACATTATCTTGATTTAATTTAATATTTTCCAAACTTCTTTCAGTTGTCGTTTTAGTTTCTATATTGTTTTCACTTTGTTTTTTATCTTGTCTAAAAAAAATTAAATATACTGATAAAATTATTAAACAAATAATAATAAAATAAAATCCGTATGACAAATTATCCATAATTTTTCTATTCATAAATTCACCCTTAAACTTGATAATTATCTTCTAAAGTAAACTCAATATTTTCTTCAATCCATTCTTTTCTAGGTTCTACTTTATCACCCATTAATATACTAACACGTTTTTCTGCTAAGGCAGCATCTATTATATTAACTTTAATCAAACTTCTAGTTTCAGGATTCATAGTTGTTTCCCATAATTGTTCAGCGTTCATTTCTCCTAAACCTTTATATCTTTGTGTTTCAAGTTTTATTTTACTTTGCGCTAATATACTTTTTCTCTCATCATCAGTCCAAGCATAGTGAACAACTTTTCCGTTTGATAATTTATATAAAGGTGGCATAGCTATATAAACTTTTCCAGCTTCAATTAAAGGCTTCATGTAGCGATAGAAGAATGTAAGTAATAAAATTTGAATATGTGATCCATCTACATCGGCATCTGACATAATAATAATTTTATCATAATTAGAATCTTTTACTTCAAAATCACTTCCAACACCAGCTCCAACTGTATGTATTATTGTATTAATTTCTTCATTTTTGAATATTTCTTCTAATTTTGTTTTTTCACAATTTAATACTTTACCTCTTAATGGTAAAATTGCTTGAAATTTTCTATCTCTACCCTGTTTTGCAGAACCACCGGCTGAATCTCCTTCGACTAAAAATAATTCGTTTTTATCGGGATTTTTTGTTTGGGCAGGTGTTAATTTTCCACTAAGTAATCTTTCTTTTTTTGCTTTATCCTTACCGTTTCTTGCCTCATCTCTAGCTTTTCTGGCAGCTTCTCTAACCATTTTACTTTTAACCATTTTTTCCAAAATAGAAGTTGCTACTGCTTTGTTTTCTTCCAAAAAATACTGTAATTTTTCAACAACAATACTCTCAACAATAGTTCTAGCTTCTGGAGTTCCAAGTTTTGCCTTTGTTTGACCTTCAAATTGTAATAAATTTTCAGGAATTTGTAATGATATAATAGCAGTTAATCCTTCTCTTGTATCACTACCTTCCAAATTTTTATCTTTATCTTTTAAATATTTATTAACTCTAGCATAATCATTAAATACCCTTGTAATTGCTGATTTAAAACCAACTTCATGAGTTCCACCATCATTTGTTTTTACATTGTTTACAAAAGATATGATATTTTCATTGTAGGTATCTGTATATTGAAACGCTATTTCAACATTAATTCCATCTTTTGTGGCATCAAAATCAACCACTTTATGTAAGGCTTTTTTATCTTCATTTAAGTATTCAACAAATGATTTTAAACCATTTTCATATTGATAAACTTCTTTCTTTCCGTCTATTTCATTAACAATCTCAATATTTAATCCTTTAAGTAAAAATGCACATTCTTGCATCCTTTCACAAATAGTAGTAAAAGAAAAATTTGTAGTTGAAAATATTTCATCATCAGGCATAAATCTAACTGTAGTACCAGTTTTACTTGTTTTTGATAATTGTTTTAAAGGTACTGCTAACTTTCCACCATTTTCAAATTTAATATAATGTTCATAACCATCTCTTTTTATTGCAACTTCCATCCATTTTGATAGGGCATTAACTACACTTGCTCCTACCCCGTGTAATCCACCAGAAACTTTATATCCGCCTGTTTCAAATTTTCCACCAGCATGAAGTACTGTATAAATAACTTCTGGTGTTGACATACCACTAGAATGCATTCCAACCGGAACGCCACGTCCTTCATCACTTACACTAATACTACCATCTTTATGCATTATAATTTTTATTTTTTTTCCGTATCCATTGATAACTTCATCAATTCCATTATCGACAATTTCCCATATTAAATGATGAAGGCCTCTTTTATCAGTTGAACCTATATACATACCGGGTCTTTTTCTAACAGCTTCGAGTCCTTCTAATATTTTTATTGAGTTTTCATCATATTTTACCACATTTATCACCGTAAAAATTATATCAAAAAAAAATTAATTAAGCAAATAATTAATTTTTTTTAAGAAATTCTTTAATTTTCAAAATTAATTCTTCTTCAGTATCCGCTATAATAGGAATATGATTAACAATCGCAAAGTTTTTTGTTCTACCTATTCCACAAAAATTTTGACAACCTATTATTATTTTAGCATTGGGATCTATCTCTTCAAGTTTTGGTACAATTGAAGAGACATTCATAGCCTTACATTTGTTGCAAATTCTGAATTCATTATTCATCACATTCACCAACTAAAATGCTTGCAATATCACCTTGACTTACTAAATGCCCATTAGCGTCATCAGTATCTAGGTGCATTTCAAAAGAATAATTATCGCTAATTTTTAATGATACATTTTTTAAAATACCACCTTTTTTTCCATTTAATAAAACATCTACGTATTTTTTATTTTCTAACCCATATTTTTTTACATCTTCATTTGTTAAATGAATATGACGAGTTGCAATAATGCAGCCTTCATTTAAATCAATACTACCATTTGGTCCTATAAGAGTAACACCCTCACTACCTATTATATCTCCTGATTCTCTAACTGGAGGATTTATTCCTAATTTAAAAGCATCAGTTTTTGAAACTTCAACTTGAGTATAACTTCTTAGAGGTCCTAATACTCTTACATTTTCTATAATACCTTTTTGCGTTTTGATAGTAACTTTAGAAGTACTAGCAAATTCTCCTGGTTGAGTTAAATCTTTTGATTTTTCTAAAGTAGTATCGCCAAATAAAACTCTAAAATCGCTTTCTTTTAAATGAACGTGTCTATTAGATACACCAACTTTTACATCTATCTTTCTCATAAAATCACCTACTTAATTATATATTAAAAATTAAAAAAAATCTATAAAATTTATAGATTAATATTATCGAACCAATAATTATTTAGTTTTTCTAATCCAAGAACAGTTTTATTACCATGACCCGGATAAACAGTAATGTCATCATCATATTTTTTAATCTTTTCAATACTTTTTAACATTTCTTCATAATTACCAGTTTCTAAATCAGTTCTTCCTATACTATTTTCAAATAAAAAATCACCTGTAAACATTATTTTTTCTTCTTTAAAATAATAAGTAACTGAATCACTGGTATGACCAAATGTATAAATAACATCAAATGAAAAATTTTCTATTTTATAGTTTTTTTCTTTTACGTTATCATACTCAAAAATAATTGGATTGTATTTTTTTATAACACTATCTAAAGCACCAATATGATCAAAATGATGATGTGTTATCAAAACAGCCAAAACTTTCATACCATTTATTATCTCATCGATTTCTTCAAATGAATCACCAGGGTCAACAATAATACAATTATTATCTTGTGATACAATATAACAGTTTTCTAAATATGAACCAACAATTACTCTATCTATTTTCATTAAAAACCTCTTTTTATATTACGCATAGCCTCAAGGTGATTAAACCTTTTTTCGGTATTTGAAACCTCACCTTTGTCAGTATTTGTTTCTCTCATAGCATTTTGATATCCATATTTATTTTTACTAACTTGTTCATTTAATTTCATTCTTGAATTTCTAACTTCATCAATACTTCTAGCGCCAGTTCTTTCTTTGAATCGTTCCATATTAATTGAACGAGTTGTACTTTTTGATTCGCCTGTAAATAATTTTCTATTATTAAAATTTGGGCCTAAATTCATTTTATTTCCTCCAATACTTTTTTAACAGGGCCATAGGTTTTTCTATAACCGTCTATAAGTCCATATTTATTAATTGCTTCTATGTGTTTTTTTGTGGGATAACCCTTATGAGAAGCAAAACCATACATAGGATAAATTTTATCAAGTTCGTACATCATTCTATCCCTTGTAACTTTTGCAACAACACTTGCAGCTGCAATACTAATACTTTTAGCATCCCCTTTTATTATGGACGTTGAATTAATATCTAAATCAGGTAAAGGCATCGCATCAACCAAAACATGTTCTAAATTGATTTTTTTTCTTACTATAGATATGCTTTCCATCATTGCTTTTCTGCTTGCTTCATAAATATTTATCTTATCAATTTCATCGGCATGAACATACCCTATGCCATAAGCGACACAATTATTTATAATATAATCATAAAATGCATCACGTTTTTTTTCACTCAATTTTTTTGAATCGGTTAAGCCATCTAATACAAAATCACGTGGTAATACAACACAAGCGGCAACCACATCACCAATTAAAGGACCTCTTCCAACTTCATCTACTCCGCCTATAAAATTTATTCCACTATTATATAATTCATTTTCATATTTATATAAGTCATTATCCATACCATTCACCTTTAATATTATACCAAATTGTAATATTTATTTCTATATAATATAGAAAAAAGACAATACTTTAGTATCGTCTTGAAACACCTATTCCATCTCCAATATCATAGTAATCAGTTTTGAATTCTTTATTTTCATCTAAAAAATCTTTATAGTTTTTAATTTTTCTAACTAGTCCCCTAACATTACGTGTTAATGTACTCCAATCACTTTCGACAAGGCCATGAAATGACAAATTATCACTTATGATTACACCATTATTTTTTAGATTAGTTTTAAATTTCTCAAAAAAATTTATATATTGTCCTTTTGCTGCATCAATAAATATTAAATCATATTTATCACTTAAATCAACATTTAAAGCATCATCTAAAATTGCATCAATTTGTTCTTCTAACTTAAAATCACTTATATTTTTTAAAGCTAGAGAATATCTATCTTTATCTCTTTCAATAGTTGTAATTTTAATATCTTTATCAATTGATGCCATTTTAATTGCCGAATAACCAATAGCAGTACCAATTTCTAATATACGTTTTATATTATTTTTCTTTATGTAATCGCATAAAAATTCAATACCATCTTCCAGTATTATTGGTATATTATATTCTTTTGCGTATTCTTCTAATTCTGATATTCGTACCATAAACCTTGACTTTGTAAAGACGCAATCATTTGTAAATGTTCTGCATTAGTTTTAGTAAAATAAGTTTTTTTATTTTTATCAGCAACAAAGAAATAGTAATTATGTTGATTTGGATTAATCGCAGCTTTTATTGATTCAATACCAGGATTACATATTGGACTAACTGGTAATTTACCACTCATGCAAGAATTTCTAGTATTATAGTTATTACATTCATCTAATTCAGATTTATATAAATCTCTTTCATTCATATCGACTTTACTTGCATAATAAGTTGTAACATCACTACCTAAACTCCAACCAGAATTTAAACGATTATAAAATACTCCTGACACATCGAATCGATCACTAACATTAACGCCTTCCAATTCAACAATGGAAGCTAATGTTAAAATTTGATGTACAGTATAATTACTATTTTGAATATCAGTTTTATAAGGAGTTAATTTAGTATCCATCTCATCTAATAACGTTTCAAAAATTTCTTTAACTGTTACATCTTTACTTTTAAATTGATATGTATCTGGAAATAAATAACCTTCAAGAGAATAATAAATACGATTATCTTTTATTTCATCTGTTAAAAACCAATATTTACTAATTAAATAATCCAAATAATTAGAATCATTTAACAAATTATAAACATCATCTTCAGTATTATTTGTATTTTCAGATATTAATTTAGCAATATAACGCATATTTTTTCCCTCAACAAAGGTAATACTTATCGCATCAATATTAGCGTCACTTCCATTTTCTAAAGTTTTTATAATTTTTTCTACACCCATATCTTCACTTAACAAATATTTTCCTTTTTCCAAACTTTTAGGATTCATTAATTTGACATATAATTTGTAAAAAAATTCAGATTTAATCAAATTATTTTGTTTTAACTTACTTGAAATTGTAAGATAAGTTTCTCCAGATTCAATTTCTATTTCTTTCAATTCAGAATTTTTACTAACAGGACTAATATTTATTTTATAAAGTGTACAACAAACAATAATTAAAATAACAAAAAAGGCTACAAGAAAACCAGCCATATATGTATATTTTTTCATATATTACTATTCTTGAGTTCCTTCATTAGATTGTTGTCTTACTTGATTTTGAAGTTCTGTTAAAATCGTTTCAATTATTTTCCATTCTTTATCAGTTTCAATAGGTTCTAATGATGTTGATTCACTATTTGGATCATAGATTGATGCATAAACTTTAGTATTTCCAGCTTCATCTTTAGTATTATCTGTATATACTATATAACTTTTCTTTGTTTCTTCTGATTCAAATGTAAAAAGTGCTTCACATTCTACTTCCTTACCTTCATTATTAGTTATTTTAAAAACCATTCTTTCATCACTATACATTATACAGTACGACCGTACAATATTCAAGTCCAAACGCAAAAAAAGAGAAACGAAATTTTCGTTTCTCAATTTTTTCGTCGCCGGAGCAAATCATTTCGCCTCCCGCAAATTTTCCAGCAAAGAGCTACCAAGCTCCAAGATGACAAATTCCGAACCGTCCGTCATTTCGGAAAACCATTTCATTTCAGACGAGTTTTTACCGTCGAACACGAGCTTTTCGCCGTTTTCTCTTATAAAAAATCTGTAAACATATTGTCCGTCATCGGTCGGCAGGGTAAGAACATCGCCACTGACAGAATAATCGCCGATGCCGATATAACAGCTCAAATACGGAAACATTATCGCAAATTTGCCGTGGCTAAACGAGATGCTTGTATAATGTTCAATATCACCCGGGGCTCCGAAGCTGTAACATTTGCCTTCAAGCAACGGTGCGGCAGGCTTTCCGAAAACAAAGACGAGCGCACCGACAATAACACAAAGCACAAGCACAACCGACGCAACAGCCGTCAGCCTTTTGACGTTTATCTTGTTCTCTTCCATAACGAAAGCCCTCCCGTATGATAAATTTGGTATAAATATTATATCATATGCGAATTTTTTTGTCAAGTTTGGGGAATTTTTTATGAACACGATTGAATTTATTTTCTTTTGGTGATAAAATAGTGTCCAGAGTGCGGGATTCCCGCAAACAAATATAAAAACGGAGGATATTTTATTATGTCACAGAGATTTGTACTCAATGAAACATCTTATCACGGCAGCGGCGCTATCGCCAACATCGTGACGGAAGCACAGGCAAGAGGCTTCAAGAAGGCTCTCGTCTGCTCCGACCCTTCCCTTGTAAAATTCGGCGTATCGCAGAAGGTAACCGACCTTCTTGACAAAGCAGGTCTTGCTTAC
>OLHA01001366.1_pt1 | contig 13229 bp, 8 predicted proteins | sample 1605961 | NCBI WGS metagenome assembly OLHA01 (sample SAMN03283288) | human gut metagenome | biome: human-associated habitat; material: feces | host: Homo sapiens | place: Peru | collected 2012
TTGAGCCAAAAATCCAGGCTGGGGCTTCTTGCCAAATTGTGCGGTGTTGCCTTATTTTGTTTCTTTTAGTGGAAACAGCATGTTGACGGAGAAAGTACCTCCGTTGGTTCGGAAGGAGATTGTCCCGTCGTATTTGGAGGTAATGGCGGCAATGCTCTTGGTGCCAAAGCCGTGATACCTTGGATCGCCCAGAGAAACAGGACGTCCGTTTTCCATAATAACAGTACCCTCATAGCAGTTGTGGATGTTGATGGAGAGCAGCTCACCGTGCCGGCGGATGGAAAGGTCAATGGCACGCATGTCTTCCTCCAGTCCTTTGACCGCATTGAATGCGTTCTCCAGCAGATTGCCAAAGAGGGAATAGATGTCCGCATCCTGCATAAAGTCCAGACTGCTGCCATCGGCAATGCAGTTGATGGTGATGCCGTTTTCCTGGCAGGATATATTCTTCTCCGTAAGAATCACGTCCAATGCCCGGGAGCCAGTTTGGAACATGGAATCATAGATGTGGATGGCCTGTTCCATCTCTTTCAGGGCACCGGCATCCATATTGGTTCTGCTGGCGATGGTGCGTATTTGATGGCGCATATCGTGACATTTTCGATTGATCAGGTCGATGGTGTCGCTGGAAATCCGATACTGCTCCTGATCCTTCATCCATATTTGGGTGATGATTTCCATCTCGTTTTCCAGATTGCGCTTGAGCAGCAGATTAAACTGTACCGCTAGGATGCACATGGTTGAGATCACCAGCAGAATGCTGTCACAAATCATATACAGCCAATCCCCGCTGGCTCTCCACTGAATCCGCATCCAGTAGCAGATCACGATTTCCACAATGACCACAACGCACAGCAGCACCAACAGATTGCTGTGTTTCAAATCGAAATTCTGCCCTCGCTGCAGATGGCGGCCATACATCCAGTAGTAAAAGGCGTAGATGCCTACCGTAATGAGAAACAACAGAATCTCCGTGAGAAAGGAGGAGGGCAGGAAGGTGTGAACACATTCTCGAACCATGGAGCCCAGGAACTGAATCCCGTAGCCAGCCAGCGAACAGAACAGAGCCTCGCTGATGCTGATTTCAAAGCAGGCACAGGCCATTGCCCACATCAGCAACAGCGCGGTGGAATAAACAAACGCATTTCTGATATGGGAGGGCTGGATGCCGGACACCACCAGGATCATAAAGGAAAAGCCCACGGCTGAGATTGCTGCAAAACGAAGGGGCATGAATGGTTTGCGTTTTTGCTGGATTAGAAACGTGAAGGTTCCCATAATTAAGTAAAAATAGAATTCGCTTGCGAACTGAAGTGCTGATATGAAGCTCATGTAGGTAAATACGAAGTTCATATGCTTCCTCCTAAGTAGTCGTTCAGTGCCTCCAACACGGCATTGCGCTTGGGACGGCTGATCTGGAGTTCCTCCCCATCGACTACCAGGGTGAATCCCCGGACAGCCCGGATAAAGGCCAGATTCACAAGATAGCAGCGGTTACAGCGGACAAACTGGGTTTTATCCAGTTTCTCCTCCACATCTTTTAGCTTGCCGTAGGTGTTCAGATTTCCTTCGACGGTGTGATAAACCAGACAGTGATCAGCCACCTCCACATATTTGATTCGGGAAGAAGCGATGCGATAGACACCGTCGGAGACATTGATCAGGACTGTCTGTACCTGTTCCTGTCTGCATTTACTTAGAGCGCGCTGAATTCGGGAGCAGAACCTGGAATAGGAAACTGGCTTCAGCAGATAATCCATGGCATCCACCTCATAGCCCCGTATGGCATAACGAGCCAGGCTTGTGATGAAAATCAGGGTGACAAGCTTGTCCAGTCGTCGCAGGCGGGTTGCGGTATCCATCCCATTCATAGCGGGCAGATTGATGTCCATCAGCACCAGATCGTACACCGGCTGATATTCCAGCAGGAATTTTTCTCCCTCCGAAAACCACCGCACCTCAATATCGACGGCATTCTCCTCGCAGTAGCGCCGAAAAAACGACTGAATCGCTTCTGCTTCAACAGGGCTGTCTTCTACCAGAGCCACCAAATACGTCATATTGTCAATCCTCCCATATTTTGGACACCATTCCATAATACAGTATAGCACATTGGTCAATCCTGTGGGCACAATTCACGAAAGAATGTGACAATTGGCGAAAAAAAGCTGACAGACTGACAATCCTTGGCTATGATGAATTTGCAAAGCGGGAAACCCCGCGGGAGCGAAATATGAAAGGAGCGCACACTATGAAAAAGATGAACAAAGTTCTTGCCCTTCTGCTGGCCGCGTCCATGGTTCTCTCTGTTGGTGTACAGGGAGCTAAGGCTGACGGCGCAAAGTGGAGCGAGCAGGAAACCGCCGACGGCTGGATGCTGGTCACCAACGAAGGCGGCAAGACCCTGGGCTACTCCAAGGATTCCGGGGTGACCCTGATTGAAGACGACGGCTTCGCCTTTAAGGATCTGAATCGCAACGGCAAACTGGATGCCTACGAGGATTGGCGTCTGGACTATGAGATCCGTGCCCGTGACCTGGCGGATCAGATGTCCGGCGAAGAAATTGCTCCCTACCTGACCCATGGTGGTCTGGGCACCTTCACTACCAACCGCAGCTCTTTCCGCAGCGACTCAAACTCCGGCTATGCATACATTCTCGGCGGTGGCCGCGGCGGTGTCACCCGGAATACCGGCACCACAGCTGCAGAAGCGGTTGACCACGCCAAGTGGGTCAACCTCGTTCAGGAGCTGTGCGAGGAACTGGACTACGGCATCCCTGCGCTGGTCTCCATCGACCCTAACGATCAAGCCGGTCTGGTTCAGGGACTGTCTCTGGCTTCTACCATGGACACGGAGCTGGCTGTCAATGTGGGCAAGGCCTATTCCGAGCAGTACCGGGCTATGGGCGTTAACGCCCTGCTGGGGCCCCAGATCGATCTGATGGGTTCTCCCACCATGGAGCGGGGCTTTGAAACCTACGGCGAAGACCCCGCCCTCAGCCGTGACATCACCGAAGCCTTTGTATCCGGTATGCAGTCCACCTGGGACGGCGATACTGATCTGGGCTGGGGCAGCGATTCTGTCCTGACCATTATGAAGCACTACTCCGGTGCCGGTGCCTCCGAGGGCGGCCGAGACGACCACACCGCATCCGGTAAGTATTCTATTTTCCCCAACGACAACTATGAAGCACATCTGATTGCATTCCATGACGGTGCTTTCAATCTGACCCACAGCTCCACCAAGTCCGCCGGTGGTGTTATGATGAACTATTCCGCCAACTACTCTGAGGACGGTTCTCTGGGCGATATGGTCGGCGGTGCCTTCTGCCAGTGGAAGTACGATACCCTGTTCGGCTCCGGCTGGACCGGCTTCATCATCTCCGACTGGGGTCCCTTGTCCGGCGGCGGCGGTTCCTGGGGCATGCAGGATTACACCGATGCCGAGCGCATCATGTTTGCGATTGAGCTGGGCATGACCCAGATGGGCGGATACTCCAACCTGGATAACATGCAGGAAGCCTATGAGCTGCTGGTTGAGGAGTTGGGTGAGGACGAAGCCCTGAGCATGATGCGTGACCGCGCCTACGAGAACATTCTCGTCTCCATGCGGCTTGGTCAGTTCGAAAATCCCTACTGCTCCACTGAGCATACCCGTGAGGTCTGTGGCACCGAGGAAGCCTTTGCTTACGGCCTGGAGACCGAAGTTAACTCCATTGTCATGCTGAAAAACAGCGGCGTCATTGAAGCTGCCAACGAAAAGAAGACCGTTTATATCCCTTATACCTATACACCTGCCTACAGCGCTAAGGTTGGCCCCACCATGCAGAATTACGAAGCATCCTGTGTGCCCTGCGTGGATGTGGAGCTAGCTTCCCAGTATTTCAATGTTGTAACCGATTCCCTTGGTGAGCCTACCGGTGAGGACGGCGGCTACGTCGAGAGCGACATCATCCGTGCCTCTTCCGAAGAAATTGCCGCTTGCGACATGATTCTGCTTTACATGATTGCTCCTCAGGTTGACTCTGTGGCGGTTTATGCGGATACGGACAATACCGAGCTGCTGTACTACTCTGCCCCCTCCATCCAGTACGAGCCCTACACCGCCACCACTGCAAGAGAAATCTCCATCTCCGGCGACACCATCGTTGAAACCTTCAGCGACGGCTATACCATGCAGACCAAGGAAACCAAGGAGAACCGCTCCTACCGGAATCAGAAGGCCAATGCACTCCTGCCTAGCGTGCAGGCTACCTATGATACCTTTAAGTATGTCACCGGCCTGAATGTGGAAACGCCTCTGGTCGTGCTGATGCAGCAGGGTATTGAGCGGCAGTGCGGCGGCAGTGGCTCCATGGTTTGGAGCGAGGTAGAACCCTACGCCGACGCAATCCTGAACGGATTTGTCTATGTAACCAAAGAAGCATTCCTGAAGATCGCCTCCGGCGAAGTGGAGCCCAGAGGTCTGCTGCCCGTGCAGCAGCCTGCCTCCATGGAAGCAGTCGAAGCCCAGTACGAAGATCTTCCCCGTGACGTGGAATGCTATGTGGATGCCAACGGCAATGCCTATGACTTTACCTTCGGCATGAACTGGTCTGGCGTGATCGATGACGAGCGCGTTGCAACCTACTCCGCAGAGCCTCTGACCAAATGCACTTCCTTTGAATTCCACTACGCCGATTAAGTTTCCTCCACACAATCGCGGAGAGCGGAGCGCAGCTCTGCTCTCCGCCTTCTCTTCTAACAGTATTACAAGAGGATAATGAAATGATTCAGTTGATTATTGATTTAGTAACCCCCATACTGGTGGACTTTGGTGCCAGCGCGGCAGATGTTTCCAGTTACCTGACCTCCCTGAGCACCTACATCTATGTGATCCTCGGTTCCCTGCTGGCGATGATCGTAGTGATGTTTGCCGCTCATTTCGTCAAAAAGGGAAGCCGCCATGTCATCCGCTGGACTGCGGCTATTGCCTGGGTTCTGGTTGTACTCCTGGTTGTAAACCTAGTTTGCTACGGCCCCATGAACTCCATTGTTTCCGGCTTTCTGAACGCATCCAAAGCGGAAATGTCCGATGATGTGGTGGGCAATTCCAAAAACGTCATCTCCCAGGTGGGTGACGAGGGTATGGTTCTGGTGAAGAACAACGGGCTGCTCCCACTGGCCTCTGATGCCAACAAGCTCAACGTCTTCGGCTGGAGCTCCGTCTACCCCGTTTATTCCGGCACCGGCTCCGCCAACAGCGGCGATGCCGTCACGCCTCCCGTGGGCATTCTGCTGTCCCTGCGGGATGCGGGCTTCTCCATGAATGACGAGCTGACCAAGCTGTACCTGGGCTACCGGCAGGCTCGGCCCACCATCTCCATGAACAGCCAGGACTGGACGCTTCCGGAGCCAACCAGAGAGGCCTATACCGATGAGATGCTGGCCAATGCCACCGCTTTCTCCGATACGGCAATCATTGTAATCGGGCGCAGCGGCGGCGAAAACGCCGACCTGCCCACCGACATGAACGCCGTCATTCACGGCACCTACGATGTGGCGAAATCCGGTATCATCGACGCCAAGTACCAAGGTAACTACGGCTATACCGCAGGTACCTATCAGAACAACGGTGATTACGATGATTTTGAGCCGGGTGAGCATTACCTGGAGCTGTCCCGCACCGAGGAAGACTTGGTGGAAATGGTTTGCTCCAACTTCAAGGACGTGATCGTGGTCATCAACGCCAACAACGCCATGGAGCTGGACTGGGTGGATAAGTACGAGAACATTGGCGCCGTCATTCTGGCCCCCGGCACCGGCAACACCGGCATGGCAGCTCTGGGCAAGATTCTGAACGGCACCGTGAACCCCAGTGGCAGAACCGTTGACACCTACCTGAAAGATCTGACTCTGGCCCCCACCTACAACCACTCCGGCAATTCCGGCAACCATATCTACACCGACACCGACGACCTGGTGAAAAAGGTTGGCCGGAACGATTTGAGCTTCCAAGGTGTCTTCTCCTTCACGGACTATGTGGAGGGCATCTACATGGGCTATAAGTTCTATGAGACCGCCGCCCAGGAGGGCCTCATCGACTACGACGCGTATGTCCAGTACCCCTTCGGCTACGGCCTGAGCTACACCACCTTTGAGCAGAAGATCACCGATTTCAAGCAGACCGCTGATGCCCTGACGGTGGAGGTCACCGTGAAGAACACCGGCAGCGTCGCGGGTAAGGATGTGGTGGAGCTGTACTTCACGCCGCCCTATACCAACGGTGGCATTGAGAAGGCCTCTGTGAATCTGGTGGATTTTGCCAAGACGGAGCTGCTGAAGCCCGGCGCATCCGAGAAAATCACCTTCACCGTGCCTTTGGAGGAGCTAGCTTCCTATGATTCCTCCTGCATCAAAACCGCAGGCGGTGGCTACATCCTGGAGGCCGGAAGCTACAATCTTTCCATTCGTTCCGATTCCCACACGGTTCTGGACTCCAAGGAATTTGAAATTAGCGCGGATGTGGATTACAGTGCCTCCGGACGTCCTTCTGACAAAACGCCTGCCATCAACCTGTTTGACTATGTGCAGGGGGATATGCAGTACCTGTCCCGGAAGGATGGCTTTGCCAATTACGAGACGGTAACCGCTCCCCACACGGATTTCTCCATGGCAAAGGAAACCTCCAAGGCCATCGAGGCCATTTCCGTTGCCAAGTACAAGCCCGAAAAGCTGGACAATGAAAACGACGTGATGCCCACTCTGGGTGCCGACAACGGCTTGAAGCTGGCGGATCTCACCGGCAAGAGCTATGACGATCCCATGTGGGAGCAGCTGCTGGATCAGATGAGCCTGGAGGATATGATTAAGCTTATCAACGAGGGCGGCTGGAAAACAGCTTCCATCCCTTCCGTGGGCAAGATCACCACCTCCGACTGTGACGGTCCTGCCGGTCTGTCCAATTATGTGACCCATACCATGGGCACTCAGTTCCCCTCCGAGGTGCTGATGGCCCAAACCTGGAACAAAGAACTGGCAGAAAAGATCGGCGCGGCCATCGGCCAGGAGTTCGCCAACGCCAAGAACTACGGCTGGTACGGCCCTGCCATGAACCTGCACCGCTCCGCCTTCTCCGGACGGAACTATGAGTATTACTCCGAGGATGCCGTGCTCTCCGGCAAATTTGCCTCCGCAGAGGTCAACGGTGCTGCCAGATACGGCGTGTACGCGTTCATCAAGCATTTCGCCGGAAACGACCAGGAGACCAACCGCTGCGCGTTCCTGCTGACCTACATGACCGAGCAGACCCTCCGGGAGAATGTGCTCAAGCCCTTTGAAACGGTGGTTAAGAACTTCGATTTCGACCACTATGTGATGGGCATGATGACCTCCTACAACTGGCTGGGCACGGTTCCCACCATCAGCAATCATGAACTGCTCACCGATGTGCTCCGGGGCGAATGGGGCTTCATCGGCACTGTGATTTCGGACTACAACGGCTCCTACGGCTTCCAGATTTCCGATGCGGCTGTCCGGGCGGGCAACGATCTGATGCTGGGCTACGGCATGTCCGAGAGCAACAAGTTCGAGGATACCGGTGCGGCTACACTGGTGCTGGCAATGCGGCAGGCATGCAAGAACATCCTTTACACTGTGGGCAACAGCGGATACTACGCCGACCCTACCGCTGTGATGGAGGAGGAAGGTGCGGACAACATGACCAGGCTCTTCACCACGGTGAACGTCAGTGTCTGCACCGCCGCCGCTCTGATTGAGCTGGCGGTTGTGGTGCGCTGGCTGCTAAAGCGCAAAAAGGCGAAAGCTGCTTGATGTGCTGATTCCTTGATTTACAGTTCCCCGGCGGTACGCCGCCGGGGAACGAATCCCGTGTGCTGTTCTGTGAGTGCAGGCGTTTCATTGACAGAACAGCATCCGAGCCGCAGATTAACAAAATGGAAAAGGAGCAGATCTCATGACTACGAAGGAACGGATTTCCAACCTGACCCTGGAAGAAAAAGCCGCCCTGCTCCAGGGCTGGAGCACCTGGACCACCTGGGATGGGGGTGAAAAGGGAATCCCGCTCATCTTTTTATCCGATGGCCCCCATGGTCTGCGGAAGCAGGCGGGAGCCGGTGACCACCTGGGCCTCAGTGCCTCCATCCCCGCCACCTGCTTCCCCACCGCCGCCACCATGGCCAACTCCTGGGATACGGAATTGGGTGAGGAACTGGGCAGAGCGCTGGGAGAGGAGGCGGCGGCCAACGATGTCCATATGTTGCTGGGGCCGGGACTGAATATGAAGCGTTCCCCCCTGTGTGGACGGAACTTCGAGTATTTTTCGGAGGACCCCTATCTGGCCGGGAAAATGGGTGCCGCCTATGTGCGGGGGATTCAGAGCAAGGGCGCTGCCGCCTGTCCCAAGCATTTTGCCGTCAACTCCCAGGAGCTGCGGCGGATGTGCATGGATTCTGTATTGGATGAGCGTACCCTGCGGGAGATTTATCTGACCGCCTTTGAAATGGCCGTAAAAGAGGGCGGGGCCAAGGCCATCATGTCCAGCTATAACCAGGTCAACGGCACCTACGCCAACGAAAACGCCCACCTGCTGACGGAGATTCTGCGGGGAGAATGGGGCTTCGACGGCATGGTGGTCACCGACTGGGGCGGGGATAACGACCACACCGAGGGCGTGAAGGCCGGTTCTAACCTGGTGATGCCCGTCCCCGGCCCGGACTGCGCCATTGGCCTTGTGGAAGCGGTCAAAACCGGAAAAATCTCCGAAAAGGTGCTGGATGAACGGCTGGAAGAACTGTTAAAGCAAGTATTCTCCCTCACGGAATCTGTAGCCGCTGCACCCAAATCCTTCGATGTGGATGCTCACCATAAAATCGCGGAAAAATGCGCAGAAGGCTCCATCGTGCTTCTGGACAACGACGGCATTCTCCCCTTGAAAAAGGAAACCAAAACCGCCGTCATTGGTGACTTTGCCAAAGCACCCCGGTATCAGGGGGCAGGCTCCAGTCAGGTCAACCCCACAAAGCTGGACAATCTCCACGACTGCCTGACTTCCCATGGACTGCACATCACCGGCTATGCCCAGGGCTTTGACCGGAAAAATCCCCGGCCGGATCCGGGGATGATCGAGGAAGCAGTTCGCATCGCAAAGAATGCGGAAACAGTTCTGCTCTGCGTTGGCCTGGACGAGATCCTGGAATCCGAGGGGCTCGATCGTCTGCACATGGAGCTCTCCCAGAGCCAGCAGGCAATGATTGATGCAGTGTCCAACGCCAACAAAAACATCATCCTGGTACTTTCCGGCGGTGCGCCCTTCGTCATGCCTGAAAGAGACAAGTATCGTGCTGCCATCCATGGTTATCTCGGCGGTCAGGCCGGTGCTTCTGCCATGGCCAAGACAATTCTGGGAGAAATCAACCCCTCCGGTAAGCTGAACGAGACTTGGCCATTGAAGTTGGAAGACAACCCCTCCCATAATTACTTCCCCAGCAAGGAGCGCACCGCCGAATACCGGGAGGGCTTGTACATCGGCTACCGCTATTACGATACTGCAAAAGTCCCCGTTCGCTATCCCTTCGGCTACGGTCTGAGTTACACCACGTTCCTCTATTCCGATATTCATGCAGACAAGAACACCGTCACCTTTACACTCACCAACATCGGCTGCCGGAATGGCACAGAAATTGCCCAAGTGTACATCTCCTGCAAAAACGGAAAAGCCTTCCGCCCCAAAAAGGAATTGAAGGGCTTCGCCAAGGTATTCCTGAAAGCTGGTGAAAGCAAAACCATCACCGTCAAGCTGGACGACAAGGCTTTCCGTTACTTCAATGTGAAAACCAACAAATGGGAAGTGGAGACTGCCGACTACGAAATCTGCGTGGGAGCCAGCGTTTCTGACATTCGGTTGACCGAAACGATCCATGTCACCGGCAATAACGCTCCCATCCCTTATGAAGCATTGCCCAGCTATGAAAGTGGAAAAATCATGTCCGTTTCCGATGAAGAATTTCGTGCGATTCTGGGACGTCCCATCCCGGATGGCCATTGGAGCGGGGAGCTGACCAGAAACGATGCCATCTGCCAGCTTTACTACGCCAAGGCAGGCATCGCCCGCTTCGCCTATAAAATCCTGACCCATCTGAAAAACAAGTCCAAAGCCAAGGGAAAGCCCGATTTGAATATCCTCTTCATCTATAATATGCCTTTCCGTGCCCTGGGGAAAATGTCCGGCGGCATGGTCAGCGACAAAATGGTAGACGATATTGTTTTTCTGGTCAACGGCCACTTCTGGCGGGGGCTGGGACGCTTGATTGTTGATTTCTTCCGCAATCTCAGTGCTAACAAACGTTTCATGAAGGAAATAGAAAAGTAAAAACGGAGAAAGAAGATGCACTACGATTATCTGGTAGTGGGCGCTGGCCTGTTCGGTGCGGCCTTTGCTCAGCGGATGCAAGAAGCTGGAAAATCCGTCCTGGTGATAGAAAAGCGAAACCACATCGGCGGCAATGTGTATACCGAGGAGGTGGAGGGCATCCAGGTTCACCGCTACGGCGCCCATATCTTTCACACCGACAGCAAAAAAGCCTGGAACTATGTGAATCGCTTCGCTGAGTTTAACCGCTACACCAATTCTCCCATCGCAAATTATCACGGAGAATTGTACTCCCTGCCCTTCAATATGTACACCTTTCACCAGATGTGGGGCGCGAATACTCCGAAAAAGGCCGTGGAGATCATCACACGCCAGCGCCAGGCCAGCGGCATCGTGGCTCCCCAAAATCTGGAAGAACAGGCCATTTCCCTGGTGGGCACGGACATTTACGAGAAGCTAATAAAGGGCTACACAGAAAAGCAGTGGGGCAGACCCTGCTCGGAATTGCCGTCCTTCATTATAAAGCGGCTCCCGGTTCGCTACACATACGATAATAACTATTTCACCTCCCGCTATCAGGGCATTCCCATGGGCGGCTATACCAAAATGGTAGAGAACATGCTGGTTGGAATTGAAGTCCGGCTGAATGAAAACTATCTGGAAAACAAAGCCCATTGGGACAGCCTGGCGGACAAAATTGTCTACACCGGCCCCATCGATGCCTATTTCGGCTTCTGCTATGGCCCCTTGGCATACCGTTCCGTTCGATTCGAGACAGAGGTGCTGGATACCCCCAATTTCCAGGGCAACGCCGTGGTGAACTACACCGACCGGGAAACGCCTTACACAAGAATCATCGAGCACAAGTATTTTGAGTTTGGAAACCAGCCCAAAACGGTGATTTCCAGAGAATACAGCCAGGAGTGGCGGCCGGGGATGGAGCCCTACTATCCCATTAACGATGAAAAGAATACCACCCTCTGCCAGCGGTATCAGGCGCTGGCAGAGGGGGAGCAAAAGGTTCTGTTTGGCGGGCGGCTGGGGCAGTACCGTTATTACGACATGGATGCGGTGCTGCTCTCCGCTCTGGAACTGGCAGAGAAAGAAGGAAAATCATGAAGCTGCTGACTGTAACCATCCCCTGCTACAATTCCCAGGACTACATGGAAACCTGCATCAAAAGTCTGCTCCCCGGGGGAAACCGGGTGCAAATCATCATCATTGACGATGGCTCCAAGGATGCAACAGCAGAAATCGCTGACCGATACGCCAAGGAATATCCCCACATCGTCACCACCGTCCACCAGGAAAACGGCGGTCACGGGGCGGGCATCAACCAGGGCATCGAATACGCGGAAGGCAAGTATTTCAAGGTGGTGGACAGCGACGACTGGGTCAGTGGGGACTATATGCGCTTTTTGGACATCCTTGAGCAGTGCGACAAAAGCGGCGGGGTAGACCTGTTCGTCACCAACTACTATTACGAACACGCCGACGGCAAAGGAAACCGCTCCATCTGCTACGCCAACGCCCTGCCGGAGCATAAAATCTTCGAGTGGCCCGAAACCAAGCCCTTCAAGCTCCACCAGCTGCTCACCATCCATAGCTGCACCTTCCGCACAGAATTACTTCGCTGTTATACCAAACGGCTGCCCCACCACGTTTTCTATGAGGACAACCTGATGGTCTACCAGGCGCTGCCCTATGTGAAGAAGATGTACTACTTAAACACCGACCTGTACCGCTACTACATCGGCAGAGAGGGTCAGTCCGTTCAGAGAGATGTGATGACCAGAAGGTATCAGCACCAGCTTACCGTCACCCAGAAATGCTTTGAAGCCGCTCACCTGGATGAGATTCCCGACAAAAAGCAGCTGAAATACTTAAAGCACGAACTCTTCATGATGCTCGGCATCTCCGTGCTTTACTCCCGATTGAATAAGAGCGAGGAAGCGGACGAAAATTTGAGCAAAATGTGGGAAGGCTGCTATCGCTTCGACAAAAAATGGGCAGAGCACTTCCAAAAGTACACCCCTCTGCGTCTGATTTCCATTCCCGGCAAAGTAGGCCGGAACCTGTCCAGCACTGTATATACCGCCGCCAACCGGGTCGTGCGGTTCAATTAAGAGGAGGAAAACCATGTTTGCAATCAAAAATTGGTGGAATCATTTCGCCGAGACCCATCCCAGCCTTTCCCAATGGGTACGGGAGGGCGGTCTGTTCGTCATCGTCAGCAATGCCATCACAGTATTCAAGTACCTGCTGCTGACCTTCCTGCCCGCCGCCTTCGCCTTTTTGGGCAGCCGGGACTTCGGCTTCCCGGGCATCGATCTGAACCTCTTCGGCATCGAGTTCAAATGGTACATCATTGGCTACGGTGCAGAACAGGGCGGCATCGCTTACTTCACCGCCTACATGATTGCCATGTTCATTGGAGAATTCATCAACTTCTTCATCCAGAGAAGTTGGGTGTTCCGCTCCAAGGACAACATCATGCGCCAGGGAATGTGGTACTTGCTGGCCTTCTGCGTGGTCACCTGCGTGGTCAACTCCATCAACTGCATCTGGGCCGCCGTTGCCGGACACTTCGTGGCTCCCTGGCTGTATAACATCGGCACCACTGTCCTCAATGGCGGCGTGTCCATGGTGGTGTTTTTTGTGGTGAATAAAACTATTTTCCAGGAAGAGGAAGTCCAATAGAAATAATTTGGTGAAATAGCGCAACTCTGTACTGATGCGCTTCCAAAAGATGATTTAGGGCTACACCGCGCAATTGTGTCTGCGAGCCGCAGCTGTCTTTTTGCTCCACTTCTTCAGTTTGAAAAACGAGAAATACATACAGTATTCCTTCGTTTTCCAA
>OLHA01001368.1_pt1 | contig 13225 bp, 12 predicted proteins | sample 1605961 | NCBI WGS metagenome assembly OLHA01 (sample SAMN03283288) | human gut metagenome | biome: human-associated habitat; material: feces | host: Homo sapiens | place: Peru | collected 2012
ATCCCTATCATATCGATCCCACCGTCTGCATCAAGTGCGGCTCCTGTAGGGAGAACTGTGCCTTTGATGCCATCTATGTAGAAGCGTAAGGAGGGGCAGCCATGGGAACCATTACCATCAACGGAAAAAAAGTTGAATTCACCGATGAGAAGAACGTTTTGACCATTATCCGCAAGGCGGGCATCGATATGCCCACTCTGTGCTACCATTCCGAGCTCTCCACCTTCGGCGCGTGCCGCCTGTGTACCGTGGAGAACGACCGGGGCCAGTGCTTCGCCTCCTGCTCGGAAGAGCCCAGGGACGGCATGGTCATCTATACCCATACCGAGCGGCTGCGCCGCCACAGAAAGCTCATTGTGGAGCTGCTGCTGGCCGCCCACTGCCGGGACTGCACCACCTGCATGAAGTCCGGCGAGTGCGTATTGCAGGACCTGGCTCACAAGATGGGCGTGAGGGAGGTCCGCTTCCAGGACTACAAGGAAGTCAAGCCCGTGGACTACAGCTCACCCTCCATCGTCCGTGACCCCAACAAGTGCATTCTCTGCGGCAACTGTGTGCGGGTGTGCTCGGAAATCCAGGGCGTTGGTGTTCTGGGCTTTGCCCACCGGGGCACGGATGCGGAGGTGACCCCCGCATTCAATAAGAAGCTGTCCCAGACCGCCTGCGTCAGCTGCGGCCAGTGCCGGGTGTACTGCCCCACAGGCGCTCTGACCATCCGCACCCATTTGGACGAGGTCTATGCCGCCCTGGGTGACCCCAACACCCGGGTGATCGCCCAGATCGCCCCGGCAGTTCGGGTAGCGGTGGGGGATGCCTTCGGCCTGCCCAACGGTGAGAACGCCATGGGCAAGACCGTGGCGGCCCTCCACGCTATGGGCTTTGACGAGGTCTTCGACACCAGCTATTCCGCCGACCTGACGGTCATGGAGGAATCCGCCGAATTCCTGGACCGGGTGCGCAACGGCGGCAAGCTGCCGCTGCTGACCTCCTGCTGCCCCGCCTGGGTGAAATTCGTGGACAATGAGTTCCCGGAGATGAAGGAAAATGTCTCCACCTGCCGGTCTCCCCAGGGAATGTTCTCCGCCGTTATCAAGGAGTACTACCGTGACCCTGCCCATTCCGAGGGGAAGAAGACCTTCGTGGTGTCCATCATGCCCTGTACCGCCAAGAAGATGGAGGCTGTGCGCCCCAATTCCTTTACCCATGGCGAGCAGGATACAGACATCGTCCTCACCACCACGGAGCTGACCCGGATGATCAAGAACTTCGGCATTGCCTTCGATAAGATCGAGCCCGAGGCCTGCGATATGCCCTTTGGCCTGTCCTCCGGTGGCGGCGTGATCTTCGGCGTCACCGGCGGCGTTACCGAGGCGGTGCTGCGCCGCTTGGCAACGGATCACAATTCCGCTACCCTCAATGCCATTGCTGCCTGCGGCATTCGCGGCGAAGAGGGCATCAAGGAGGCTACCATTCCCTACAACGGCATGGATGTGAACATCTGCGTGGTCTCCGGCCTGGCCAATGCCCGGAAGGTCATGGAGCAGGTCCGCTCCGGCGAGAAGCAGTACCATCTGATCGAAGTCATGGCCTGCCGCCGTGGCTGCATCATGGGCGGCGGCCAGCCCATCCCCGCCGGCCCGCGTCACAAGGCTGCCCGTGCCCAGGGCCTGTACAAGGCCGACAAGGACCGGATTCTGCGCAAGTCCGATGAGAACCCCCTGATGGATGTCTTTTACAACGGCTACTTCAAGGGCAAGGCCCACGAGCTGCTGCATAATCACGAATAAGTTTCCCAAACTGGGCGGCAAAAATGCCGCCCAGTTTTTTGCTCTTTGAGACAGGCTTTGCCCATTTGCCTCCCGCAGGCACTTCCTTTCGGAGCGGCTATTGCGTAGGTCTCATTTGGGTGAGATTTTTTGGAATGACCGCAGGGAGATGCCTGCTTTGAGGCTTATAATCCATGCAAGCTTTCTTCGGGGAATTTTTCTCTGCCGGATACGCGCCATTTTACCTGAAAAAAGACTTGACAATTGCGACTACATAGTGTAGTCTTTATATAGAGACTACTGCTTGTAGTCGCAATAAAGGAGGTATGGTAAATATGGCAGAAATTCAGTTGGGAGCGGTGGAAGCCCGGTTCGCGGATATCATCTGGGAGAACGAACCGGTCACCTCTTCCGCACTTGTAAAGCTGGCAGGGGAGCAGCTCCAGTGGAAGCGGACCACGGTCCACACGGTGCTGCGGCGTCTGTGTGACAAGGGCCTGTTTCAAAATGACAACGGTATGGTAACGGCGCTTATTTCCAGGGAACAGTTTTATTCCATGCAGAGCGAGCAGTTTGTGCAGAACACCTTTCATGGTTCATTTCCGGCGTTCCTGGCTGCCTTTTCCAGAAACCGCCCGCTGACGGAGGCGGAGCGGGAATTGGTTCGGCAGATGATCGACAGTGTGGAGGAAGAGTCATGACGGTGTTTTTTGCAGGGCTTGTCAAAACGGCCATTGGGGCCAATTGGCTGATTCTGGCCGCGATTTTTCTCCGTTTTCTTCTAAAAAAGGCCCCGAGACCGGTCATCTGCCTTCTTTGGGCGGTTGTAGCAGTCCGGCTTGTACTCCCGTTTTCCATTGAAAGTCCGGTGAGCCTGATTCCGCAAACAACGGTTGCCCTCCAGGAGGCGGTGGACACAAGCCTCATCCATGTGGAAGCTGTTCCGTCCGGGAACGGTGCAGCCGCCCATCTGCCGACAGCAATCGGTACAGCGCAGGTCCCGGAAATGCACACTTTGCCCTTGCCCACCATTTGGGCAGCCGGCATGGCGGTCATGCTGGGGTACCTGCTCATCAGCTATTTCAGGATGCGGTATCTCGTTCGGGAGGCCGTGCAGGAAGAGGGAAATATTTGGGTGTGCGATGGGGTAACATCACCCTTTATCCTGGGCGTTTTCCGCCCCAGAATCTATTTGCCCTCCTGGCTTTCCGGAAGCAGCCGGGCGTATGTGATAGCCCATGAAAAGAGCCACCTTCGCTGCAAGGATCACCTTTGGAAGCCCCTTGCCTTTTGCCTGCTGGCCCCGTATTGGTTTGACCCTCTGGTGTGGGCGGCTTACTTCCTGTGCTGCCGGGACATAGAATTTGCCTGTGACGAGCGGGTCATCCGTGCACTCAAATTGCCGGAGCGGAAGGCCTATGCGTCGGCCCTGCTGGCGTGCAGCGACGGCAGGAAGCGTGTTCTGGTATGCCCGGTGGCCTTTGGCGAGACGGCGGTGGTGCAGCGAATCCGCAGCGTTCTGAACTATAAAAAGCCACGCTTTTGGGTGATCCTTGTAGCCGTCATCCTGATTCTTGCCGTTGCAATTGGATTTTTAACGGTTCCAAGGAGCGTCCCGGAAGAGGGAAGCAGTGATTTTATTTCGGAGGAAACTGTGCCGCCGGAAACGTTTCCGGAAACACGGGCACCTGCCGCGCCTACCGGGGAGGAGACTTCTCCGATAGAAGAGGACGACCCGGAATGGGCGCCATACCCGGATGGAATTCGAATCGATACCTACGAAGGGGAAACCTTCACAGCCCAGATCATGCTTGTACGTGATCCCTCCCGGCTGTATCTGGCCACCTCCTCCGAGACGCTTTCCAAGGACACTCCGGGGCTGAAAATCGATGCTGCAATCGAAAAGGAAGGGGCTGTCGCCGCAATCAACGCGGGAACGTGCTGGGACGACGGCACCGGTAGTCTGGAAGTTGGCAGTGTTCCTCTGGGACTGAACCTTTCCAAGGGAAAGGTGGTATGGAACGATTTTTCTGCAATGACGCCGGATACAGGCTTTGTTGGCTTCAACAGGGATAATATTCTGATTGTTGCCAACTCCGTGACAGAGGAGGAGGCAGTAGAGCTTGGGATTCGCGACGGCTGCGCCAGCGGCACGGTCCTGATTGTTAACGGAAACGCGGTGGACATCGATCATTCCGGCTACAGTCCCAGGACGGCCATCGGCCAACGCGCCGACGGAACCGCGATCCTCGTCTGTACAAACGGCAGAACCGAAGAGCATCTTGGCGCAACCCTTCCGGATGTGACCGGCATTCTTCAGGAATATGGAGCCGTGAATGCCTGCGCACTGCTTGGCGGCTCCTGCGCCAATATGCTCTATCGGGATACACAGGGGCTGTACGGGGAAACAGGAACCGTCCATATGTTCAATCCGGAATCTGCCGAACACAATATCTTCACCGGGATGGCACTGCGCCGACTGCCCACCTTCTGGATGGTCAAGCCGTAAGATCCCGGAACATACCGTTTTCAAAGGGGCACTGAGATCTGCAAGAAACAGATCTCAGTGCCCCGGCCCTCTCTGGGGGGAAAGGCTTTGAAGCCGATGACGCTGCTGCTGATTTTCTCACAATCCGGAGAGAATAGGTGTTCCACTAGCCCGGAAGAGAACAGATATTACCTTCGTAAAATTTACAAATATCAAGAAAGCAACCAATAGTTGCTAATATTATATATCAATAGATGGATTCATACAGTATACATTTCGCTGATCCAGCTTCTCCCGCAGCCTTTGCAGGCCCTCGCCGAAGCGCTGGAAATGAACGATTTCCCGTTCCCGCAGGAAGCGGATCACATCGTTGACATCCGGGTCGTCGCTGAGTCTTAGAATATTGTCATAGGTCACCCGCGCTTTCTGCTCGGCGGCCAGGTCCTCTGTCAGATCGGCAATGGGATCACCTTTGACGGCCATAGACCCGGCGCTCCAGGGGAAGCCTGCCGCCGCCGTGGGGTAGACGCCTACGGTATGGTCCACAAAGTAGGGAGCAAAGGCCGGATCTCGGAATTGATTGTCTTTCAAATTTCGGGTCAGCTGGTGAACAATGGCACCAATCATTTCCAGGTGGCCCAGCTCTTCCGTTCCAATATCCGTCAATAGGCCCTTGAGCTCTTCAAATGGCATGGAATAGCGCTGGGAGAGGTAGCGCAGACTGGCGCCCAACTCGCCGTCGGGGCCGCCGTACTGGGTTATGATGATTTTTGCCAGCTGGGGATTGGGACGGCGAATTCTCACCGGGTATTGGAGCTTCTTTTCATACTGAAACATGGCTTATTCCCCCTTATTCGCGGCATATTCCCAAGGCCAGGGATCGTCCAGCCAGGCATAAGTATCCCTTTGTCCGGGCGCGGCGTGGTTCAGCGGACGTTTCTCCCGCTCATAGGCCTGGGAGACCTTCTGATAGAGCTGCTGGTACTGCCGATAGAGTTCCAGCGCTTCCGTGTCCTCCGGATGGGTGTCCAGATACAGCGCCAGCTCCTGGACGGCAAAGGCGAGGACCTGCACCTCAGACAGGGGCGTTACCGGCAGATTATTCTGGTTGACCATGCCCATAAAGGGTAGATCCAACCCGGGATACAGAGTCCCCCGGACCATGGCTTTTCTCGGCTCATAGCGGACGGGACCTTCGATCTGGAAGGGCACATAGGGATTGGCCAGGGGTGCCATGGCGGGCAGGCGACCCTCCCCATAGTTTCCTGCGGGTTTCTTGGCATTCAATGGGATTCCTCCTCGAATTCTATTTGGAAAGCTGATTCCGGGTCATACTATGCAGGATTCGCCCGACTGTGCATAGGCAGCGCGGGAATGCCGTAAGGTATTCAGAGGTGGTGCGGATGTTCCGAAGGCTTCGGCTATGGGCCATATGTTTCGTTCTGATTGCAGGGCTTGCCGCTGTGGGAATCTACGGTGGTGCCCGGGCGGTTTCCGCCATTCAGGACCGGTTACCTGTAAAACGCCCCCATACGGTTATAATTGATGCGGGCCATGGCGGCGAGGATGGGGGCGCAACCTCCTGCACGGGGCGGCTGGAAAGCGGATACAATCTGGAAATTGCCCTGCGCCTGGAGGATATGCTGCATTTTCTTGGCTTTCGGACGGAGATGATCCGCCGAACGGATACGGCCATTTACCGAAAAGGGGAGACCATTGCCCAGAAAAAGGTGGACGATCTGAAAAACCGGGTGCGCATCGTCAATGAGACCTCCGGCGGCGTTCTTCTGAGCATCCACCAGAATTACTTCTCTCAGGCCCAATACAGCGGCGCACAGGTGTTCTATGGCACGGCAGAGGGCAGCCGGGAGCTGGCGGAGACGGTCCAGTCCGCCCTGGTTTCCACGCTGAATCCCGGAAGCCGCCGAAAGGCAAAGGCCGCAAAGGGAATCTATCTCATGGAAAAGAGTCAGAAATGCGCCATTTTGGTGGAATGCGGCTTTCTTTCCAATGCAGAGGAGGAGGCGAAGCTTGCTTCCCCCGATTATCAGAAGGCCATGGCAGCGGTGATTGCGGCAGCCGTCGGGACAAAACTGGGTTGACCGGCCTTCCGGGGTTTGGTATAATGGAGAAAATCAAGGCAGCACCGCAGCGCTTTTTTACCTGCTGTGCGGTGCTGCTCCAAAGAATCGGAGATAAAAACGATGGCAAAGGCAAAAACCGTATTTTTCTGCACCAACTGCGGCAATGAAAGCCCAAAATGGCAGGGCAGATGCCCCGCCTGCGGAGCCTGGAATACCTATGAAGAGCACATTGAGAAGCCCACACTGCCGGGTAAGGCGAAATCCAGCCCCGTGGGCCAGAGCCGAAAGCCCCAGCGGATTCAGGACGTGACCACGGATGGGGAGATTCGCTTCTCCACGGGTATGGGAGAGCTGGACCGTGTCCTGGGCGGCGGTGCGGTGGCAGGTTCCCTGGTGCTGGTGGGCGGCGCTCCCGGTATTGGCAAGTCTACGCTGCTGCTGCAAATCTGCAACAGCCTGTGCGCCGGGCGCAGCGTGCTCTATGTCTCCGGCGAGGAAAGTGAGCGGCAGCTGAAGCTTCGGGCTCAGCGCCTGGGGGTGGCTCCGGAATCGCTGTATATCCTCTCTGAGACCCGCCTTTCGGACATTCTGGAGGCCGTGGAGGAGCTGAAACCCTATATCCTGATGATCGACTCCATCCAGACTCTCTACCGTGAGGAAAACGACTCTTCTCCCGGCAGCGTCTCCCAGGTAAAGGACTGCACCATGACCATGATGCACCTGAGCAAATCCCAGGGGATCACGGTGTTTGTGGTTGGCCACATCAATAAGGACGGCAACATTGCAGGCCCCAAGGTGTTGGAGCATATGGTGGACTGCGTGCTGTATTTTGAGGGCGAGCGCAGGCAGAACTGTCGTCTCATCCGCGCGATAAAGAACCGTTTCGGCTCGACAAACGAAATAGGCGTTTTTGAAATGACGGACGAAGGGCTTCGCGAAGTGGACAACCCCTCCGCTATGCTTCTTTCAGACCGCCCGCAGAATGTTTCGGGCAACTGCGCCGTCTGCGTTGTCGAGGGCACACGCCCGATAGTTGCGGAGATTCAGGCGCTTGCAACAAACACCGTTTTCCCCGCCCCGCGAAGAACGTCAAACGGCATTGACTACAACCGTGCCGCGCTGATACTTGCCGTGCTTGAAAAGCGGCTCGGCTTGCGTTTTTCCTCTGTTGACGTTTATCTGAACGTCATCGGCGGCATAAGAATCGAGGAAACCGCGTCCGACGTCGGTGTTGCACTCGCGCTGATCTCCTCCGTGCGTGATATTCCCGTTCCGGACGAGCTTCTCTGCATAGGCGAGCTCGGACTTTCCGGCGAGGTTCGCGCCGTTTCACATATCGAAAGCCGCGTTACGGAGGCGGCAAGGCTGGGCTTTAAGAAAATAATCCTGCCGTCACGCTCGGCAAAATCCGTCCGCAAGGTGCCGGACGGCGTTACGCTTATCCCCATAAAGAGCATCTTCGAAGTTCTGACAATTCTCAAATGACCTACTTTTCTTTGAAAAGAAAAGTAGGCAAAAGAAACTTTAATTATCGGGGACGATATACAGATTTTTAATTGTCTGCCCGGACGGATATTACAAAAAGGCAAAGGAAATTTTATCAATCGTATTATCAAAAATTTTATATTTTTATCAAGGAGAGACAAAATGAAAAAAGCAATATCTTTTATTCTGATATTTTGTGTAGTGCTTGCCGTTATGTTCGTAGCATCGTGCGGGTCAACTGCAAGAAAAGCCGTCTCAACGACTGTTATGCCCGATGGCTCATTACAGGAATTCGATAAGGACGGCAAACTAATAAAACATACCCTGTACCGCGATGACGGCAGTCTTGATTGTATTTTGGAATATGACGAAAACAGCAATCTGATAAAAGATGTTCGTTATGATGAAAAAGGTCAGGGAGTATGGTCTTTGGAATATAAATATGATAAATCGGGAAACCGCATTGAGAATCTGTATTATAGCGACGGTCAGCTTCGCTGGTCACAGAAATATGAATACGATGAATCCGGAAAGTGCATAAAAGGTATGCGATATGACGCCGACGGTAATCTTGAAAACTACTCTCTCCCCGAATACAACGACAAAGGAAAGATTCTAAAATGGCAGACGTATGAAAAGGACAACACCCCGACGGACTTCATCATTTATGAGTACGATGAAAACGGCACCCAGGCATCGAAAAAGTTTTATTCTGCCAACGGAAGAGTCGAGCGAAATGAAATATATATTGACGGCGTTTACGACAGATACATAACATACAATTATGAAAACAACAGGTTGCTCGGAGTATCCGAATACGACAAAAACAATAATTTAATCAGATATTATTCATACGGTTATAGCTATGACAGCACAGGAGCTCTGACAGGGTATTCCGTCGACGAATTAGAGCCTATAGAAAAAAGCCCCTATTATACCTTCAAACACATCAAAACATCCCAATATGATGCCGACGGCAATCTCATCGAATACAAGGTCTTTGAATATTATGAGAATGGAACCGTTAAAAAGACAACCCGCTACAACCCGGATGGTACAATAAAAAATGACACATATTGATATCCGCAGAAAAGTCAATAACGGATAAAACAAAAAGGAATTCGCAAGAACTCCTTTTTTGTTTTGTGTCGTTCCATACGGAGGTATTTTCCTGTTCAAATTTACGGAAAAAATTTTATAAAAAACGAAAAAATATATGGAAACAAGTCGGAATATATGATATAATTGTCGTTGTAATATTTTTTCCCAAGGGGTGTTTATGAAGAAAATCGGCTTTGATAATGACAAGTATATCCAGATGCAATCGCAAAACATTCGTGACCGTATCGCTTCGTTCGGAGGCAAGCTCTATCTTGAGTTCGGCGGCAAGCTGTTTGACGATTTTCACGCGGCGCGCGTCCTTCCGGGGTTCTTGCCCGATACGAAGGTCAAAATGCTGCTCAAGCTCAAGGACAGCGCGGAAATAATCATCGTCATCTCCGCAGACGACATTGAAAAGAACAAGATAAGAGGCGACCTCGGCATTACATACGATCTCGACGCCCTCCGCTTGATTGACGCTTTCCGCAGCATCGGGCTTTATGTCGGCTCGGTTGTCATCTCGCATTTCAAGGATCAGCCCGCCGCGGTCAACTTTTCGAAAAGACTTGACTCTCTCGGCATAAAGGTTTACCGTCATTATATAATTCCCGATTACCCCGCAAACATCCCGCTCATAGTCTCGGACGAGGGCTATGGCAAAAACGAATACGTCGAAACTACCCGCCCGCTCGTAGTAGTGACAGCGCCGGGTCCCGGCAGCGGCAAAATGGCAACGTGCCTTTCCCAGCTGTATCACGAAAGCAAGCGCGGAATAAAATCCGGTTATGCAAAGTTTGAAACATTCCCGATATGGAATCTCCCCTTAAGCCATCCTGTCAATCTTGCTTATGAAGCCGCAACGGCAGATCTTGACGATGTCAATATGATAGACCCGTTTCATCTCGAAGCCTACGGCGTGTCTACTGTAAACTACAACCGCGATATAGAAATTTTCCCCGTTCTGAACACTATTTTTACTAAAATTTTCGGTTCCTCACCCTATAAAAGCCCAACGGATATGGGCGTAAATATGGTCGGCAACTGCATTTCGGATGACGAAGTCGTCAGAGAAGCGTCAAAGCAGGAGGTTGTCCGCCGTTATTATAATGCTCTCTGCGCCGCACGTCAGGGTATGGGCAAAAAGGACGAAATCTATCGTCTTGAGCTGATAATGAGTAAGCTCGGCATAGATGCTTCGATACGCTCCTGCGTTTCCGCGGCAAACAAAAAAGCGGAGGAGACCTCCGCTCCGGCAGTTGCAATCGAACTGCACGACGGAACAATCGTAACCGGAAGAACATCGTCTCTCCTCGGCTCGTCTGCCGCCGCCCTGCTGAACGCCCTCAAAAAGCTTGCCGGCATAGATGACGACATTCTTCTCATCTCTCCTGCCGTTATCGAGCCGATCCAGAAGCTCAAAACGGAGCATATGGGCAATACGAACCCCCGTCTGCATATGGATGAAGTGCTTATCGCGCTTTCTATCTGTGCCGTAACAGCTCCGATCGCCGCCAAAGCTCTTGACCAGCTTGAAAAGCTGAAATGCACAGAAGCCCATTCAACCGTCATTCTCTCAAGAGTTGATGAAAACATCTTCAAAAAGCTCGGCGTCAATGTCACCTGCGAGCCGCAGTATCAGACTAAAAAACTTTATCATCCCAAATAAGATATGCGGACGAGCTTTGGTTTCTGAATAATTTTCCTCCCGTATGGCGAAAATTCTGTTACATAGATTTTTGCTATCCGGGAGGAATTTTTTATGAAAAAAATTTTTGTTTTCTTGTATGCGTTCTGCCTTATCTTCTGCATTTCGATGACAGCCTTTGCCGTCAGCCTTTCGCCGGGGCTTGACGTTATCCGTTCGTCGATGAAAATGGTCAAAACAAGCGTCGGAGAGAATTCCGTTTCGTTCACAGCCGCCGATTTTGAAAACTTTCTCGGCACAAAGCCGGAAAAAATCAAAATCGTTTCGTTGCCGGGCGAAAAATCAGGCAAGCTGATGTTCGGCGAAAAAGAGGTCTCGGCGGGAGACGAAATCGACATTGCGTCCGTTTCCGCCCTGCGGTTCGTCCCCGCGGCAAGCGAGGTCTCTGCCGGCTTCAAGTTCTCGGCAGGCGACGATTCGGAAGTCTTCCTCTGCTCCGTCAGCACCCTGCCCTCGCTCAACTTTGCGCCGACGGTAGCCGACGGTGCGCTCTCTGTCGAAAAGGAAATTCCCTGCTCCGGCAGCCTTTCCTCTGTTGATAAGGAAGGTGATGCCGTCACGTATTTTCTCACCTCCGAACCCAAACACGGAAAACTGACCCTTGACAATGTCACAGGAAAATTCGTCTATTCGCCGGACGAAAATTTCAGCGGCAAGGATCGCTTCAGATTCGTTGCAAAGGATTATTACGGCAACATCTCCGGCGAGGCGGAAATCAAAATCACCGTCTCGAAAAACAGCATAAAATACAGCGATATGGCGGGAAATGACGCATATACTGCGGCATCTGTTCTCGGCGGAAAGGAAATTCTTCTCGGAGAGACGATTGGCGGAGAAAAATATTTTTATCCCGAAAAGACCGTCACAAGGGGCGAATTTCTCGTTATGGCGATGAGTGCCCTTGACCTCCCGACCGCAGATGCCGCCGCAACGACCTTCGCCGATGACGCCGACATTTCCGCATATCAGAGAAAATATGTCACAGCGGCGGTGTCCGGAGGAATAATCTTCGGCGTTGATTATGAGGATGGCAAACGCTTTGACGGAAGCGCCCCGATAACCGCGCGTCAGGCGGCAACAATCGTTTCAAGGCTGATGTCAAAAACCTCGCCTTCTCTCTCCGAATCGCTTCCCGTTGCGGCGTCCTGCGGCGACGAAGTGACAGACGAGGGGCTTGCGGCAATGGCGTCGCTCGGATATTTTTCGGGTATGAAAGCGGACGACGCTCTGACCCGCGCCGACGCGGCAAAGATAATTTATAAGATGATGAAATGAGCAAACAGAAAAACCGCCCGACGGGCGGTTTTTTTCTGCGAATTACATCTCGGAAGATCAGCCATTCAAAGAAGCCATCTGCGCAACAGATGCCTGCATTTGTGAAACGTATGTTCCTGCAAATTGGCTCACATCGACAACAGGGTTTGCAAGCTGGGTTTTCAACGTACTTATGTACATATTAAGATTGGACAAAGGTCCGCTGTACCCGCCTCTCTTCGCAAGGGGAATAGCGTTGATCTTCTTATCAAGAGCCTCTTTCACAGGGAGAATTTCATTGAAAGTCGTTGCGTTTGCATCTGCTCCGAATTCGCTGATCTTTTTATCTAATATTTCAAGAAGCTCCGGCATTTCTTTTCCCGAATAATCAACCTTTGGCTGCTCAACAACAACCTGTTCTCCGGGATCAAAATCCTTAAGCTCTTTCTCCATTTTTTTGATATACAGCTTAACCGTATAAGCGGCGCCATAGGTTTTATAGCTGATCTCCATACTCCTTATCGCTTCGCCGAAATGACTTATGCGGATATTATAATATCCGTTTTCTTCGTCTTTGCCGTCAAAAACATACTTATAATTGAACTGTGTTCCGAGATCCTTGTCTACCAAAACTCTTCCGGCAATTGATTTTCCAAACTTGTTTTCGCGTATATACGCCGCAACATCGGAAAACCTTTTCTTCGGTTGACAAGATCCTGTATACTCCGATTTTTTGTTAGTAATGAGCTCAATCCAATACAAAATAGCTTCCTTGTTAAACGCCATACCCAAATCCTCCGTAGTAAAGATATTTATTATTCCATTTTGGAATTATGAATATTATAATTCCGTTTTGGAATTTTGTCAATAGATTTTTGCAATATAATTGAAAAAAAGAGAAAAATAAGGGTCAATCTTATGAAAACGAGAAAGCAAAAATACGGAAATGCAAATTTAATTGGCAAAAATGTTGAAGCGATCAGAAAATCCAGAGGCATTTCACAAAAGGATTTTATTGCAAAGATGCAGCTTCTCGGATGTGACATAAACCCCACAAGCTATTCAAAACTCGAAGGACAAGTTCGTAATGCAACCGATAAAGAGGTTTTTATAATTGCAAAAGCACTTGACATTAAAATGGAAGAGCTTTTTTGACGCGTATATTTGTCTCCTGACGTGTCACCGACACGTCATTCACTACCGCTCCCTTCGATTCTCCTTTATGATTGCAAAAAGAAAAGCCACCTTATGGCGACCTTTTCTTTTTGGTGGACCCGAGGAGAATCGATTCTCGCGGGCTCGACGCCCGCTCGGTCATCGCGGCTCTGACAGTTCTCGCTGC
>OLHA01001372.1_pt1 | contig 13179 bp, 10 predicted proteins | sample 1605961 | NCBI WGS metagenome assembly OLHA01 (sample SAMN03283288) | human gut metagenome | biome: human-associated habitat; material: feces | host: Homo sapiens | place: Peru | collected 2012
GCGCTGAATAAGCCGACGCTGATTATTTCCCACAACAAGACACTGGCGGGGCAGCTGTACGGAGAAATGAAAGAATTTTTCCCGGAGAATGCAGTAGAGTATTTTGTCTCCTACTATGATTATTATCAGCCGGAAGCGTATGTGCCGCAGTCGGACACTTATATAGCGAAGGATTCCGCGGTAAATGATGAGATTGATAAGCTGCGCCTTTCTGCCACGGCAGCGCTGGCGGAGCGAAAAGATGTCATTATCGTAGCATCCGTATCCTGTATCTATGGCATTGGTAGTCCGGATGACTATATGAACATGATGGTTTCCCTGCGTCCCGGAATGGAGATTGACCGTGATGATGTGATCAAGGGACTCATTGACATGCAGTACACGCGCAACGAGATGGATTTTAAGCGTGGTACGTTCCGGGTGCATGGCGATGTACTGGAGATTTTTCCGGCGAATAATACCGACACGGCGATCCGTGTGGAGTTTTTCGGGGATGAGATCGACCGGATTACGGAGGTGGATGTGCTTACCGGAGAGATCAAATGTATATTAAAGCATGCGGCTGTGTTTCCGGCGTCCCATTATGTGGTGCCACAGGAAAAAATGAACGCAGCGTGTGACCGTATCGAGGCAGAACTGGAAGAGAGGGTCAGGTATTTTAAGGGTGAAGATAAGCTGCTGGAAGCGCAGCGTATCGCGGAGCGCACGAATTTTGATATTGAAATGATGAAGGAAACCGGATTTTGCAGCGGCATCGAAAACTATTCCCGTCATCTGGCAGGACGTGCCGAGGGAGAAATGCCGGAGACACTGATGGATTATTTTCCGGACGACTTTCTGATTATTGTGGATGAGTCCCACATTACGATTCCGCAGGTGCGTGGAATGTATGCGGGGGATCGCTCACGGAAGCAGACACTGGTGGACTATGGGTTCCGCCTGCCGTCCGCACTCGATAACCGCCCGCTTAATTTTGAAGAGTTTGAGAGCAAGATTGATCAGATGCTGTTTGTATCAGCTACGCCGAATGTCTATGAGAACGAGCATGAATTGCTGCGTGTGGAGCAGATTATCCGTCCGACCGGACTTCTGGACCCGGAGATTTCCGTGCGACCGGTTGAGGGGCAGATCGATGATCTGATCGGGGAAGTTAACAAAGAGACGAAAAATCACCATAAAGTGCTGATCACGACACTGACCAAGCGTATGGCGGAGGATCTGACACAGTATATGAGCGAACTTGGCATCCGTGTAAAATATCTGCACTCGGATATTGATACCTTAGAGCGTGCAGAGATTATCCGTGACCTGCGTCTGGACGTGTTTGATGTACTTGTCGGTATCAACCTGCTGCGGGAGGGACTGGATATTCCGGAGATTACGCTTGTGGCGATTCTGGATGCGGATAAGGAAGGATTCCTTCGTTCCGAGACTTCACTGATCCAGACCATCGGACGTGCGGCAAGAAACAGTGAGGGACATGTAATCATGTATGCGGATAAGATCACGGATTCCATGCGTGTGGCAATTGATGAGACGGAGCGCCGCCGCAAGCTTCAGCAGGCGTACAATGAGGAACATGGAATCACACCGAAGACCATCCAGAAATCGGTGCGTGATCTGATTGCAATCTCCAAAAAAGTGGCAGCAGAGGAGATGGAATTTGATAAAGATCCGGAATCCATGAGCCGCAGGGAATTAGAAAAACTGATCGGGGACATCCAGAAGAAGATGAAGAAAGCTGCCGCAGAACTCAATTTTGAGGCGGCGGCAGAGTATCGTGACCAGATGGTAAAACTGAAAAATATGCTTCGGGATATTGAGGAATAGATAAAAGAGAGGAAACAAAATGCCGAAAAAACAGAGAAAATATATTAAAATACGAGGCGCCAACGAACACAACTTAAAATGCATCGATGTGGACATTCCGAGAGATGAGTTTGTTGTTCTGACCGGACTGTCAGGTTCCGGCAAGTCTTCGCTTGCGTTCGATACGATCTATGCGGAGGGACAGCGGCGCTATATGGAGTCTTTGTCTTCCTATGCAAGACAGTTCTTAGGACAGATGGAAAAACCGGATGTAGAGTCAATTGAGGGACTTCCGCCGGCAATCTCCATTGATCAGAAGTCGACAAACCGAAACCCGCGTTCCACCGTCGGAACCGTGACGGAAATTTATGATTATTTTCGACTGCTGTATGCCCGCATAGGAATTCCACATTGTCCGAAGTGTGGACGTGCCATCGAGAAACAGACGATCGATCAGATGGTAGATGCCGTGATGAAACTGCCGGAACGCACACGCATCCAGATCCTTGCGCCGGTTGTGCGCGGGCGTAAGGGCGAACATCAGAAATTATTCGAGAAAGCAAAAAAAAGCGGTTATGTGCGTGTGATCGTGGACGGAAATATGTATGAACTTTCGGAAGAAATTCCGATGGATAAAAACATCAAACACAATATTGATATTGTGGTAGACCGTCTGGTGGTAAAACCCGGAATTGAAAAACGTCTGACCGATTCCCTGGAAAATGTTTTTGAGCTGACCGAGGGAAATGCGATTGTAGATGTGGTGGACGGGGAACCAATGAATTTTTCCCAGAATTTTGCGTGCCCGGATTGCGGAATCAGTGTGGATGAGGTGGAACCGCGAAGCTTTTCGTTTAATAATCCGTTTGGTGCCTGTCCGGTCTGCTACGGACTCGGTTACAAGATGGAGTTTGATGAAAATCTCATGATTCCGGATAAGACACTGTCTATTTCCGAGGGGGCAATTCAGGTAATGGGCTGGCAGTCCTGCACCGATCCGTCCAGCTATACCTATGCCACCCTAAAAGCGTTGTCGGAAGGATATGGATTTTCTCTCGATACACCATATAAAGATCTGCCAAAAGAAATCCAGCATATGCTCATTCATGGCGGAGATGGCCGGATATTAAAGGTGCATTATAAAGGACAGCGTGGAGAAGGCGTCTATGATCTGAACTGGGAAGGCCTTATTAAAAATGTCGAGCGCCGTTACCGGGAAACGGGATCGGACACGATGAAGCAGGAATATGAGCAGTTTATGCGTATTACACCGTGTGCTGCCTGCCATGGACAGCGTCTGAAGCAGAGTTCTCTTGCGGTTACGGTTGCAGACAAAAATATATATGAGATGACCGATATGTCGGTAAAAGATCTCGTGAAATATCTGGCGGAAATGCAGCTGACGGAACAGCAGCAGTTCATCGGCAATCAGATTTTAAAGGAAATCCGTGCCCGTGTGGGCTTTTTGCAGGAGGTAGGTCTGGATTATCTGACATTGACACGTGCGACCGGAACCTTGTCCGGAGGAGAGGCGCAGCGCATCCGCCTGGCTACCCAGATCGGTTCCGGACTGGTCGGCGTGGCATATATTCTGGATGAGCCGAGTATCGGACTGCATCAGCGGGACAATGACAAGCTGCTGCATGCACTGATGAATCTTAAGAATCTGGGAAATACGCTGATTGTCGTGGAACATGATGAGGATACCATGCGTGCGGCCGACTACATTGTGGATATTGGTCCGGCAGCCGGCGTACATGGTGGAGAAGTCGTTGCGGCCGGTACTGCGGCGGATATCATGAAATGCAAAAAATCCATTACCGGCGCTTATCTGAGCGGCCGGATGAAGATTCCGGTACCATCGGAACGGCGCAGACCGACCGGATTTCTTACCATCAAAGGAGCGCGGGAAAATAATCTGAAAAATATTGATGTGCAGGTTCCGCTTGGTATCATGACCTGTATCACCGGAGTATCGGGATCGGGAAAGAGTTCCCTGACCAATGAAATTCTGTATAAGCATCTGGCGCGAACTTTAAACCGGGCACGCTGCATCCCCGGAGATCACGATGATATTCTGGGTGTGGAACAACTGGATAAGATTATCGATATTGATCAGTCACCGATCGGACGCACACCGCGTTCGAATCCGGCAACCTATACCGGTGTGTTTGACATGATCCGTGATCTGTTTGCGGCAACTCCGGATGCAAAGGCACGCGGATATAAGAAGGGACGTTTCAGTTTCAACGTCAAAGGCGGACGCTGTGAGGCCTGCAGCGGAGATGGTATCATAAAGATCGAGATGCATTTCCTGCCGGATGTGTATGTGCCGTGTGAAGTCTGCGGTGGCAGGCGCTATAACCGTGAGACACTCGAAGTGCGCTATAAAGGAAAGACGATCTATGACGTGCTGGATATGACGGTGGAAGAGGCATTGGAATTTTTCAAAAATGTACCAACGATCCACCGAAAGATTCAGACACTGTACGATGTCGGACTTTCCTATGTAAAACTGGGACAGCCTTCCACAGAATTATCCGGAGGAGAAGCGCAGCGTATCAAACTTGCCACAGAACTGAGCAAACGAGGAACGGGAAAAACCATTTATGTACTGGATGAGCCAACCACCGGACTGCATTTTGCGGACGTACACAAGCTGGTGGAGATTCTTAGAAAGCTTTCGGACGGCGGAAATACCGTTGTCGTCATCGAGCATAATCTGGATGTTATCAAGACGGCTGATTATATCATTGATATGGGACCGGAAGGCGGTGATGGTGGCGGAACCGTGATTGCACAGGGGACTCCGGAGGAAATCTGTAAAGTTCCGGAATCGTATACCGGTCAGTTTTTAAAACCGTATCTGGAATCGAAGAACGTATAAAATAGCGAAAATGCACAGATTTTTGTCCCGGGAACAGAGAGATTCCTTAAAATTTAATTAAAATGCTTTAACCTATAAAAAAATGTTTGAAAAATGGGATGAATTGTATATAATGTTACTGTATGCATAAAAATATGATTAACTGCAGATTTGCGCCATGAACGCAGATCGGATTTTGATAAAGAAAGATGAAAAGAAAATAGGAAGGGGCATTCGGGATGATCGGATCAGATATCGGAATTGATTTAGGTACTGCGAGTATTTTAGTATATATTAAAGGAAAAGGGGTTGTATTAAAAGAGCCTTCCGTTGTTGCATTTGACAGAGATACCAATAAAATTAAAGCAATCGGTGAGGAAGCAAGACTGATGCTTGGAAGAACACCGGGAAACATTGTGGCAGTCCGTCCTCTTCGCCAGGGTGTGATTTCAGATTATACCGTCACAGAGAAGATGATCAAGTATTTCATCCAGAAAGCACTTGGAAAGAAGAGCTTTCGTAAGCCGCGCATCAGCGTCTGTGTACCGAGTGGTGTTACAGAGGTTGAAAAGAAAGCCGTAGAGGATGCAACTTATCAGGCAGGAGCCCGTGAAGTAGAGATTATTGAGGAACCAATTGCAGCAGCAATCGGTGCCGGTATTGATATTTCCAGACCATGCGGAAACATGATCGTAGATATCGGAGGAGGTACTTCGGATATCGCAGTCATTTCTCTGGGTGGTTCTGTTGTGAGCACTTCCGTGAAAATTGCAGGAGATGATTTTGACGAAGCTCTGGTCCGCTATATGAGAAAGAAACATAATCTTTTGATCGGTGAGCGTACCGCAGAAGATATCAAGATCAAAATTGGTACATGCTACCCACTGGCACAGAATGAGACGATGGATGTCCGTGGCCGTAATCTGGTAACCGGTCTGCCAAGAACCATTACGGTAAGCTCTGAGGAGACAGAGGAAGCTCTGCGTGAGGCAACATTACAGATTGTGGAAGCTGTACATTCCGTACTGGAGAAAACTCCACCGGAACTGGCGGCAGACGTTGCAGACAGGGGAATTGTCCTGACAGGTGGCGGCTCCTTGCTTCGTGGTCTGGAGGAACTGATTGAAGAACGTACCGGAATCAACACGATGACGGCAGAGCATCCTATGACCTGTGTAGCAATCGGAACCGGAAAATATGTAGAATTCCTCGCAGGAAAAAGAGACGAGGATTAATGCATAAAGTGCGCATTTATGCGCACTTTTTATCGCATGTCTATAAAGATCGTGAGGGCATTGGCCGATATAAATTAAAACTGTGAAAATTGAGGTGTCATAAATGGTAAAAGGATTGTATACCGCCCATACGGGAATGGTAAACGAAATGAAGCGTCTGGATATTCTGGCAAATAATCTGGCAAACGCAGACACAACAGCATATAAAAAAGAAGGAACGACGAGTCGTACTTTTGCCGATGAGATGTCTTTGCGCATTAAGGATTCTTCTAACATGGGGATTCCGAAAAAGCTTGGAGATATTACATATGGGGTTCACCTTGGACAGGTATATACGGATTATTCCACGGGAAATTTCAAGGTGACAGATAACACCACAGATTTTGCGATTGAAGGAAACGGCTTTTTTGCCGTGGCATTCACGGACAAGCAGGGAAATACTTCCGTGAAGTATACGCGGGATGGAGCCTTTACCGTAAATAAAGAGGGTTATCTGGTGACGAAGGATGGCGATTATGTTTTAAATGCTACTGGTGCAATGAATGGCGATCCGGGTCAGAATAATTATATACGTCTGGATCCAAATGCTTCGATTACCGTGAATAAACTGGGATACGTCATGCAGAATAACCAGATTGTCGGAACGATCGGCATGGTGGATGTGGATAATTATGACTATCTTGAAAAATACGGTGAGAATCTGTATAACCTTCTTCCGGGAGGAAACCGGATTGCAACAGATGCCAATATAGAGCAGGGCACACTGGAGACCTCCAATGTAAATGTTGTAAATGAGATGGTAAATATGATTACAATTCAGAGAGCCTATGAGGCAGGACAGAAGGTAATCACTTCCATAGATGGAACACTTGACCGGGCAGTTAACAATGTCGGTAAAGTATAATAGCTGCTGAAAGACCGCAAGGAGGAAATAGAAGCGTATGATGAGATCACTTTATACTGCGGCAACCGGAATGATTGCGCAGCAGACAAATCTTGATACAATTTCAAATAATCTGTCCAATGTGAATACGACAGGTTATAAGACGGAACGTACCGAGTTTAAATCTTTACTGTACCAGACACTGCAGACAAAGACAACGACGGCAAATGGTGCCAATAAACCGGTAGGTGCACAGGTAGGACTCGGAACCAGAGTGGCAGCGACCATGTCCAACTATACGCAGGGGGCGCGTGAAGAGACAGAGATCCCGACCGATTTTGCACTGGAAGGAAAGGGATTCTTTGCCGTGCGGGGTGTGGATGGACAGACATATTACACCAGAAACGGTAACTTCTCCTGGAGTCAGGATTCGAATGGAAACACAATTCTGGCAACCTCAGAGGGGCTTCCGGTATTGGATTCCAGAGGAAATACCATTCGTGTGCCGAGAGGCGTATCTTCGGAAAGCATGGTATTTTCGAGCAATGGAACGATTGGCTATAAAGATGCAACCGGCAATGTAGTGTCATTAAACCAGTCTTTTGGAATCTATCAGTTTAACAATCCGGCAGGACTGGAGAAAATGTCAGGAAGCAAACTTGCAGCGACTGCAGCTTCGGGAAATCCGATGCTGGAGGGACAAAATGCAGGATTGACGAAGACCGGTGTATATCAGGGCTACATCGAAGCTTCAAATGTACAGGTTGCTGATGAGATGGTAAATATGATCATTGCACAGCGCGCATATGAATTAAATTCCAAGGCAATCACGACCTCGGATTCCATGCTGGAGACGGCAAATAACCTGAAACGATAGGCAGCGATTCGGAATTACTTACATAAGAGGGATATACTATGGATATTTCATCAATCAGTACAAATTATACGGTTGCAAATGCAGACAAAAGTGCAGAGCAGAGCAATTCTCTTCAGAGTTCATTAAAGAATATTTCATCGGACTCTTCAGAGGAACAATTAAAAGGTGTCATCAAAGATTTTGAATCTTATTTTGTGGAGCAGGTCATCAAACAGATGAAAGATACATTTACCTCGGATGATGACGAGGATTCTACGATGTCACAGTACAAAGATCTGTATATGGATCAGGCAATCGAGACGGTGGCAGATGAAATGGTGGATCAGATCGGAGAAAGCTATACACAGACACTGTATGAGCAGATGAAACGTAATATTGGCCAGTAGTAACATCAGCACAAAGAAAAGAGGAGAGACTGTTTACAACAGTCTCTTTTTTAGAGAATGGGGAACATATTTTGGAAGAGAATCTTGAGAGCATTGAAGGATATGTAGATCACATCATCTATCGAAATGCAGACAACGGATATACCGTACTTGTTCTGGTGTGTAACGAAGAAGAAGAGACTTGTGTGGGGGTATTTTCGGATATTGCCGAGGGAGAAAACATTAAGGCAAAGGGAAGTTATACAGAACATCCGACTTACGGCAGACAGTTTCAGGTAAAGAGTTTCGAAGAAAAGGCACCACAGGATGAGGTGGCAATTGAGCGGTATCTGGGATCAGGGGCGATCAAAGGGATCGGAATTGCCTTAGCGGCAAGGATTGTGCGAAGATTCAAGGCAGATACCTTCCGTATCATTGAAGAAGAACCGGAGCGGCTGGCGGAGATCAAAGGCATCAGCCAGAGAAAGGCGATGGAAATCGCGGATCAGGTGAATCAGAAAAAAGATCTCCGGCAGGCAATGATTTTTTTGCAGCAATACGGGATCAATACCACACTTGCAGTGAAAATATATAAAACATACGGGCAGGAAATATACGGAATACTGAAAGAAAATCCATATCGTATGGCAGATGATGTGGAAGGGGTCGGATTCCGCACGGCAGATGAGATCGCATCCCGTGTGGGAATCCGCACCGATTCCGATTTCCGGATTCGAAGCGGTATCCAGTATGTGCTGCTGCAGGCTGCCGGAGAGGGGCATACCTATCTGCCGATGCAGGAACTGACGCAGCGGGCAAGCCGGCTTCTTGAGGTAGACCCGGAGCACATCGAGCAGCATTACATGAATCTGGCGATGGATCGCAAGATCATTATGCGCCAGGTGGAAGACAGTACGCAGATCTATGCGGCAACCTATTTTTATATGGAGGCAAATACCGCTACCCGTCTGACACAGCTGAATGCTGTGTTTGATGTTCCGGATATCGAAATTGAGGACAGAATCCGAAAGATTGAAAAGAAGACGGGAATGGATCTTGATGAGCATCAGGTAGAAGCGGTAAAGGAAGCCGTAAGAAACGGTGTTCTCGTGATTACCGGAGGTCCCGGAACGGGAAAAACAACGACGATCAATACGATCATCCGGTATTTTGAATTATCCGGAGAAGATATTATGCTGGCGGCACCGACCGGACGGGCAGCAAAGCGCATGAGCGAAACCACCGGGTATGAGGCACGGACGATTCACCGGATGCTCGAACTGAATGGCGGAATGGAAGGAAATGCCGGATTTGAGCGCAATGAACAAAATCCGCTGGAGACCAATCTCATCATTATTGATGAGATGTCGATGGTGGATATTTCCCTGATGAATTCCCTTCTGAAAGCAATTCTACCGGGCACGCGTCTGATCCTGGTGGGAGATGTGAATCAGCTGCCGAGTGTAGGGGCGGGAAGTGTGCTGAAGGACATTATTGATTCGAAGATGTTTCCTACGGTAATGCTGACAAAAATTTTCCGACAGGCAAGCACCAGTGATATTATTGTCAATGCGCATAAGATTAACCGGGGAGAAAAAGTCAGCCTGGATAACAAGAGCATGGATTTCTTTTTCCTGAAGCGTTATGAGGCAGATAAAATTATCAACGTTACGCTGCAGCTGATCAAGCAGAAACTTCCGAAATTTGTGGGGGCAAGCGAATACGATATCCAGGTGCTTACGCCTATGCGGAAAGGGCTGCTCGGAGTAGAACGTCTCAATACGATTCTGCAGATGTATCTGAACCCGCCATCGGACAGAAAAAAGGAGAAAGAGCATGGGGCGATCGTTTTCCGGGAAGGCGATAAAGTCATGCAGATCAAAAATAATTATCAGCTGGAATGGGAGATCCGCAGCAAATATGGACTCTGCATAGACAAAGGAACCGGGGTGTTTAACGGAGATACCGGAATTATTGAAGAGATCAATGATTTTGCAGAGACCATCACGGTAAATTTTGATGAAGGGCGTATGGTGGAATATTCGTACAAACTGCTGGATGAGCTGGAACTTGCGTATGCTGTGACGATCCATAAATCACAGGGATCGGAGTATCCGGCCGTTGTCATTCCGCTTCTTTCCGGCCCCCGCATGCTTATGAACCGGAATTTATTGTACACAGCGGTTACAAGAGCAAAGAAATGTGTTACGATAGTGGGAGATGATACAACATTTGAACAAATGATTGAGAATAATTCCCAACAGAGACGTTACAGCGGTCTGAAGGACCGGCTGTTGGAAAATAAGGAGGAAGCGTAAATGAAAGCACAGATTTTAACGGAAGATCAGATTCCGGAAGCGCTCAGTATTGCAAGGGGGGTCTTTGATTACTGTCTGCGTGCGCGGATCACGGATCTGGAAATGATTCATATATTTCTGCAATATACGGAAAACACAAACATCCGGAACATGATTGCAGAAGGAACTCTCACCATGTGGGGAATTTTTGAACAGGGGCATATGATCGCCATGTCAGGAATGCAGAAAGAGGGACATATTACCATGCTGTATGTGCTTCCGGTATTCCAGCGCAGAGGATGTGGCAGATGTCTGTTGGAAGAAATGAAGGCGTATGCGGCAAATCAATATCAGTTACAGAGGGTGACGTTATCGGCAATGCCGGCATGGACAGCGGATTATTTCACAAAACGCCGGTTTCATCCAATGGAGGTAACACAGCCGTGTTCATTTGTTCCGATGCAGGCAAAAACCGTGGCACGCGCGATATATGAAAAGAAAGAAATTCCATCCGGCGTGATCCTCGGAACCAGCATTGGCGGTCTGGCAGTCTGTGCGGCAGTTGCTGTCGGGTTCATGGTATTGTGGATGCATGGAATTGTATAATATGTATATTTATTCATAAAATATGTCACTTTTTTCTCTTGCAAAAAAGGTTGAAAAAAGTGACGATTTGTGATAAAATTTTTACAATTTAGGTAAAGCTAACTCAAGGTAAAAAAAAGAGATTCTCTCTTTTTTTTTGCCAAGATGCAAGAAAGGCAGGGCAAAGAATGAAAGCTTTTTTGATACTGGAAGACGGAACCGTGTTTACAGGTACAAGCATTGGTTCTACACGCGAAATCATCAGTGAGATCGTATTTAATACCTCAATGACCGGATATTTAGAGGTACTTACAGATCCGTCCTATGCAGGACAGGCGGTTGTGATGACGTATCCGCTGATCGGAAACTACGGAATTACACCGGATATGGAATCCGCCAGACCGTGGCCGGACGGATATATTGTAAGAGAGCTTTCACGTATGCCGAGCAATTTCCGCTGTCAGGGAAGCATTCAGGATTTCCTGACAAAGCATGATATTCCGGGAATTGCAGGAATTGATACCCGTGCGCTTACCAAGATTCTCCGCGAAAAGGGAACCATGAACGGAATGATCACGACAAATGAAAATTATAATCTGGATGAAATTCTTCCAAAACTGAAAGAATATACAACCGGAAATGTTGTGGATAAAGTTACCTGCAGCGAGAAGAACGTATTAAAGGGAAGCGGAAAGAAAGTTGCACTGATGGATTTCGGTGCGAAGAACAACATCGCAAAATCATTAAATGCCCGTGGCTGTGAGGTGACGATTTATCCGGCACACACATCGGCGGAAGAAATTCTCGGAGCCAATCCGGATGGCATTATGCTCAGCAACGGACCTGGAGATCCGAAAGAGTGCACAGCGATCATCGAGGAATTAAAGAAACTGTATGCAAGTGACGTACCGATCTTTGCCATCTGTCTCGGTCATCAGCTCATGGCACTGGCCAACGGAGCAGATACACACAAGATGAAATACGGACACCGTGGTGGAAACCATCCGGTGAAAGATTTATCAACCGGTCGTGTTTACATTTCTTCCCAGAACCATGGTTATGTGGTAGATACCGATACCCTTGATCCGAAGGTTGCAAAGCCTGCATTTGTCAATGTCAATGACGGAACCAACGAGGGCTTGGAGTATGTCGGAAAGAATATTTTCACCGTGCAGTTCCATCCGGAAGCATGCCCGGGACCACAGGACTCTTCGTACCTGTTTGACCGCTTTATTCAGATGATGGGAGGGAATCAGTAATGCCAAGAAATAAAGATATCAAAAAAGTATTAGTAATCGGTTCGGGACCAATCGTCATCGGACAGGCAGCCGAGTTTGACTACGCAGGAACACAGGCATGCCGTTCCTTAAAGGAAGAAGGCGTGGAGGTATGTCTGGTAAACTCCAACCCTGCCACCATCATGACCGACAAGCAGATTGCAGATCAGGTATACATTGAGCCTCTGACACTTCCGGTTCTTGAAAAAATTATTTTAAAGGAAAAACCGGACAGCATCCTTCCGACACTCGGTGGACAGGCTGGATTAAATCTTGGTATGGAACTGGCAGAGTCCGGATTCTTAGAAGAGCACGGAGTAAAACTGATCGGTACAACCGCAGAAACCATCTTTAAGGCAGAGGACCGTCAGGCATTTAAGGATACGATGGAAAAAATCGGTGAGCCTTGTGCAGCTTCCCAGGTTGTAAATACCGTAGAAGATGGTATCAAGTTCACAAATACCATCCAAATCACTTTGTTTTAAATACTTATGATCAAGTCCAAGTTCTCCTAAAGAACATAACATACCATTACTCTCATATCCAGCTAAAAGAGATTTCCTAATAGTTTTATTAGGAAGAGTTGCCCCATCCATTGCTACTATTACCTTAATACCACATCTAGCATTAGGGGCCCCACATACAATCTGAAGTACCTTATTACCAACATCAACCTTACATATATGTAATTTAGTAGAATCAGGATGCATCTCACACTCAATAATCTTACCAATAACCAAACCACTACAAGGTATTAACTTACCTTCATAATCATATTCATTACCTATACTAGTCATCTTTTCAGCAATATCATGAATATTCTCATCTTTAGGCAAATCAATATAATCACTTACAAACTTTCTACTTAATAACATTATTCCTCATCCTTTCTATCAAATTGTTTAAGCATTCTAATATCATTAGTATATAAATACCTAATATCAGGAATATTATATTTAAACATAGCAAGCCTATCAAGACCAGT
>OLHA01001374.1_pt1 | contig 13174 bp, 10 predicted proteins | sample 1605961 | NCBI WGS metagenome assembly OLHA01 (sample SAMN03283288) | human gut metagenome | biome: human-associated habitat; material: feces | host: Homo sapiens | place: Peru | collected 2012
TCGCGGATGGTGTCGTTGAAAAGTTCGTACACCGTGCGTCATGCTCCACCAAAAAACCACTGCACGAACATTGTGCAGTGGTTTTCTTTTTGTTTTCTCCCTCATGTGAACAACACCCCTGTCCGCGCCTTTTTTGCAGAAAAACCGCGATCTTCAACGTTCCCCGCCGGAGCTTTCCTGCTCCGGCACCAGTTTGCAGACCAGCTTCACCATTACCGGCGTCAGCGGCAGCCAGACCAGCGTGCACGCCGCATTGAACAGGGTGTGGGCGTTGGCGATCTGCCGCGCAATGATCTCCAGCTCCGGCCCCTTGGGGGAAACAGCCTCCACGAGCTTTGTCATCCACGGCAGGGCCAGCAGACAGACCACGCTCCCCGACAAATTGAAGCAGCAGTGGGCAGCGGCGGTGCGTTTTGCATCCTGCGGCTGGCCGAGCGCCGCAAGGATGGCGGTGATGGTGGTGCCGATGTTGTCCCCCAGCAGGATGGGCAGGGCCCCCGCCAGCCCCAGCACGCTGTGGATGCCGTCCGGCCCGGCCTGTTGGGCTGCCCGCTGGAGCACCGCGATGGTGGCCGAACTGCTCTGCACCACCAGCGTCATCCCTGTGCCCAGCGCAAGGCCCAGCAGCGGGGCCCGGCGCACCTCGGCCATCCACCGCAGAAACACCGGGCTGACCGCCAGTGGAGCCATGGCACCGGACATGACTTCGATGCCGTCGAACAGCAGCCCGAAGCCGAACACCGCCAGCCCCAGCTGCCGGGTCGGTTCCCGCCGGGCCAGCCACCAGACCAGCACCCCGATGAACAGCAGGGGGAACACCCAGTCCTCCAGCCGGAAGGCCACCAGCTGCGCCGTCATGGTGGTGCCCACATTGGCCCCGAACACCACGGCCACCGCCTGTGGCAGCCCCATCAGCCCGGCGCTGACGAAGCCGATGACCATTACGGTGGTGGCCGAGCTGCTCTGTAAAATGCTGGTGACAGCCAGCCCCGCCAGCGCCCCGGTCAGCGGCGTGCGGGTGACCCGGCGCAGAAAGCCCCGCAGCCGCTCCCCCGCCGCTTGCTGCAAAGCCCGGCTCATGGTCGTCATGCCGTACAAAAACAGCGCCAGCCCACCGGCCAGCCCAAACAAACTGCGGACCCAATCTTCCATGTGCGATCCCCTTTCCCAGTCGGATAACACAAAAATACTCGCCTTCCAGCGGGAAAGCGAGTACATTTTGGGTCTGATCTACTTGTCGGTGCGGACGCAGCGCAGCGCATACCGCGCCTGACCGCCGGTGGTGCAGGTGAAGAGGGTCAAGTCCCAGTCGTCGCCGGAGGACTTGACGGTCATCTTCTCGATCTGGGTCGGCTGCAGGACCTCCCCCGCGCTGACCTCGTAGTGCCACGTTTTGCCGTCCATGTCCACGAACAGCACCTCGGTGCCGACGGCCAAGTTCTTGATGGGGCTGAAATGGCGGGCGTAGTTGTGGCCCGCCACCACCAGATCGTCGGTGGCAAGGGAGCCGGCATACCGCCCCGGCGCGATCTTCAGGCCGGGATAGCTCCACTGCTTCATCACCGGCAGCGCCAGCCCGATGGACGGGATGGAGACATAGCCGATGTAATCGTAGCCGTCAATAAAGGTGACGGTCATACCGTCCGCTTCTTCCTCGGCGGGTTCTTCGGCGGCGGCCGACGCCGCCTCGCTCTCGCCGGGCAGGATGGTCTTGGGCTGCTCAAGGGTCTCTTCCAACTGGTTCAGCACGGCATCCGCCGCCTTCTCGGCGCGGGCATTGTCCCACTGGTTGTAGCCGAAGAGACCCGCAGCCCCCAGCAGCGCCAGCACGCCCAGCGCAATGAAGAGGGTGCCCAGCTTACTTTTCATCCTTGCGGGTTCCCTTCTTGAGCTTGATCCCCGCCGCCACCAGCACCACGCCGGTCACTGCCAGCACCGGGATCGGCCAATTCAACTGGCCGGTCTGGGGCAGACCGTGGGCGCCCATGACATGGCCGTTGGGGTTGTCCGGGCTGGGGGCTTCCGGGTTCAGGTAGATCTTCTCACCGTGGGCGCCGAGGACCCAGCCGTCCGGGTTGTCCGGGCCGGGAGCCGCCGGGGTATTCGGGTTCTCCTCCTCCGGCTTGTCGGGGGTATCGGGGGTGTCCGGGGTGTCGGGCTTGTCGGGAGGTTCGGGGGTCTTCTTGGCCGCAGTGCCGACCTTGGGCAGAGCGTCCACATCGTAGACGTAGCTGCCGTTCTCCTGAATAGGGACCGACACAAGGAACGGGTTGATGACGTTGTAATTTTCCGCCGCCGTGGTCTGAACGACCAGATACAGGCCCACCTCAAGGTCGCCGAACTCGGCTACGCCGAGGTCGCTAATCTCCACGGTAGTGGACTCGGCAGTGGCGGCGATCTTCTCGGCAAGCTGGCTCGCCAGCTCCCCCTCCGACAGATCGCCCAGCTCCACGCCGCAGTCCTCGAAGCCGTTGGTGTACTCAAAGCTCAGGTTGGCGTTGTCCTTTTTGACCTTGGCCACGCGGTAAAGGGTCAGCGTGCCGCCGCCCACCGCCTCGGATGTTTCGCTGTCGTAGAGCGACACCTTGATGGAACCGGTGCGGCTCAGATCGACCACTTCGAGGGCAAAGGCCGGAGCCGCGCACCACACCAACAGGGTCAGCGCCGCAAGCACAGCGGCCAGCCGTTTACGGATGCTCTTCATGATGGTTCTCCTCTCGCTGATTTTTGCGTTTGCGCAGATGCGGCACGGCCAGCATGACCACCAGCATCACCAGCAGCATGGGCACAGCCAGTGCCGGGGCCACGATAATGGGCTCGATGCGGAGCGCGTCCGCCGTTACGCGGATGTGTTTCTGGTTTTCCGCATTCTCGATCCGCTTGCCGCGCACCAGAAGGCGGTGGGTGTTGATGCCGTAGGGGGTGCAGGTCATCAGGGTGACGTAGTCCTTGCCCTCCACCGGCTGCAAAAGATCGGTCTCGGTGGGCAGGACGATGGAGATCTGATCGACCTCATAGGTCAGCACCCGGTCCAGCACCGTGATGGTGAAGGTGTCGCCCACTTCCAGCTCATCCAGATTGGTGAAGAGCTTGGCGCTGGGCAGCCCGCGGTGGGCCGAGATGACGGCGTGGGTGCCCGCGCCGCCCACCGGAAGGCTGCTGCCCTCCAGATGGCCCGCCGCCACCTGCAAAACGCCGTCGCTGGTGCCGTGGTAGACGGGCAGCTCCACGCCGATCTTGGAGATGGTGATGTACCCCATGATGCCGGTACCGGAGACGTCGAGGGTGTCGGTGTAGCCGCTCACCTCTTCGGGCCGGTAAAAGGCATCGGGCGTTTCGGCCAGCCGCCGGTTGTAGTCGTCAGCGGCGTCAAAATAGGCCTGATAGTCCACGTCCGACAGGTTTTCAACCTCTTCCGAGTAGCTCGCCACAGCGCGCGACTGGTTTTTCTGGTTGACATAGTCACTGACGGTCGGATATAACATCACGGATAGACCCACGAGAAAGATCAATATTAAAATGATGTTGCTGCGATTCTTTTTCATGGGCTACTCCCTAATGTTATAAGGATATGTTCGGGGCAGATGCCCTCTTATTTCGGGGGAGCGGCCAGCTCCCGGTTGGTTTTACTTGTTTTCCATCCGCTTCTTCGCGATGAGCAGCACAGCCGCTGCAACCATCAGCCCGCCGCCGATCAGATAGAAGATCGTGGTGCCGATGCCGCCGGTGCCGGGCAGAACGGTGCCAGCGTTGTTCAGGACCTTAACCGTTGCGCCAGTGGCAGTCTCATACACAGATTCATCTGCATCCTTATAGGTGATTGTTGCACTACCATTCGATGCAGTAATCACAACATCAATTGGATTCTTGAGCTTATTATAACCAGTAGGTGCTTCCGTTTCGATCAACTGGTAATTGCCAGCATCCAGACCCTCATAAATCAGATCATTCGTACCATCCGTCACAAGAACAGTTGCATTATTAAACCCTTTTTTCCAAGAAGTAACTTTGTTTCCTGTCATGACAGCGTATTCTTTTTCGCTCTCATTTCCACGAGAAAGCACAAACTTTGCGCCCGCCAGTGCCTTTTCGCTCGCGGTTTCTCCTGTTTTTTCAACCGTGTACTTATGAACATTTACTTTCCAAACATAGGTCTTGGTCTCAGACGACGGAGTATTTTTATCCTCAAATTGCAGATGGCTTTCGTTCTTGTTGCCACTGCCACCAATCACAGCGGACGCATTGACCGTGCCAGAATACTCAACCGTCAAAGTATCACCAGCAACAAGCACAGAATCATCAAACTTAATTTCAAACGTGCAGCCATCGGTCTGGCCCGTGGTCTTAACGGTATATTCAGTCGTCAACTGCCCGCTCTTTGCACTGGTGATTTTGACATCATTATTGAAATCCAATCCGGTCATGGTATCGTGCAGAACATAGTTGCTCGTATTACCCGCCGTCACCTTAATGGTAACCTTGTAATTTACTTTATCGCCAATACCAGCATTGTTGCTTTTAACATCCCTGTTGTCTTCAACGATTACCTTATCGACAGAAGGCACACTGTTCTTCTCTTTAATTTCGGCAGTCTTGTCCGTCGTATCCAAACTGCACAGAGAACCAACCGAGGTGCTCACCAAATAATAGCCAAGCGGCAAATTGTCAAATTCAACGCTCTCACCAGAAGCCTTATTTGTCCCATCCGGCGTAACCGTACTACTATGGCTTGCAATATAAGCTTTTGCCTCTACCGCAAACGCCGCTGCCGCCGTTTCGGTTTCCCCAGCTTTCCATTCAATGTAGCCGTTTTTATTCACGGTGAAGCTGGTGCTGGTAAAACCAGTCCACTTCTCACTCAGCTTATAAGAATATGCCTTACCAGTACTATCATTCTTGAAGCTCACCAAATCAAAAATACGGTAAATCGAATAAGTATCGTCTTTAATCGTATTTTGAACGGTAATCTTGCCATCACTGGACATGCTGGCATTACCCGTCTCCGCAAACGCCGGAACTGCCATCGCCAGCACGAGGGCCAGCGCGGCAAACAGCGCCACGAATCTCTTCATGTGTTTCATTTTCATCGTCTCCTTGTGAAATAAACTCATTTCCAATTTGCTTCTTTTTGCTTCCAAGCAATCCCAAAATCTGTGCTTCTTGTGGTGATCCGTGCTCCGCCCGCAGGGGCGGGAGGGTCACTCGCCCCTCCTTTCCTGCCTGCGTTTTCTACGGTATCCGCCCACCAGCGCGGCAGCCATCAGCACCGCACCGGCGGTGGTGTACGGGGCCGTACCAGTGGAACCGGTCGCCGGGAGTTCGTAGCCGGGGGCATTCTTGCGGTTGGTCACGACGATGGTGGCACCGGGCAGGGCCGCATTGTTTTCGCCCGTGCCGCTGACCACTTCGTAGCCATCCACAGAAACTTCCCCAACATAGTACTCCTTCTCCGGTTCAAGCCCGGTAAAGGTATACTTCCAGCTGCCATCGGCATCCGGTCTTACCTCCCCACGGGCCATTTCCCGATTTGTACCCTTTTCATAAAGGATCAGCGTAATCTTATCCGGCAGATTCTCCGTCAGCGAGCTACCATCCGAATCCTGCCACTTCTTCACGACATCCAGCGTCGTTTCGGTGCGCTTCTTCGTGTTGGTGACCTTCACGGTATCGCCGGTAGACGCGGCGTTCAAGTCGGTGTGGCTGTACGTCACCTTAAAGCCCGTAACCTCCGGCTCCTCAACGACGTAATAGTGTGCATTTTCATCCAAACCGGTGAATTTGCCCTTCCAGTTGTTGCCAGCGTTCAGTTCTAAGGTTTTACCCTCGACCTTCTCGCCGTTCACCTTATAAAGCTGAACCGTAATGCTCTCCGGCAGGTCTGTGCCTTTCAGCGCAGTCTTCCCGTCCACATCCAGCCACTTCTTTTCGACCTTCAGCCAGCCGGACTTTTGCATGTTCTTGATGACCACGGTATCGCCGCTGGTAAAGCCGGTATGCTGTTCGTTGCCATTCTGGTCGGTATAGGAAACATTGTAGTTATCCGGTTTGTTTGTCTCTTCCACGGCGTAGGTGTAGCCGTCTTCCAAGGGGGCATCACCGTTCGAGCTATCCGGGTAGCTATACGTCCAGTTGTTACCCGACGAGAGGGTGATGTCGGCCGACCAACCCTCGTCTTTTTGGCCATTCGCACCGTAACGGGTCAGCTTAACCGTAATGGGCTCATGGTCGACATTTTTCTCCTCCCTACCGTTTGCATCCTGCCACACCTTGCGGATGGTGATCTGCTTGGCAGTATTTTCAACGTTCATCTGTTCCGTCTGGTTGGCTGCAACGAAGGTGATCTGCGATTCTGCAACGCCGGAACCCTGCATAGCCGTAGTGATTGCTGCGTCACCCTTCGTCTGGTTTGCCGCCAGCATCAGGAAATAGTGGGGGGTGCTGTCGCCGATGTAGCCGCTGGGGGGCGTAGTCTCTTCGAGCTTGTAGAGTACGCCTCGGTCGACATTTACAACATTTTCTTTCACCTGATCCGTGTACCGGAACAGAATCTGGCCGTCTGTACCTGTCGTGTAGTTACCATCGGCCTCACTCCACTTGCTGCCGTCCCAATGGGTCAGTGTGAACGTTGCACCCGGCAAGGTGTTATTGTACTTGTTCCGTTCCACCTTGAGCAATTGCAGGGTGTTGGTATTCGTCTGCGAAGCGGTGCCGCCGCCTCGTACATAATTATAGTAGTAATTGTTGTTGGTTTCACCGTGCCCGAACATATCCACCTTGTTGCTGATATGGAACTGCTGGTCTCCCAGACTGCTATCGCCTACGAGGAAGCGGTACTCATACGTCAGCTTATAGTAGCAGCCATCCGGGACGGCAAACGTCATCTTATAGACTTTGTTCGTTCCGTCGGTCTGCATCGGCTCAAGTGTAAAGCGCCGCAGGTCGGTTGCTGGTGCATCCATCCACGACCCATTGACATATTTCTCCAGCTTGACGCTCTGCCGGTTGATCTCGGCATCGATCTTGGCGGGGATCGTCAGGGTATCGTGCAGCTCCAGCTCGCTGCCCGGCGTGGACAGCCACTGCTTGCCGTCTTTGTTGATCTCAACGGTATAGGTTGCGGCCTTCTTATTATTATTGCTTTCTTGGACAGTCTTCGACAAGCCGAAATTCGTGCGTTGTACCGTAACATCGGCTGTCTTTGCTTTGTCTTCTTTGTCCCACTTTGCAGTGTTTGTATAAGTATCTTGGGTAAAATCGATGTTTTCCCATCTGTCATCGTCCACTCGGACGCCGAAAATGATGGCAATGGGCTTGCCCTTCTTGTTGTTCACCTGAGCCTTGTTCAAATCTTTCAGCTCAAATGTCACCTGCTGTTTTTTGCCCTGTTTATAATCAGCAGCACTCACCGTAAGGTATCCAACGCCTTGGCGGCTTGGAACCTGACTGCCATCTGTACCATCTAGCGGAACCAAACAATTTGTTGCATGGATACCGTCGCCATCGTTCATTGAGAATCCCACATAATACGGCGAGCCATCCCCGATCCTATTGTCATTGGGATCAAATTTCAAGCCTTCCGGCAGGGTATCCGTCACAGTCACGGTATCGTCCGTCATATTTTTCAGGATCAGTTTGAACCAGATGACATTTCCGTATTCTACGCTAGCATTCTTATCAAACCCTGTATACACGTCCTTGCTCGCTAGTTTTACCAGTTGCGGATTTTTCGCCGGTTTGGTGTAGCTGGACGTTGCATCTTTGTGATCGCCTCCGTATTCGATCCGATTGAACACCTTAAGCGTTTCGCCAGCGTTCAGCGAACTCACATCTTCTACATAGGAAGAATAAGATTCCGCATTCAACTGGGTAATCACAAGGTTTTCGTTTTCACCCGTGGCGTTCGTCCAGTCAACCGTAATTTTGAAGGACGTCACTTCATCGTTATTATCCGTTACCTCATTTCCGTCAGCATTGTAATATTCCATGTTGATCTTTACGCCAGCGAATTCCGATTTTGTAAGGTCGCTGTACGAAGCCTTGTTGGACTCTTCCCCTCTGACCCAGTAAAACTTAATGCTATTTTTCAGTTCCTGATCCAATGTGCCCTTGACGGCATAGTGCTTCAGAGTTGATGCTGTTTTACCATCAATGGTCGGTGTCAGGAATGTATCCGTTACCGTGAACGAACTCTTCTTGCCCACCGATGCCTCCGTGCGGACTGCAATATTCCACTTTTTTTCCTGCATTTTACCGGTGGTGACCGTTTCCAGATTGCCGCTGGAGTTCTTCAGCAGGTTCCTCGTTCGCACCGCGTTTGACGCGGTGCCCTCGGCAGGGTATGTTTTCTCCCCTTTCTTTACATCCACCCCATTTTTAACATCCGTGATTCCGCCCTTTCCATCCGGCATGGTGGTATAGTAAGTAAACTGATATTTTTTTCCCGTCGAACCTTCGGGGAATGTATAGGTAAAGCCTGTATGCCCCTCATTTATCATACCATACTGCTTGTTGCCAGCAACTTCGAAGTCATGGAAGGTATTCGAATCCGTCGATTCTTTAATCTTAACCTTGTCTCCCGCACGGATGGTGATTCCGCTGGTTTTAAGGTCATCCTTAACTACATAGTCCTTCAAATCGCGGCCATTGGGGTTATTGATCGTAACCGTCCACGTGATTTTGCCATACATCTGATCATTTCCCACAATTGCACCGGTCTTCTCAACCGTAATGTCTTCCCTGCTGAGCGATTTCGTTGCATCATCGGGCGACGTATTCTCTCCCGACGTTGCCTTCGCGGTGTTATCGACCGTGCCCCACTTCTCGGTTTCAAAGTTGTCGGCACCACTAACCTCATAAAGATACGTCAGCTCGTAAGACTCATTCTTATTAAGCGCAGGAAGGTTCTCAATCTTAAAGCTCTTGCCATCGCTTGCAAATTCAGGGCTGCCGGTAGGCATAGCGTCAACCCCATCTTTCGTCAGCGTGAAAGAGTTTTTATCATAGCTGCCGGTCAGATTGTAAAGATTTTTGATCGTATCTTCGATCGTGACCGGCTGCCCGGCGGTGCCATTCTTCGACGATACTTTGACCGTATACTGGAAGTAGGTATTGCCGCCTTTCTCCACGACTTCCGCCGCAGCCGTTTTATCCGTTTTGATATCGCTATTCTTTTTCAGGATGAAGTGCGTATCGTCCGAGATCTTGATTTCTTCAGTGGTGCCGGTACCGCTTGCAACGATATAGCCACTGACAAAGATGTTCGCCTTGAAAGTCTTCGTATAATCAAAATCTTTCACACCATCGTCAAAGGTAATAACTGCCAGACCCTCTGTATTCACGTTCAGGTGGCCAATGACTTTGGTCGCGTCGTCTTCATCGTAAATATTTTCCGTTACCTGCTTGGCCAGCTTATAAGGAAGTTGATAGTAAGCCTTGTTGCCGTTCGTGGTATCCTTATGAAAGGTGTTCTCCAGCACATTTTTCATATCCAAGACAAGGCAAACTTCCGTGCCCTCCTGAATCGTTGAACCAGCAGGAACCTCTTTCCAGTCTTTTCCATCCGGCTTATATTGGAGCGTGAAGGACAGGCCCAAATCCTTCTGATTTTGCTTATCGTTCAGGTCGAGTGCACCCTTTGTATCAAAAATATCATCTTCGCTCGCAGACGCCACCGCCATAACCGTTTCATCTGCCGGCTGCACTGCGATCTCATCGTCATAGTCAGCGTCGCGGTCATCGGCCTCGCCCACGTAGTCGCCGTAAGCCTGATCCACGAGGATGGTGCTGGTGACATCGGTGAAGGGAACGGTCACCTCGGCGACAGCGCCCTCGACGGCACCAGAAATAACGGTCAGCGAATCGTCGCCTACCGTCTCCACGATGCCGATGGTCTCGTCGTCGGCAGTTCCGTTTTTATTATAGGTGACCACATCGCCGGGGATGGCTTCGTAAGCCGCATCTTCGCCCTCGGTGAGGTAGGCAAAGCCCATGGCATCCATATCGGCGCGCAGCGCCTCCAAGCCCAAGCGCTGCGGGATCTCCGTCTTAGGGATGCCCGCATAATGCTGGCAGAACGCGATGAACGCGACGTCCCAATCGGCGTAGGGGTTCCCGTAGAACGCACCGTAGCGGGTGTAATGGTGGACGTCGATAATGTCGCCCAGTGCCTCGTCGGTCTGGAAGTTCTTTTCGCTTTCCTTGTAGCCAAGCTGCTCCTGTGCCACGGCCAGCAGGGCCTCGTTCCAGTTATCGCTCAGGCCGACGCTGTATTTTTGCCAGTCGTCGTCGGTCTCCACGTCGGCGCTATAGTCCGCAAGGCACGCCAGCGTGTGCGTATGTTCGGGGATGGTGCAGGTCAGTACCTTCTCATAGCACGCCTCGGTGTGGTGATGGAGCACCGGCTCGGAAACGGCCTCGCTGCTGTCCTCCGCCACAGACGTGGCGGTGTTGGTATCTTCCAGTGCCGCAATGCCGTCATCGTCTGCCGCCGTACCGTCCGAGAGCACTTGGCCCTCTTCGTAGCCGCAGATGAGTTTTTCCTCGGTCTCCGTCTCAGTGGTGTAGCAGTCGTCCGTGTGGGTGTGCTCCTCAAAGCCGCAGGTGAAGTTACCGTCGTCGTCGATCGTGCAGTTTTCATCGTGGGTATGTTCTTCTTCGCCGCAGGTCAGCTCCTTGTGCTCAACAAGCACGGTCTCGTAGCAGTCCGCCGTGTGGTGGTGCACCTCCGGTTCGGTCTCTTCCGGCTCCAGCACTTCCGGCTCGGCTTCCGGCTCTTCCGTGGTCGGCTCCGAGTCCACGGAAAAGGCGGAGTCCGGGTCTTCCGGCTGGCCTTCCTCGTAACCGCAGACCAGCTCCTCGGTATAACAGTCGTCGGTGTGGACGTGCTCCTCCATGCCGCAGCAATATTCGTTGTCGGTGGTCAGCGCCGTGCCCACCTGATGCAGCCGCCAGCTGACCGAGAGTGATGTCAGCATCGCAAGCACCAGCAACATCGCCGTATAGCGCCGCGCTCTCACACGCTGCGCCCGCAGCTTCTGCATGATCTCATTGAACTGATTCCCCATCATGGCACCTCCTTAGTGCACCCATGAAAGACGTGACAAGGGCCATACCCTCAAGAACACCTTGCCGACGATCTGGCTTTTGTCCACGCAGCCGATGACGGTGCTTCGGCTGTCGATGGAAGTTGAACGATGGTCGCCCATCACGAAATAGCGATTTTCCGGCACCTGATACGGGAACTTGAGGTCGCACTCGCCCAGCGCGAGTTCATCGACATAAGGCTCCTCCAGAGCCTCCCCGTTCACCGTAACAACGCCGCTCCGGTCGATGGAGATCACATCCCCCGGCCCGCCGATGATCCGCTTGAGCAGAAGCTTATTCTGCCAATAAAAACCGCACAGATCGCCGGTTTTCATATCATCGGTCTTGAGCAGCAGCAGGACATCCCCGCTCTGCAAGGTCGGGTTCATGCTGTCGCCCGACACCTGCAGCACCGGCAGGAGGATGGTCGCCAGCAGCACCGCCGCCGCAGCCACCACCACCAGCGCGTAGACCGTGCTTTTCAGCACCCGCACGTAGCGGTCTCGGTATTCCAGACGCTGCCGTTCCTTGTCCACTTCCTCCATGGAGGGGATCGTGGCCAGTTTCACGTGTCGTCCCTTCATTCTGCGTCCGCACCTCCGTTATCCGCAGACTGCGGTGGTTCACTGGGTAGGGGCGGATTCATTGCCTTCACCGATTCCAGATACGCATCGGCAGCGGCCTGAGCCGCTTCGAACACCTGATGCAGCGCCAGTGACGCTTCCGCGATGGAACCGGCATGTTCTAGCCGCAGGGTGCGGTCGTCCAGCTGCTTCTGGAGCGCCGCGTTCTGCTGTTCCAGCTCTTCTTCGTGCTGCTTGAGCGCGTAGATGATCTCGATCAATTCGGTGCGGCTCATCCGCCGCAGTTCACGTTCCGCCATGTAGTTTATCTCCCTAACGGATGATTGTCATAATTACCCAATACTATGATTGATTATAGCATCCCTCTTCTATTTTCGCAACGGGTTTCGTAAAATATATCGCTGATTTTCGGCGTCTGAAAGCCCGATTTTCGCCACTTTCGGCGCAAAAAAGCGCATCCGCTTTTTTGCGGATGCGCTTTTCAGACATTTCAGGAAATTTCGTTTAGTTTTTGCCGGTCAGCTTGAAGTTGTTCAGAGCCTGAATGGTGGTGACGATGACCTTGACGTTGTTGACGATGGAGCTGCCAGCGGAGAAAACGCGGGCGATATAGTTGAACAGGGTGCCGACATTCATGAAGATCAGCCAGCCCTGCGTGTCGGTGATGGAGCCGCCGTTCAGGTAGACCATCTCGTTCTCGTCGATTGCAGCGTAAACGGCGGGCAGTTTGATTTCATTGTTCATCATAATAAGGAATCCTCGCTTTCAAAATTTTAAGATAACTTTAGGCAAAAGCTGACCGTTTCAGCCGTGCAGCGCTACCAGCGTGAACACAAGAATGGTCGTGCCAACGATCAGGATCTCGCCCATATGTTCTTCGATCTTAAAGGTCTTGGCGGGTTTCGTCTCCTCTGGCTGTGCAGCCGCGGCGGAAGAAGAACTGCCGTCCGCGACCGTCCAGTGAGCGTAGAGCGTCTGACCTTCCTCTTTGAAGTTGTACTTGCTCACCTTGATCGCGGTGCCGCCTACGATATCCTCATACCAGCCATCAAAGGTGTAGCCTTCCATGGTAGGCGTCGGCAGACTGGACGCGCGGTAAACGTCGCCGTACTGATAAACGTACACCTGCGTCGGCACACCGATACCGCCCTGCGGTTCCAGATAGATGGTGTGATATTTTTCTGCGGCAAACGCCAGCGGGGTCATGCAGCAGAACACTGCCAGCGTTACGACCCCCAGCATCAGCCTCTTCAGAAATTTCTTCATGTTGCGGCCTCACTTTCCAAACGTTCCGGGAACGCCACACCCTTCCCGGATATGACGTCTCTATATAGGTTATACGATAAACGGCCTGTTTTGTCAATTACTTCCTGTGAAATTTCGCAATTGTTTTGTCGTTTGTGGAAAAAGTGTCCGGTTTCAGGATTCGGTCTCGAAAAATTCCTTGACCAGTTTGACCACCGTGCCGGAAAGCAGCAGCAGCGCGATGAGGTTCGGGATGCTCATCA
>OLHA01001375.1_pt1 | contig 13161 bp, 10 predicted proteins | sample 1605961 | NCBI WGS metagenome assembly OLHA01 (sample SAMN03283288) | human gut metagenome | biome: human-associated habitat; material: feces | host: Homo sapiens | place: Peru | collected 2012
CGAACCGGGGATCCCTCGCGGACTTCTCGAACCAGTCGTAGGCCTCGTCGAAATTCTTCTCGGAATAATTGATGTAGCCCAACGAGTACCTCGACGGAGCAGTGTAGTCCGAATGCGGCATCTTGTCGGCTTTCTCAAACAGAGACCTGGCCTTCACGAGCAGGCCTTCCTCGAAATAGGAATATGCCTCCTTGAAGGAATATTCAGCGACCAGCCCGGACGGCAGCCTCTTTCCATCGACCTTGCCGAACTCGGCGACCGCGGATTTGTAGTCCTGCGCGTCGAAACAGTTCAAGGCCTTGTAGAAATGGATCTGAGGCAGGAGGGAGGAATAGGGATGCGTCCTGACATATTCATCAGCCAAGGTCTCGTTGCCTCTTTCCTGAAGTCTCACGGCGCACAGGGCCTCGTAGCCTCCGGCCATGACATCACCGCTTCCGGCATAGATGTCTCCGAATATGCTCCCGGCCCTCTCGAACATTCCATGCTCGTAGAGTTCAGTGGCGAGACGGTACTCGTCCGGCCTGGTCTCCTGCGCTTCCAAAGCTGTCCCGAAGCCGATGGACAAGGCCGCGAGAAGCACTGCTGCAAGTTTGCTTTTCATATAGTCTCCAATCATTTCCTTCACGAAAAATATTCTACAAATTTACTTAAATATACCCGAAAAATAAAGTATATTTGCGTTACTATGGAAGTGAACGCGCAATCATCATCAAAAAACGAGCCGCTGGTCTCATTCAGGGACGCGGACATCGTGAATGGAGAGAGCACCGTGATCTACGGGCTTGACATGGACATATTTCCGGGAGACTTCATCTACATCGTCGGCAAGGTCGGAACCGGCAAGACCTCGATCATCCGCACGATGATCGGCGAGAACCCTCTTGAGAAGGGATCGGGCGAGGTCTGCGGATTCAAACTCAACGGACTGAAAGACAAGGACATTCCCTACCTCAGACGCAAGATCGGGGTTGTGTTTCAGGATTTCCAGCTGCTGATGGACAGGACTGTCGAGAGCAATTTGGAGTTCGTGCTCAAGGCAACCGGATGGAAAGACCGCGACGAGATCGACAAGCGGATCATCGATGTGCTTCACGATGTGGGGATGGAGAACAAGGCGCACAAGATGCCTCATCAGCTTTCCGGAGGTGAGCAGCAGAGAATAGCGATAGCGCGCTCGCTGCTGAACAGGCCTAAGCTCATCATCGCCGACGAGCCGACCGGCAATCTGGACAACGAGACAGCGGACGGAATCCTGCGTCTGCTGACCGGGATCAACAAGGAGGAAGGCACGGCCGTCGTCATGGTGACCCACAACAGGACCATTTTCGAGAAGTACCCGGGAAGGGTGTTCGTCTGCAAGGACGAGAGATGCAATGAAAACCTCAACGACGAAGTGATCGACCTCGCGCTGACCATCTAAAGCCATGCTGAAAAAAGACAGATACGATCAGATACTCTCCTGGTTTCAGGCCAATCAGCCCGATGTGCGGACGGAGTTGCATTACGAATCCCCGTTCCAGCTGCTTGTGGCGGTGATCTTGAGTGCGCAATGCACGGACAAAAGGGTGAATATGGTCGCTCCGGAACTGTTCAGAAAGTTCCCCAAACCAGAGAATCTGGCCGCAGCGTCATTCGAAGAAGTCATGGCTGTGATCAAAAGCATCTCCTACCCCAACAGCAAGGCCGCACACCTCATCGGGACGGCTCAGAAATTGTCGGATGAATATGCCGGCGAAGTTCCCTCGGACATAGACCAGCTTATGACTCTTCCGGGAGTCGGGCGAAAGACGGCCAACGTGCTCGCCTCCGTGATCTATGACAAGCCGGTCATCGCTGTGGACACGCATGTTTTCCGTGTCTCGCACAGGATGGGACTGTCGGACGGGAAGACAGTGGAGGCGGTCGAGAAAGAGCTCGAAGCGCACATTCCCGAAGGATTGAGGGCCAGAGCCCACCATTGGCTCATCCTCCACGGACGATACACATGCACGGCAAGAAACCCGAAATGCGGGGAATGCCCGCTGCGGGACTGGTGCCGCGACTATGAACAGAAACACAGAATATTATGATACAGTTTTCCCCTGAGAATATACTCCTCATCGGATCCATCCTGATTTTCACAGCGATACTCATCAGCAGGGCCGGTTTCAAGTTCGGAATCCCGGTCCTGCTCCTGTTCATCGTCGTCGGAATGGCGTTCGGTGTCGATGGATTAGGACTCGCGTTCGACAATTTCCACATCGCACAGTTCATCGGTACCATAGCGCTATGTGTAATCCTATACTGCGGCGGTCTTGAGACGAAGTTCGACACGATAAAACCCGTACTAAAAGAAGGAATCGTGCTGTCCACCGTCGGGGTGTTCCTGACGGCCTTGTTCACTGGCGGATTCATATATCTGTTGACAAGGGTGGGACACCTCTCCGAGGGAATGTCCACCGTGATGTGCTTTCTGCTTGCGGCCGTGATGTCGTCAACCGACTCAGCGTCAGTGTTCAACATCCTGAGGAACGCAAAGATGAAGCTGAAGGAGAACCTCCAGCCGGTCCTTGAGCTGGAGTCCGGTTCCAACGACCCGATGGCCTACGTCATCACCATCGTGCTGATCCAATGCGCCCAGCAGCTTTTCGAGCCGGCCTCCGGAATCGACATCGACTACCCACGGATGATCGGCAACGCCTTGCTGACATTCACGATGCAGCTTGGAATCGGAGCTATTATGGGTGTGGGTCTCGGCAGGGCTTTCTCTTGGGCTCTCGGGAAACTGAAACTGAACGGAGCCTCACTCTATGCCATCCTCGTGCTGAGCATCGGGTTCTTCATCTACTCGATCACCGGACTCGTCAACGGCAACGGATTCCTCGCCATCTACCTCGCCGGTGTGATCATAGGCAACAAGCCGATGGCCCACAAGAGAGAGGTCTTCAGGTTCAGCGACACGGTCACCTGGCTGATGCAGATGGGAATGTTCCTCACGCTTGGGCTTCTCGTGAACCCTAAGGAGATGCTGTCCGTGGCTCCCGTGGCACTTCTCATCGGAATATTCCTTACTTTTATAGGCCGTCCGTTGGCGGTGTTCATCTCGCTCCTGCCTTTCAGGAAGCTCTCGTTCAGGGCAAGGGTGTTCATCTCCTGGGTAGGTCTGAAAGGAGCCACTCCGATCATCTTCGCCATATTCACTGTCGTGGCTGACATTCCGGGCTCCGGACAGATCTTCAACATCGTATTCTTCATCACGATGGTTTCCATGCTGATCCAAGGCATGAGCATTCCTGCGGTGGCGCGCAAGCTGAACCTTGCCCTGCCTCAGGAGAAGGCTCCGGAGACATTCGGAATCGAGATCCCGGAGGAGGCCGGCAAGCTGATGGACCACAGGCTGACGGAGACGGATCTCGCTGCCGGTGACACACTTAAGGAGGTTGCGTTACCGGAGGGGACCCGTGTTGTGATGATCAAGAGAGACGGAGAGCTGATTGTTCCGGACGGTTCGGTCAAGCTAAAGGTGGGCGACAAGCTGCTCATGATTATGGGCAACCAGTTTGACGAATCGGAATAATGATGTAAATTTGCAGCCCTTTATGGTCACTTCGACAAGCCCTGTGACCGGGAGTCCGTGGTCGCTGAGCCTGCCGAAGCGACTGCGGAATAAAAAGTAAAAAACCAAAATTTTTAGGAATATGAAAAGAATAGTACTTATCCGTCACGGCGAAAGCCAGTGGAACAAGGAGAACAGGTTCACAGGATGGACCAACGTTGACCTCAGCGAGAAGGGCGTACAGGAAGCCCTCGACGCCGGGAAGGCCCTCAAAGAGGCCGGAATCACCTTCGAAGTGGCCTACACCTCTTATCTTAAGAGAGCCATCAAGACCCTCAACAACGTCCTCGACGCTATGGATCTCGACTGGATCCCTGTAAAGAAGACCTGGAGGCTCAACGAGAAGCATTACGGAATGCTTCAGGGTCTGAACAAGGCCGAGACCGCCCAGAAGTACGGCGACGAGCAGGTGCTCATCTGGCGCCGCAGCTTCGACGTGGCTCCTCACAACCTTCCTGAGGACGATCCTAACAGCGCTACCAAGGATCCTCGCTACGCTCTCGTTCCAGACCAGTACATTCCTCGCACAGAAGCTCTTAAGAACTGCATCGAGCGTGTTATGCCTTACTGGGAATGCGAGATCTTCCCTGCCCTCAAGCAGCACGACAACATCGTGGTTGTGGCTCACGGCAACAGCCTCCGTGGTGTCGTAAAGCACCTCAAGGGAATCTCAGACGCTGACATCGTCGGCCTGAACATCCCGACAGCGACTCCTTACGTGTTCGAGTTCGATGACGACCTCAATCTCGTAAAGGATTACTATCTTGCTGATCCCGAGGAGTTGAAGCGCAAGCAGGAGGCGGTCGCCAAGCAGGGTAAGGCTAAATAATTTTCCGACACATCCATTTGCTATCCCTCTGGAAATCTTTCAGAGGGATTTTTATGTTGTGCAGTCACTTCGGTTCAAGGGTTGGAACATTATACCCAGACAGGGGCACACACAATCATAAGCCGGCCTCTACCGTGCTTGATGACAGCGGAAAAAAGGCAAATGGCGGATTTTGCACGTTACCAAAATCCGCCATTTGATTTTTCCGCTGTCAAGTGGCTATGCTTTGGGCTTGCCGAAGCTCCACCAATACAAACAATAGATTGTAACCGAAATGTAACACGGTTGCAATCGTCCGGTAACATTTTATGGTGAATTTTGCGTTCGTAATAGAGAGAAAAGATTTATGAGTGAGATTTACCTTGTGTTTGTGGTGTTCCTGTTCGTGCTGGCGGTGTTCGACCTGATGGTCGGAGTCAGCAACGACGCTGTCAACTTCCTGAACTCAGCGATAGGCGCCAAAGTGGCCAAGTTCAGGACAATCATCATCGTGGCCGCTGTCGGAGTGTTCATGGGAGCGACGATGAGCAACGGAATGATGGAAGTCGCAAGGAATGGAGTATTCCATCCGGCGATGTTCTCCCTGAAGGAGCTGATGTTCATCTTCCTCGCCGTGATGATCTCTGACGTGATCCTGCTTGACATATTCAACAACCTCGGACTGCCGACCTCGACCACGGTTTCCCTTGTGTTTGAGCTGCTTGGAGGCACCACGGCATTCGTGCTTCTGAAGCTGGCGAACGACACCACCGGACTGACGGTAGGCGACCTGATGAACACGGAGAAGGCGCTCGGCATGATCATGGCCATATTCGTTTCCGTCGCCATAGCGTTCTTCTTCGGAATCGTCCTGCAGTACATCTCCCGTCTTGTCTTCACATTCACCTACAAGAAGAACCTCAAATGGAAGATAGGAATATTCGGGGGCGTCGCCACGACAGCCATCTTCTACTTCATGCTGTTCAAAGGCATCAAAAGCATGTCTTTCGTCACGCCGGAAATCTACGAATATATCCAAAATCACACCCTTGCCATTCTGGGAATATGCTTCCTCGCGTCAACAGCCATCATGCAGTTTCTCTATTTCCTGAAAGTCAACGTGTTCAAGATACTTGTCCTGATGGGTACCTTCGCCCTTGCGATGGCATTCGCCGGCAACGACCTCGTCAACTTCATCGGAGTGCCTCTGGCGGGATATTCCGCCTTCACTGACTTTGCCGCAAGCGGAGCCTCGGACCCTTCCACCTTCATGATGTCATCCCTTGAGGGACCGGCCAAAAGTCCGATGATATTCCTTGTGGCGGCAGGCGCGGTGATGGTGTTCTCGCTCGCGACATCGAAGAAAGCCCACAACGTGATCAAGACCTCCGTGGACCTTTCCAGGCAGAGCGAGGGTGACGAGATGTTCGGCTCGTCGAAGATAGCCCGGGTTCTGGTCAGATTCTCCAACAACACCGCCAATTTCTTCCAGGATGTCGTGCCGGACAACGTCAAGGCTTGGTGCGAGAAGCGTTTCAACACCGACGAGGCCAGACTTCCGGAAGGAGCGGCATTCGATGAGGTCAGGGCCACGGTCAATCTGGTTGTGGCAGGTCTGCTGATAGCCCTCGGAACATCCCTTAAACTACCTCTTTCAACAACTTACGTCACATTCATGGTAGCGATGGGTTCCTCTCTGGCCGACCGTGCCTGGGGACGAGAGAGCGCTGTCTATAGAGTGACTGGTGTCGTCTCCGTCATCGGAGGCTGGTTCATCACAGCCGGAGCGGCCTTCATTCTCTGCTTCCTCGTGGCTATGCTGATGCACGTCGGAGGCTTCGTCGCCGCCTGCATCATGATGGCGCTCGCGATCTTCCTGCTCGTCCGCAGCAACATCCGCTACAAGAAAAAGGCGGAGGAAGAGAACGGAGACGTGACCTTCAACCAGATGATGCTCAGCACCGACAAGAGCGAGATCCTTACGCTTCTGAGCAAGCACATAGCCGACAGCCAGTCTGATTTCCTTGAATATGTCAACACAACCTTCCGCCAGATCACCGATGGCTTCATCAAGGAGGATCTCGGGATGCTGCACAAGGCTGAGAGCACCATGAGACGCAAGAGGGAGGAGCTGAAGAACAGCAGACGTAAGGAGATGATCGGGTTCCGTAAAATTGACCCGGAGGTCGCGATGGAGAAGAACACCTGGTTCCACCTCGGAAGGAACTCCTGTGAAGAGATCCTATACTGCCTGAGGCGTATCGCCGACCCTTGCGAGGAGCACGTGGACAACAACTTCGTGCCGCTGAGCAAAGAGCAGGTCAAGGAATATATCCCATTGAGGGACACGGTTCTGTTCCTCCTGAGACGCACCGAGAAGATTCTCCAGACTGATTCCTACGATGAGGTCGATGAGGTTCGCCGCGAGGCCGAGGAACTGAAGGATTGTCTTGAGAAGGCCCGTGAGGCCCAGATGCAGCGGATGCAGTCATCCAAGGAGAACATAGCTGTGGCCTACCTCTACCTGAACCTCCTTCAGGAGACCCGTGAGCTCACCAGCTCCCTCCGCCACCTCCTCCGCGCCTCCAAAGGCTTCAGGGAATAGTTAGCAGGGGTATGGTGGCACTGTGGAAGCCAATCGTCTGAATATCTTTACATTAACAAGGACATCCTCCTACATGGTGGGAGGACGTCCTTTTATCACGTTGATTATCTGTTATTTATTCCCCACGGGAGACAACAAGAATAGTCGCGCGGCGGGCAGAGTCGGAGGCGTCACCGGCGGAATCGCCGAGAGGCTGGCGGAAAGCCCGGCTGCAATCAACTCCTTGCTTTCTCAAGTAGTCAAGAACGGTCTCGATGCGAAGCTCGCTGAGCCGCTGGTTATGTCCGCTGCCTCCGGTGGCGGAAGCCTCTCCGACAACAACAAGTTCAGTTTCTTTCATGGTCTTCAAACGTTCCGCGAAAGCGTCAAGACTGGCCTTCGCCTCTGGAAGAAGTTTGAAACTGTCATTGGAGAACTGAACGGTAAGATCCTGAAGAACCTCATTGGTGCGGCGCGCCTTAAGCCCTGCGTTTTCTTTCTCAAGGGCCTCCACCCGGGACTTCAGCGCGGCGTTCTCGGTCTTGGCAGATGCGAGAGCCTCATCCTTGGCTTTGCCGGAAGCCTCACAGTCCGCCTTGACCGCCGCCCCGGCCACAGTCATCGCGGCCAGAGCGAGCTCGGACTCACGCAACTTCCGTCCAGTGCTCTTGTAGCCTGACTTTGAGCCAAGAATATTCAGTCTCAAAACCACTGAGGCGGTGCCTATTCCCTTTGGAGCGTTGTCACATTTCAGAAGCCGTTTGTAGTTACCTTGCAGGCCAACCGTCACCACGGGACTCACGTCAAACTCGGCGGACAGCAACATCGGAACATAGCCGGCATTATATTTATGACGGGTGTTCACGGCGTCCAGCCAAGTGTTGATCGTTTCCTTGTAAGGTTCGCTCCAGCGCTCATGTCCCATCGTGATGTCATAAGTGTTTCCTTTGGCGAAGATCCAGCCGAAACCGGCTCCCGCATAAAGGTTGAAGCGCTTGTCCTCACGATTCCGCCAAAATTCCATCAAATTGAACTCTACAGTGGCGTCAGCCGCATGATAATGAGTCCACATCTTTGAATATGCAAGGCCACCGTATTGCTCTGAAAGCGTTCCATCACCGGTTGGAACACCCAGAGGCTGGAACTCGGAGAACCGCTGCTCACGGGCATATTTCGAGAAATCGTAGTTCAAGCCAAGCCGGATCCAAGGACGGATGTTGAACGAGACACCGGCTCCGATCTCCGGGAAGATATTCATACCCGGTGGAGCGTCCACGCTTGACATCCCCAGTCCGTGCACCATCGTTGCGCCGCCCTCCGCATAAAGGCTCCAGGTGGAGGTGCGGTAGGCACTGTTCCCCCGCTCCTGCGCCACCACATCAGCGAAGATGCCCGAGGACAAGGCCAACATTATGATTGTCAAATATCTTTTCATAAGTAGCGGATGGTACTAATTATCTTCGACTATTATAAACTCTACGGAATTATCCGGGTATTGAGACGGGAAATACTCTAATCCTCTAAACCCCCAAACTCCGCTTGTGGATTTAATTGCCGTAGACTTATGAACGTACTCGATATAATCTCCATCAGGTCTTCTGATTTTTCTGAAAGAGTCTGCCCCTATCATATCCTGCACTTTAAGATTCTTGCCGGCAGCACGTTCTCCTATCTTTACCCAGAAACAATATGAGCAGTTTTTATGGACCTTTTTAATATAGTAACAAGAATGACCATTTCTATCGATATGCACAGGATCCGGATTCACATAATTTTGACCAATATAAACGGCAAGAATCACCCCATCCCAGTCAATTATGCTATTCAAGATGCCTCCTTCAGTGTAAAGAGGTCCATAAAAACTTGTGGTCTCGCTGCCCGATAGCGGATACCTGCCTGAAGCTTGTTTCCACCAAAACTTATATTTATGAGGCAAAGACAATGGAATCAAATCCTTAAGTGCCCTGACCACCTCATAGTTCTCGTGATTGGCATTCCAGAAAGCGTCGTCAACATACAAGTAATCATCACCGACCTCCAGAAGTTCATCCTTAGTGAAATGGTATGTCGATGCACTGTTGAGCGCTGTCAGGATCAAGTCCTGCTTCTCGGTAATATTGATCAGTCCTTTGGCCAACGCCTCCCGGATGGCTTCCATTTTCGTGGTGAGGCCGGAAAGCCCGGAACCAATCGCATCCTCGATCGCATCCAGTTTGTCGTTGGCTGTCCCGGCTGTCGCGTTCAAAGCCTCTATCGCCTTCCTAACAAGGCCGAGCGTGCTGTCTTCTCCGACAAGACCAGAATTAACCGCACCTTCAATAAGCGCAAGTTTGGCACTCAAATCTGTCGTCTGGTCTTTCACCGCCTTCTCGACGGCCGCAAGTTTCTCCTCCAGAGAACCCTGAAGCGAGCCGATGGCATCCTTGACAAGATCAATCGCCTTCGCGTTATCGGCAAATCCGGCCTTGACCGTCCCCTCTATAAGAACCAGCTTCGCGCTAAGATCCGTCGTCTGATCCTTCACAGCCTTCTCAACGGCCGCGAGCTTCTCCTCCAGCGACCCGGAAAGCGACTCAATCGCCGCCTTCACAAGAGCCAAAGCCTGGACGTTGCTGTCAAAGCCCTCACCGGCGGTCTTCTCGATAAGAGCGAGAGCCTTCCCTATCAAGTCAAGCTTGGCGCAAAGGTCGGAAGACTGAGCCTCGATGGCCTTCTTGACAGCGTCAAGTTTCTCCGCCGTGGATATATTCATGGAATTAATCTCGCCGATCAGTTTGCCGGTCATTTCCTCGTACTTCAGGACTCCGTTCTCATAGGCCTTTGTCAAGAGTTCCATTTTCTGGGAAAGGGTCAAGGATAGGTTCCTCAAGGCCTCATCAAGAAGATTCATCTTTTCAGAGATGGTCATTGTCTGGCTCTTCATGGCGTCCTCCATGAGTTCCATTTTTTTCGAGAGAGCCAGTGTCTGGTCCTGAAGGGCCTTCACGACCTCACTGTAGTCATTCGTGATTGTTGTGGTCTGCTGGAATCTGATGTCCGGCGAGTCATATTCACACGAAACAACCGCCGCCATCAGCGAGCACACGGCAAGGATAACAAGAAATCTTTTCATAAAATTGGTTTTTGGGTGGCTTTCGCCTGTTAATAAATAATCAAAATCTAATACTTAGGTTTAAGAAGCATTGCAAGATAAGCATTATTTCCCGCACTCACAAACAAGACATTCCAGATTTCGCGTATCCGGAAGCGGCCTACTCAGCCTTAGGCAATGTGAACATGAACTCCAGCCCTCCGGCGATGCCTAAGCGGACAGAGATGTTGCCATGATGAAGCAGCACAGAGTTCTTGACTATCGCAAGCCCGAGACCAGTGCCTCCCATCTTGCGGGAACGTCCCTTGTCAATGCGGTAAAACCGCTCAAAAAGATGAGGAATATGCTCGGACGCCACTCCTGGGCCATTGTCAGAGAAGCTGAAGGTATAGAAATCCGCGCTTTCCGACAAGACCTGCACGGTGATTGTAACCCCTTCGCCCCCGTATGCGATGGAATTGTCAGTCAAGTTTCTGAATATTGAATATAGCAACGAAGGATTGCCGTCCACAGCCACTTCCGGATCAACCAAAGCCCTGAATGTCACGTGTTTCGCCTCCATCTGCATGGACACGTCCCGCTGGATGGATTGAAGCAGATCCGGGATATTCACTGGTTGAAACTCATATTCCTGAGGGGCGTCATCGAGTTTATTGAGTGTCGAGATGTCCGCGAGAAGGCTTGACAGACGGCGGCTTTGGGCATAGCAGCGCTGTATGAACTGGTCCTTTGTTTCATTGTCAATGTCCGGGTTGGACACTATCGTCTCAAGATAGCCCTGGATGCTGCTGACCGGGGTCTTCAACTCATGAGCCACATTCTGAGTCAGCTGTCTCTTCAAGCGAGTCTTATCCTCCTCACTGTCACGCAGTTTGTCGTACATACTCACCTTCCCCTTATCTATGGATTTCTTAAGATGAACATACCGTCCTTGCATCGTAATCAACGCAAGAGCCAGCAATACAACGACTATAGACAACAGTATTATCATTGTTCCTCGTATAGATAACCGAACCCGTGGCGCGAGACTATCCTGTTCCCATATTCACCGATCTTCTTGCGAAGGCGGGTGATGTTGACATCCACAGTCCTGTCGGTGACAATCACATCGTCAGGCCAAACCTTTGAAAGAATATCCTCGCGCGGGAAAACCTTCCCTTTGTTGGTGAAGAGGAGTCTGAATATCTCATATTCAATCCTTGTAAGCGCCACAGCGGCACCATCCACCGTAACAACCTTCTTCTCATCATCTATGAATATGCCCGTGCTGGCATCCGGTATCGCGGCGGTCCGTCTCAGCACAGCCTTCACCCGGGAGACCACCTCCCTTATCGAGAAAGGCTTGGATATGTAGTCGTCCGCACCCAGATCAAGCCCTTCGACTGCGTCATCCTCCGTGTCACGAGCTGTTATGAATATCACGGGAACCCCGGCGGTCTTTGGATCGGTTTTCAACTTCCCGGTCAGCTCGAAGCCGGACATTCCGCCCATCATAACATCCAGAAGAAGCAGATTGAATGACGCGATGTCCAGCGTCAGTGCCTCCTCTGCGGAATTAGCGGTCACAACCTCGTAACCTTCCTTGGAAAGATTGAATTTCAGAATCGCGCAGATGTCCTCCTCGTCATCGACCACAAGAATTCGGGCATTCATATTAAAAAAGTTGTATTTATTTTGCTAAGGTAACCACATTTTTTCTAAATTTGGACAAACTACATAATTAATATGCCGAAGATTTCTATTCGTGGGGAAAAAATCCCCGCCTCACCAATCAGAAAACTGACCCCGTTTTCTGACGCGGCAAAAGCCAAAGGGGTCAAGGTCTATCATCTAAACATCGGGCAGCCGGATCTTCCTACGCCTCAAAAAGCGTTGGATTCATTGAAGACAATAACCAGAACGACTCTCGAATACAGTCCAAGCCAAGGTCTCAAATCTCTGAGAGACAAGCTGGTCGGTTATTACGACAAATTCGGGATAAAAGTAAATGCCAATGAGATCATTGTCACAACAGGAGGCTCTGAGGCTCTTCTTCTGACATTCATGGCCTGTCTGAATCCCGGCGATGAGATCATAATGACCGAGCCGGGTTACGCCAATTACCTATCGTTCGCCGTGACCGCCGGAGTGACCGTCAAGACCGTCACATCAAAAATAGAGAACGGATTCGCGCTTCCTTCAGTGGAGGACTTCGAGAAAGCGATCACCGACAAGACCAAGGCCATTCTCATCTGCAATCCGAACAATCCGACAGGATACCTCTATTCAGAAGAAGAACTGCAGAGACTTCGCGACATCGTTCTGAGTCATGATCTCTACCTCTTCGCCGATGAGGTCTATAGAGAATTCCGTTACACGGACGCACCATATCTTTCAGCCCTTTGCCTTGAAGGTCTTGAGCAGAATGTTGTGGTCATAGACTCTGTCTCGAAAAGGTACTCGGAATGCGGTACGAGAATCGGAATGATAGTCAGTCACAACAAAGAAGCGATGGCAGCGATCCTTAAATTCTGCCAGGCAAGGCTCAGTCCACCACTTCTCGGCCAGATTGTCGCGGAAGCATCAATCGAAGGAACCGAGGAATACTCAAAAGAATGCTTCGATGAATATCTCGCACGACGTGATTTCTTTATCGCAGGCTTGAACAAGATTCCTGGAGTGTATTCGCCAATGCCCAATGGCGCCTTCTATACAATCGCGTCACTACCTGTAGAAAACGCGGAGGACTTCTGTGCGTGGTGCCTGACAGACTTCTCGTACAAAGATGACGGAACCCCGGAAGGCTACACCGGTGAGACCGTGATGATGGCTCCGGCAGCAGGATTCTACAGCACACCAAACCTTAGCAAGAATCAGGTGCGGATGGCATACGTGCTCAAAACTGAGGATTTAGGACGATCACTTCTGGTTCTTGAGAAAGCACTTGAGGCCTATAAGAAGTAATAAACCTTCAGGAGACAATGAAAAAGGACTCCCCGGCTGACATAGCAGTACAGTCGGGGAGTTCATTCTATAAGGCAGGCATACTGGCGTAGTAGGCGGCCCTAGTGCACACAAAGAAAGGAGCCCCGACGTCGTAT
>OLHA01001382.1_pt1 | contig 13105 bp, 10 predicted proteins | sample 1605961 | NCBI WGS metagenome assembly OLHA01 (sample SAMN03283288) | human gut metagenome | biome: human-associated habitat; material: feces | host: Homo sapiens | place: Peru | collected 2012
GTAAGTGCACAGGTTATAAGAAAGATACCTAAGTATAGTGATGATCCTGATGTTAAGATATATTATGAATTCATGGATTTTTATAAATCTACTAAGTTAAACGATATATATTTCAGCAAAGAGGGAAGTTTTACAACTCTTATGGAGCTGGTTGGAATTACACCAGGAGAACCAATGGATGAGGATGATAAGAAAGACCTTGTTTCGTGCTATCTTAATTTCAGGCTTGCTTATGAATCAAGAGGAGGGGATAAGTTCGATTTCCCGACGGGAGATTCATTTTTACGATTCATTCACATTCACGGATATGATGCTGTTAAGAGAATGACTAAGTCTGAGATGGCAAAGAATGTTGCCAAGACATGGGCTGAATTCGAGCTTATTGATGATAACAGCGAAGTGGAACTTAAGATGACACCAGCTGCAGCACCTAAGAAGAATATATTAAGTTATCTGCTTCCAATGGGAGGAGTTAAGAAGCTTAAGGTTGGATTTGTGTATGAAAAGACTCCGCAGGATTCAGAGTGGTGCTATGCACATGAGCTTGGAAGACAGTATATTGATGATACATTTGGTGACCAGATAGAAACATATGTAGAGGAGAATGTGATACCGGAGCAGAGTGATGAGGCAGCAATTAACAGACTTATAGAGAAAGGCTGTGACCTGATATTCCTGACATCGTCGGCAATGAGTATGGCCGGACTTAAAGCTGCAATAGCACATCCGTCAGTAAAGATTCTTGATTGTTCACTTAATATTTCACATAAATATATAAGGTCATATTATGCGAGAATGTTTGAAGCAAAGTTTATAACGGGAATTATTGCAGGCTCAATGGCTGATGATGATAATGTTGGTTATATAGCTGATAATCCGGTTTATGGAGCGTGTGCGAATATCAATGCATTTGCATTGGGAGTAAAGTTTGTTAATCCAAGAGCCAAGGTTTACCTTGAATGGAACAGTATTAAGGATAATGATTCAGAGGAAAATCTTGCTAAGAAGAATATAAGCATTATTTCTAATCAGGATATGATTACTCCGGGCAAGAGTAAGAGAAAGTTCGGGTTGTATAAAGCAAGTGATTCAGATAAGCACCTGGCTATGCCTGTATGGCACTGGGGAGTTTTTTATGAAAAGCTTATCCAGAGCATTATGAGTGGTTCATGGAGTAAGGATGAGGACGGCGATAATGTAAAAGCACTTAATTACTGGTGGGGAATGTCGGCAGGAGTTGTTGATCTTATATATTCAGAGAGTCTTCCATCGGCAACTAAGAGACTTGTAAAGCTCTTTGAGAAAGAACTTAAGGAAGCAAGGTTCAGAGTGTTTGAGGGTGAATTAAAAGATCAGCAGGGTAATATAAGGGTTGAAGAAGGGAAGCTTATTGATCCGGAACATATAATTACTATGGACTGGCTGCTTGATAATGTGGTTGGCAGACTGCCTCGGTATGATGAACTTACAGATAATGCTAAATTAAAAATGGCACTTCAGGGTGTTGTTAAAGAAGAAGAATAGAAAGCATGCTGCCTGTAGTGGCGGCTGGGGAATTATTAATGAAAATACTTGTGTTAGCTGATGTTGAATCAAAGTACTTATGGGATTATTTCGAAAAAGAAAAGTTAGAAGGTATTGATCTTATACTTTCGGCGGGAGATTTAAAACCGCAGTATCTGTCATTTCTGGCATCTTTCTCGAAAGTACCTATTCTTTATGTACATGGCAATCATGATGACTGCTATGATATACAGCCACCAGATGGATGCATTGATATAGAGAATAAGATATATGTGTATAAAGGTGTCCGTATTATGGGACTTGGTGGTTCTATACGCTATAAGAAGGGAAAGAACCAGTACACACAGAAAGAGATGAATCGCAGGATTAATAAAATGTGGTTTTCGATAAAGAAAAATAAAGGCTTTGATATACTGCTTACACATTCACCGGCAGCGGGCATAAGTGATGGACCTGACGAACCGCATAAGGGTTTTGAGGGCTTTAATTATCTTCTTGAAAAATATAAACCAAAGTATTTTATTCATGGACATATCCATAAGACATATCAGGTTAAGTTCAAGCAGGAATATCAGTATAACGAGAATACCAGAATAATTAACGGGTATGAGAAATATATATTCGAATATCCGGATGCATAATAAAATGCCTTGATATATTTATTTTATATCAAAAAATGCTAAAAAACTCAAAAATCTCTTGCATTATCCTATAGGCTGTGATATATTTTCTTAGACACAAAAACAAATGTCCGTCGCAGAAAGACAGAACAGAGGGAAGTGTCTTTGAGATTTTACATATTGAAGGAGTTAAAAATGAGCGATAAGTTAAGAGTTGGTATCCTTGGTGGTACAGGTATGGTAGGTCAGAGATTTATCTCTCTGCTGGAAAATCATCCGTGGTTTAATGTAACCGTTCTTGCGGCTTCGTCAAGATCGGCAGGTAAACCTTACGGCGAGGTTATCGGAAATAAATGGTGTATGGATACTCCTCTTGCCGATAAATATAAAGATATGGTTGTTATGGATGCAACCGGAGATATTGATAAAATTACATCGATGGTAGACTTCGTATTCTGTGCGGTTAATATGAAGAAAGATGAGATTAAGGCTCTTGAGGAAGCATATGCAAAACACGAGTGCCCTGTTGTTTCAAATAACTCCGCTAACAGATTTACAGACGATGTTCCTATGGTTGTACCGGAACTTAATGCAGAGCATATTAACATTATCCCTGCACAGCGTAAACGTCTCGGCACAAAGAGAGGCTTTATTGCGGTTAAGTCAAACTGCTCTCTTCAGTCTTATGTTCCTGCCCTCTTCCCTCTTCATGAGAAGTTTGGAGTTAAGGATGTTTTGGTTTGCACATATCAGGCAATTTCAGGCGCAGGCAAAACTTTTGAGACTTGGCCGGAGATGATTGATAATGTTATTCCGTATATCGGCGGAGAGGAAGAAAAGAGCGAACAGGAGCCGCTTAAACTTTGGGGCAAAATCGAAGACGGCGAAATCAAGCTTGCCGACAAGCCTAACTTCACCGCACAGTGCATCAGAGTTCCTGTTTCAAACGGTCACCTCGGTGCTGTATTTGTTAATTTTGAAAAGAAACCTACCAAAGAAGAAATGATAGAAATTTGGGAGAATTTCAAGGGCAGAGCGCAGGAGCTTGACCTTCCTTCTGCACCGAAGCAGTTTCTCCACTATTTCACAGAACCCGACAGGCCGCAGATCCATACTGAAAGAATGCTTGAAAACGGTATGGCTGTTTCCATCGGCAGGCTCAGAGAAGATACACAATATCAATACAAATTTGTTTGCCTTTCTCACAACACCCTTCGCGGTGCGGCAGGCGGCGCAGTTCTTCTTGCGGAATTGCTTGCGGCTGAAGGCTATATGGACTAATTTTAGAATAATTTTATAAGGAGAATTCGTTATGAAAGAACCTATTTTTACAGGATCTGCAGTTGCTATCATCACTCCTATGAATGATGACTGCTCCGTAAACTATGATGAGTTTAAGAAGTTTATTGATTACCAAATTGACAACGGCACTGACGCAATCGTTATTTGCGGTACAACCGGTGAATCATCGACTCTTAAAACAGTACATCACCTTGAGGCAATCAAGTTTTGCGTTGATTATGTAAACGGCAGAGTACCTGTTATTGCAGGTGCAGGCTCAAACAACACCGAATGCGGTATTGAAATTGCAACAAAGGCTTGTGAGTACGGTTGTGACGCATTATTACTTGTAACACCGTATTACAACAAGTGCACACAAAAGGGCTTGATTAAGCACTATACAATGTATCACGAAGCAACAGATAAGCCGATTATTCTCTACAATGTTCCGTCAAGAACAGGCGTTAACATTTTGCCGGAAACACTCAAGGAGCTTTCAAAGCTTCCGAGAATCAACGGCGTTAAAGAAGCATCGGGCAATATCAGCCAAGTTATGAAGATTCGTGCTCTTTGCGGCGACGATCTCAATATTTGGAGCGGTAATGACGACCAGATTCCGGCTGTAATGGCTTGCGGCGGTAAAGGCGTTATCTCTGTTCTTGCAAATATTTGCCCACAGGAAACACACGATATGGTTCAGGCGTATCTCGATGGTGACGCAAACAAGTGCACAGATATGATGGCTCAATACCTCGAGCTTGCAAATGCACTTTTTGTTGAGGTTAACCCGATTCCTGTTAAAGCCGCATGCAATATGGTCGGTTGGAATGCAGGTCCGTGCAAGATGCCTCTTTGCGAAATGACAGACGAGCACACAGCTTATCTCAAGAGCGTTCTTGACAAATACGGTCTTATAAAATAAGAATTAATTAAGGACTTTTAAAATGACTAAAATAATTTTAAGCGGCGCCTGCGGAAAAATGGGTAAGGTTATCCAAAGCGTTGTTGCAGGTCGCGATGATTGCGAAATCGTTGCAGGCGTTGACAAATATAATGATAATGAGCGTCCCTTCCCTGTTTATGCTACTATGCAAGAGGTTCAGGAAAGTGCTGATGTTGTTATTGACTTTTCTAATCCGTCACTTCTTGACGGCTTGCTTGAATACGGTATTGAAACAAACACCGCACTTGTAATTGCAACAACCGGATTTGACGATTGCCAAAAGAAGAAAATACAAAATGCATCCAAAAAATGCCCTGTATTCTTCACTTACAATATGAGTATCGGCATCAACCTGCTTGCAAACCTCGCAAAAAAAGCTGTTCAGGTTTTGGGCAACGATTTTGATATCGAAATTGTTGAAGCGCATCACAATCAAAAGATTGACGCTCCGTCTGGTACGGCACTTATGCTTGCAGATGCTATTACCGAAGAAATCGACAGACCGATGAAGTATGAATATGACAGACATTCTAAGCGCGAAAAAAGAACTAAGAATGAAATCGGTATCCATTCTATCCGCGGCGGCACAATTGTCGGCGAGCATGAAATCATTTTTGCCGGCAGAGACGAAAACATAACTTTGAGCCACTCGGCAAGATCAAAAGAAATTTTTGCAGTCGGCGCAGTAAATGCGGCAGTATTTATGAGCGGCAAACCTGCAGGAATGTACGATATGAGCGAGCTTGTAAAATAAACAATATAAAGAATAACGGCAGTGCATTAGCACTGCCGTATTTTTATACTATTGAATTATCAATCGCCGAGAGCAATATCCTGCTCGACCTCGTGCTTTTCCTTATAGCAAGCAAATGTTTCTTCAACAAACTTTGAATCGGGCTTTGGTGTTACGAGCGATACAATAGGAACGATTACAAATCCTCCAAGCATTGCAATTGCGCCGCAGTTAATCGGGCTTTGCATGATTGTCGGCAAAATATGATGTCCTGTAAGATTGCCGATAAGATCGATTACCATAAGACCCGTACCGAATACAAACGAAACCCAGCAAGCCGCCTTTGTCGTCTTTTTCCAATAAAGAGCATACAGGAACGGCGCGAGAAATGCGCCTGCAAGAGCGCCCCACGAAATACCCATAAGCTGTGCAATAAATGTAACGGAGCTTTTGTATTGAACAAGCGCAAGAATTGCTGAAATCGCAATGAAGATTACAACAAAAATTCTGATTGACAAAAGCTGTTTCTTTTCATCCATCTTTTTAACAATATTGTCCTTCAAAAAGTCGATTGTAAGTGTTGACGATGAAGCGATTACGAGTGAAGAAAGCGTTGACATTGATGCCGAAAGAACAAGAATAACAACAAGTGCAATAAGCGGAGCCGAAAGCTCGCTGAGCATTGTCGGAATAATAGAGTCAAATCCGTTTGCCTTGACATCAATCTTGTCGGAATAAAGTCTTCCGAAGCCGCCGAGAAAATAACTGCCACCTGCAACAACAAGTGCAAATATTGTAGAAATGATTGTTCCTTTTTTGATAGACGATTCATCCTTGATGGCATAGAATTTTTGAACCATTTGAGGAAGTCCCCATGTGCCGAGTGATGTCAAGATAACAACAAACATCAGGTTGAGCGGATCTGCTCCGAAGAATGATGCAAAAACACCGGGTGTTGTTGATACTGTTTCATCGGTCACCTTTGCAAGACCGTCCAATGCCGCAGTAAAGCCGCCTTTACTCACCAATACAGCAACGATTACTGCTACGATACCGAACAACATAATAATGCCTTGAATAAAGTCGTTGATAGCGGTTGCCATGTATCCGCCTGCAATAACATAAATACCGGTAAGAATAGCCATGATGACGATACATACCGAATAGTCAATGTTGAACGCCATACCGAAAAGTCGGCTTAAACCGTTATAAAGCGACGCAGTGTACGGAATTAAGAAAATAAATATAATCGCAGATGCGGCTATTTTAAGTGATTTACTTCCGAAACGCTCACCAAAGAATTGGGGCATTGTTGCGGAATTAAGATGCTGTGTCATAATTCTTGTTCGTCTGCCGAGTACAACCCATGCAAGAAGAGAACCTATAATTGCGTTGCCGATACCTGCCCAGGTTGCAGCAATTCCGTATTTCCAGCCAAACTGCCCTGCGTATCCAACGAATACAACAGCCGAGAAATAAGATGTTCCATATGCAAATGCGGTGAGCCACGGACCAACGCTTCTTCCACCGAGAACGAAACCATTAACATCAGTTGCATGCTTGCGGCAGTATAAGCCAATGCCTATCAGCACCGCAAAGTAGATAATAAGAATAACTAGTTTTAACATAAAAACCCCCATATTAATTGTATTATATCTCACTTCACGAATTTAAAGTGTAACACTTTAAATTGATAAAGCAAGCGTAAATGCATTGTAACATATGGGAGTGGGATTGGCAAGGAGAAAGTGAGTTGAGCTTATGGTTTAAGATTACATTTTACGCTCTGCTCTTCATCTTTCTGTATGCGATATTCATTATTATTGCAAGCACAACACCAAGTGACACATAAGATACGAAATCCGTATTGGCGTATGTCAGATTAAGGCTGGCTGTTCGTCCGAGAAGTCTGTTGCTGAGTAACATAGCAGCTTTGCTCAGAATTACATTAAATGCCACATATTCAAGTCCTGCATATATGACGAATAATACAGGAAGATAAATTCTGCTTACTGACAATGGTAAAGAGAATATTATTAATGATATAAGTGATAATGCAAGCAATACAATCATCACGATATAAAATGTGCCAGATGAAATCGTCTGGTATATTCCTGCAAGACCGGCAGCACGATACTGTATGTCTGCGTATATACCTGAAGCATAATTATTAATAGCTTTTTTAGCAGATTCAGTGTCTGCAAAAAGTGACAATGTAATAGTACTATCCGTGTTATCTGTATAATCTTTAATGCTGTTATATGTGACAGATGATAAAGCTGTAAGCTCATCGTCTATATCAATGTCAATTTCATTAAATGTTTTGCCATCACGCAGTCCTTTTGTAAGTGCATCTGTATATTTTCTGGCAATACTGTCTATGGCAGATGAATTCTGGATAGTATTCTGGATATCAGAAAGCAGCTTGTTATATTGATAAACATCCATGCTAGCCTGCTCGCTTGAAGGGAGGCTGGCAATAACTGTGTCCATGTATCTGCCAGAAATAGCAGAAGAAAGTCCGGCATCTTTTATTATGTCTGCTGCATAAAAAGGTACATTTTTATTAATATTTAAACCAAACATTGATATTAAGAATATTATGGTTGCAACAATTAGAAGCGGTTTGTTGCTCTTCTTATAAAGCTTTGCATCATAGCGTAGTCTGTAAGCTTCATCAGGTGAATCACTGGTGAAATCTATATTGTTTACAGACAGGAAATCTTTCATAATCTGTAATTTTTCCCCATCAGCCTTTACACATCTTATCAACATACTGTCTTTTCTTTCGAAGAAATAAAGACTTCCGACAGAAACACATTTTTTAATATTGGCAGGAGACAGAAAAGGCTTGCCATCGACATATATTACATCATTGGTAATTGTGGTTTTCCTATTCTTCTTTGTCTGTGAATTAAAGAAAGCCTTGGCTTTTCTTTCTTTGAAACTACTGGTACGGTTGGCATACAATATGTTTATATAGGACTGGCAGTCCTCAAGCGTCCAGTCAGATGTATTATTATATTCAGTACTCATGTAAGAAACCTCCTTTAATAATTCATAGGGGTAATTATAGTGTTTGCAAATGTATTTTACAATATTAAATCTGTTGGGGAATACCTACTATTATGCCTGCTTTATATGATTGAGTAGGTTTGTTTGAGAGAATTATAACCTGATACGGAGGGAGCGAACCTACTATACAGTTGTGTATAGTTTTTTAGTGGGTCTTTTTCTTGAATTATTCTGGATTAGTGCTTGTCAGAGATGAAATCTGCCGTGAAAATGCCTACTAAATCATGATTATGTATATAGTTAGTGGGTTTTGGAAGACCATTTAATAAAATGAGATGTTTAATTGACCTACTAAAGTAATGGCGGATAATGGTTTGGTAGGTTTATTAGGAATTTACGTTATGCGGGATATAGGATTTTGCAGAGGATATAAAAAACAGCCACCAGAAAAATCCAGTGACTGTTTTAAGAAAATGAGAAGAGTAAATGTGAATTATCTTATTATCGTCTGCCGCCGAAGCCGCCATTCTGGTTGTTCATATCAGGAGCGTTACCGCCGTTCTGGCCGCCCATTCCGCCCATGTTGCCGCCGCCAAAGCCGCCAGTGCCAGAAGCTCCCATTGTTCCTGATTCCTGAGTCCAGTCTGCAATAGAGTCTGAACCCCGGTAGAGTGTGTAGATTGTGCCGGTTGTAAGAGTGTCAGAGCATATCCAGCCGTTGCTAAATGAACCATCAACAGTGAAGCTTATTACTTCGTTGCCAGAAGCATCTTTAAGTGAATAGCTTCCAGAGCTGAAGGATACTGAACTTAATACATAAGCATTAACAGAGTTAACAGGTGTTTCGCAGATACCACCGAGTGCAACGCATGTTCCGCCAGTTATTGTGACGGTACCATCTACATCAATTGATCCTGATACATTTCCTGAAGAGCTGCCCCCTTTGACTAATACCATTCCACCAGTCTGTACATAGTTTCCGTTAGAGTCAATACCATCAGTATCACCAGATGCGGTTGTGACATCTATATATCCGCCTGTTACATTGACAATTGGAGAACTCTTTCCATCGCCTGTGCAGGCATTGATGCCATCATCAGTAGCGTATACATATATCTTGCCGCCATTTAAGTTGATAGTCATGGCTTCAAGTCCTTCGTATGAAGTTACTATATTAATATAACCGTCATTGACATCAAGCTGTTTGTCAGCATGCATGCCATCATCACCAGAAGAAATTGTAATTGTACCACCGTTGATAACAATAGTTCCTTTACCGTCCTCACCAGTTTCAAGTACACCTGAGTCAGAGTTGGCATGGATACCATCATCTGTTGAATATATGTTAATCGTAAAGCCTGAAATATTTATTTCGCTTTCAGCTTTAATACCCTTAGTTGAGTAGGACTGTCCAGAAGAATTACCGGATTCATTAAAGTCACCAGGCATTCCCGGACGGTCACCGCCGGCCTTATTACCACCGGAACTGCCGTTCATATCAGGGGCGTTGCCGTTACTCATGTCAGGGGCGTTACCGCCACCCATGTTGCCGCCACCAAAGCCGCCCGGTGCGTTGGCGATAGTGTCAGAAGCTGCCACATAAGAAACAGTATTGGCAGAAGCAGTCTTGTTAGCAGAACTGTCACGACCAGTAGATGTGCTTGAAGAACTGCCTGACGAAGTAACTTCTTCACTATATTCAGAGTAAGTATCTGTATAAATGCTTAAATTACCATCACCTGATATATCCACACCGTAAGCTGCATCTATACCATCACAGGCTGCATATACATCAATGTTACCACCAGTGATTGTAACGATTCCCTTCTGGTTGCCCTTGTTAGAAATACTGCTGTTAGAAGTCTTGATGCCATCGCCTTTAGCGGATATTGCAATTATATTTCCAGATTCAATATCAACGGCATCATTGCCTTTGACTGCGTTGTTCACAGCAGTAACTTTAACAATTACATTTTTAATAGAAAGGTCATCCTTGCTCTGGATGCCATTATTATAATTACTTGTTACAACTAAAGCTCCTTTGCCGACAAGCTTTAAGTCGCATGTTGCATAGATAGTTGCGTTGCCAGCGTCATCAGAAGAATCTTCTGTAGCTTCGGCACGCTTGTCAATTACTTCGTTAAAAGAGTTCTCTTCTGATTTAATCTTGACCTCGGAAGCATTTTTAACATATATGGGTGAACCACTTGAGCATGTGATAGATGTTCCGTTCAATACGATAGTAATTTCGTCCTCATCACCTGCGTCAACGATAAGCTGCCCTTCTGATAAAAGACCTGCAACTGTATATTCCCCAGCCTTTGTGATTGTGTATACAGAACCTGACTGTGTAACTCCATCTGATGTATCAGATGTCACAGTGAAATCACCTGTAATGGAGACTCTGTAATTCTCAGCATCATCTGCGTGTGTTACATCTGTGTCTTCTTTAGTAATGCCTGAAGTGATGGTAGTCTCACCGCTTGATGCAGTAGTAGTTGAAGTTGAATTTCTGGCACAGCCAGCAGTCATAAGACACATAGTAAGAATAACTGCGGCTACGCAATTCCTTTTGATTTTATTTAATTTAATCATAGTCATCTCTCCATTTATTTAGTGTATCTTAATTGATTGTCTATAGTTTATTGGAGAAATTTGACTAAAATATGATATGAGTGCGAATATTCTGTGTCCTGATTAATCATGTGGAATATCGTTAAATCTGCCGTCAAGTTCTTCGGTTTTTACTACATTTATAAATGCGTGCTTGTCAATTGAGCGAATCAATGTGATAAGCTCACGTTTCGCTTCGGAGTTGATTACTGAGTATATGAGCGTGCGCTCTTTTTCCTCGTAGCAGCCGATTCCCTTGAAAAGCGTGGCGTCGTGGTTGGTTGTATTCTTGATGGCGTGATAGATTTCTTCGGATTTGTCGGAGATGATGAATAATGTCATCTTCTGGTAGCGTTTGTACATGAACTGGATTACCTGAGTGCTGCAGAACTGATATATTATTGAGTAGAGCGCGATTGACCAGCCAAACAGTCCGCCTGCGATGAGCAGAATCACAACATTTCCAAGAAGAATATAGTTCCATGCGTCTATTCCTTTAACATGAGAAAAATAAATGCTTATGAAATCAGTTCCGCCTGTGGTAGTGCCGACATTGAGGCACAGGCTTATTGCAAATCCGTTGATAATTCCGCCAAATACGCTTATAAGCAGTATATCTTCTGTAAAAATGTATGGAGGAAGAACATCAACAAGCACACTGGAAAGTATAATTACCACGATTGAGTAGATGGTGAATTTCTTGCCGATGTAGCGGTATGCAATGTAGGCAGGGAAAATGTTCAGTGCTACATTGAATATTGTAAAGGGGATGCTGATACTAAAGAAGCGCAGTCCGATTGCCTGAAATAACAGGGAGACTCCTGAAAAGCCTCCTGGCAGCAGGTCTGCGACTTTGGCAAAGCATCTTAAATTCCATGCATACAGTACTGAAGCAATTATAACTATAATGAATCTGAATACCTGATAAAACTTAGGATATTTAACTTCTAAAGATTTGAACATATATAAGCCTCCATATTCTGTGTTAAATATAATAAGCAATTAATAATTATTTGTGTGAGTTATAGTAGGCAGCCTGAATATCAGCGGGGAGCTTGTCTGGAAGCATTGAATGTATTCCGTCCTCATTGCCGTCTTTGATTGCCTGCTCGTAATAGAAACATTTGAAAGTAAGCATATCAAGAGTTTCCTGCATCTTCTCCATCTCTTTTTCAACAGCAGCCTTCTGTCTCTCAAAAAGCTGTTTTCTGAGTTCGTAAGTCTGGCTGCCTTCCTGACACCATTCCATAAACTGCTTGATGTCGCGGATTTCAAGACCTGATTTCTTAAGACATTCAATAAGCTTAAGAGCAGCAATTTCTGTGTCAGAGAACTGCCTTATTCCAGAAGAACGCTGCATAAAGGGGAATAATCCTTCTTTATCATAATATCTTAATGTTGAAACGGGAAGATTAAACATTTCTGAAACCTGTCCTATTGTATACATAACACACCTGCTTTCTGTAAGCCATGCTTACCTGATATTAGTTTTTTACAAATGTGATAATAAAATTCACAAAATGTTCACTGTTATTGGGTTGACCTAAAGTTAGGTTTAACTCTTATGCTTAAATAGTAGCACAGAGAGACTTAAAATACAATTTAAAGTTGGTTTAAAGTGAATATGATAGTGTTTTTAGCAAAGAGGTGATCATATGTATGTAATGCTAATGTATTTTTGTATTACTTTTTTTGGATTGATACTTATTATGATGGCAGTGGAAGGATGACATATTTTATGGAGGATAAATGTATGGAATGGAGACAGGAAAAAGACATGCCGGTATTTATGTATATTTTTCTTAATAAAATAGAGGATACCGAAGAAGTGAGATGGACAGAGAAAGAGAAAAATGAGGGATATAAGACATACAAAAAGTTGTTAGAGCTTACAGAAGATGACGCATCCGATGTAATAAAAAAATGTCTCAGGATAATTAAAGAAACAAGACATATTGTAGAATATGAACTTTGGAACAAGATTGTATATTTTATGACTGATTATATTAATGGCGAGACTGTGTGGGGCTAAATGGGAAGTTGTCTGATAATTTTGTAATGTTTGAAAAGAAAAAGAATATACTTGTAATGTCTGATGGCATGTGATACAATGTCATTGGATATAAGTAGTGCATTCAAGCAATCTACGAAAACCCCACGAGTTCGGGCTCGTGGGGTTTTCTATTCCGTTCTGGCAGGGTGGCTTAGACCCCAGGCTGGCTACCGTCTGTTATCTCTGTCCAGCCATTTGCAGATATAGTATGAAGCTATATTTGCCAAGATAGAGATAATCAAGGACACTAGTGCATCCAAGCAATCCACCTCCTTTCTCTACCATGTGTAGGAGGGGTAGCACTAAGAATTATATCATAACAA
>OLHA01001383.1_pt1 | contig 13101 bp, 14 predicted proteins | sample 1605961 | NCBI WGS metagenome assembly OLHA01 (sample SAMN03283288) | human gut metagenome | biome: human-associated habitat; material: feces | host: Homo sapiens | place: Peru | collected 2012
CTCTTCATCCAATATACCTCATCACACAGTGAATACCCAGTCAGTCTCTTCCGGCACTACTTTATGGTATGTGACTGTTTTATTGTGTCAGGCACCTCTGATTTCTTATCAGTTCCGACTAAAAACAATTCGCGAAAGCGATTTCTCTTATAGATCCGCCACAGATTACTTAATTTTATCCTCCTCTCACTGTGGTGGGATTTTTTATGCATCTGTGCTTATTGTGTCAGGCACTTTGTTACACACCTCTTTTCCATGTTTATCATATCAGATCGTTGCTGTAATTATAATGATTACATTTTTAATTATCTTCTATTTGTACGGTTGAGATTCTTATTTCTTTTTATTATTATAATTATTTATATACGATAGAATTGCAAAAATTATCACACAACAAAAAGAATAAAAAATAGTTGCAGTTATTTTCGTTGTTCCCATTTGATAAAAAAGTAAACCTCCTGCACCTACAATTATTGTAGAAATCAATTTATGTATTTTCTTTTGGCGTGAGGATAGTAATATTTTATTATTGCTTACAGGAGCAAATAATATGCATAGAAAAAGGAACAGTATGTATCCCCATAAAGTTTGCTTCAAATATACAATTGCCCACTTATTAAAACATCCAAGTGCAAAACTACCTAATATGCATATAAGTTGAGTTGGAGCATGTGCTCCGCCCATGAAATGTCTCAATAAAGAAAACACAATTACCCAAATCATTGTACAACCGAGTGTATGTGATAAAAGTCCCCATAGCATCAGTAATATTATAGTTATAAAGGTATTCAAAAAACATTCCAAACCATATATGTATACATCTTGTTGATCCTGATCAATATCTTCCCCAGATATTCTTATCAATTTGTTTACAATATCAATAGCCCCTTTTGTAATCATTAGAATTCTCCACTTGAATCAAATCTTGTTGTATATCTGGCAAATGCACTTATAACCTCTTTGGAATAAGAACGTGCAATTTGTATCGTTAAACGATTCGATAATTCAATTGTTCCAGATGTAATTCGACGTATATGCGCCATATTTACAATATACGAACGATGGGTTCGGACAAATTCATTTGGCAGATGATTGATAATTTTATTCAATGTTGACATCTGTTCATAGCATTGACCATTTGCTGTTAATATGTCTACATAATGTAATCTGCTTGAAAATGTCAGGATATCTGTATAAGGAATACTGACAATTTCCTTTTTATTTCGATAGATGTATGCATGATCAGATAATTCCTTTACAATTTCATCTAAACATAAAAACAATGTATTTTCTTTTACGGGTTTCAGTAAATAATTCATAGCCCTTACTTCGTACCCTCGAAATACATACTCTCTAAAAGCTGTTAGAAAAACTATAATTCCTTTATACCCCAATGCTCTAAGTCGCTTTGCAACCTCAATTCCATTTATTTCACCCATTTGTATATCCAGAAAAAAAGCGGAGGATTGGATTGACTGGCTATCTGGATTTTGCAAAAAATAGTCTTCTCCAGAATTATATTCGTCTATAGCAATATCCCAATCGTATTTTTGTCCATATTTTTGGATGCCATTTCTTAATCGTTCCGCTTCTATTCTTGAATCCTCAAGAACTGTTATTTTCATTTTCATAATTGATCTTTACACTCCTTACCAGGAAGCATAATATGCACAGAAAAAACATTATTTTCGGATGTCGAGATCTGCAGTACCCCTTCTGCCTTGTTCACAATTTCTTTTACTCTTCTTATTCCTAAGCCATGCCCGGTTCCCGGTTTTGTACTTAAAAGTTCCTGATCTATTTTCCCTTTTATTACACCGTCAAAAGTATTTTCAATATGTATTAATATCATATTTTGATATGGTCTGATGTAAAAATAAATATATGACCGTTCTGCTGGATTAGATGCCAAAAGACGTTCACAAGCCTCAATCGCATTATTCCATAGATTACCAAGCAGTGATGAAAGTTCAACGGAATCTAACGGAAATAGTTCAGGAATCATAATTGAATATTCTGTTCTTATTCCATGTTTTTTTGCATAATCCAGCTTGGTAGTGAGAATACAATCAATTGCAGCATTTCCTGTTGAGATTGTGCTATGTGCAGACGAGAGATGATTATAATATTGTTCTGTATACGTCATAAGCTCATCATATCTTCCGTCTTTTGCTAAAACATGTATCGCATCTAAATAAATTTGCATATCATGTTTCATTTCTCTTAATCGTTCTGTTGTTTCAGCTAAACGATTAAATTCGGTTCTTTCCAATTCATAAATTTTTTGTTCTTCCAGAAGATGTAAATTTTCTTCTTTTGAGTGCCCTAGCTGATAAATATATACCAGCAGAGCCAAAAATAACAAGATAAAAAACAGGTTTACCCATGATAATCGGACAGAAAAAGAAGGATCACCGAATTTGTCCATTGATTCCAATGTTAATTTTAAAATATAATGGCCTATTGCAAGGCCTGAAATTGCAATTAAAATATATATAATTTTCTGAAATAAAGAGAGCATAATATCTTTGTTTGCAACATAGTGAAGCAATAATATAAGCACAGCGATCATTGCAAGGTACAAAATCGTATATGGCTTTCGCAAAGCCCCTCCTAAGAGTAATTCCGAAGAAGCACCTTTATACAACGTGGCCGGAATAAAAAAGGAAATTTGTTCTGCTACTAAACATATGATCGAATATGAAAATCCCCAAAAAACTCTAAGAATTATGTTATCCCTATAAAATACAATGGCATATACAATGTCTAAAACACATGATGACAATAATGTGATATACGATGAAACTTCCATTTTATTCATAAAACATAATAGGATAAATTGTAGCGTTACAAATGAAATCATCCAGATTGCCCGATGTTTGAATCCTGATTTTACATGTAACTTTGTATGAATAAAAATCACAAACAGTATCAATTCCATCAAATCAATTATATACTCCCAAACATGATCCAATAACAAATCTTAATATCCCCTTCGCAAAATACTTTGTAACATAAGTTTAACATCAAAAATTTCCATATACAATACTCTGGAATACCATTCGTGCATGTTCACCTGCCATTCGTGCATAGAGGTATTGAAAAAATAAAATGCTCTGCTATATTAGGCGTATGCCATGATAGGTAAAGTTAAATTATTCGAATTATCATGCAATTAAAAATGCTGGTGTAATTTCAGATGGAATCTCAGCTTCTTACACATCCGTACAACAGAATGCAGATGGATATTATGCATATGGATATGTTACTACAAGTAAAAGTCATACAACGACTTCTCAGTTAAAGCATGATAGTAACGTTATCAAGCAAAAAACATCCGTACAGAGTACAGGAAAAGTAGAAGCCCAAACCGATACTTCTAGTAAATATACAAGTGGTTGGACTTCATCTGTATTATATCATTTGTACTAATTCAAACATATTTACTCAATAAACAACGAAGGATGCAATGGGAATATAAGTCTATTGCATCCTTTGGTTAAAGAAGGAATCATTATGAAAAATATAAGATTTCATTTCGAATACATCATCCTTATACTGGCATTCGTATGTCTATTTTCAGGTACTACCTTCCTAAGTGCAATTCATGAAAAAAATGATTATAAGGACATCAATAACGAAATCGGGATGTCACTATTCCATAGTAATTATTACTTGAAATCAATTGATGACATTTATACATCCGATGAGGCAATTATTAAGTTAAAAGAACTTCAAAATTTTATGAGAAAAATACCTTGTACCTATTATGTCTACAGTGATACGGCAATCGGTGATATCGATAAAATTCAGGCTATCAATCAGTCTCTTATAGACCATGAATTTGCAAAAAATATATTGAAAGAAGGTCAAATGCTAAATGGCACATACCATATCAAAGATATGGATCATATACATATTCCCGCATTGATCACGGATACTACTTCTAAGTATTATACTGTAGGATCTAAAGTAGAATGTGAACTGAATAACAAAAAAATTACATTTGATATCATAGGAAAAATTCCAGATATTTATGTTAAGAGTATCGATTGTTATTTGAATGGTTTGGTGATACCAGAATTATATTTTGATGTTGAACCACAAAATGAAGAAGATTCGTATTTTCAAGAATGGGTTTTAAGCAACCTGTCCCTGATCGGATATGTGGTCTACAATTCAGCAAGTGAGTATTATAAAGCAAATGACTATATTTCAAATATATGTAATCGCCTTTCCTTGGAGTGGACACTCGAACCCAAAGAAGAAAACAGATACGCTGGTATTAACATTCCAATTACAAACCATGCAGCCATTCTATTAATCGTTTCGGGATGTCTTTTGCTCATTGGTTTGTTGATTATAGAGATAAAACAATTAAGGAATACCACCATTTTAATTGAACCAGATCGATTAATGAAACGTATTATTTTGAAAGATCTTTATATAATCATTATTTTTTTGATTACCTATTTCGTATTTTTTGCTTTATTTAGAGATCGTGTCTATTTGAAAAATTTAAGAACGGAAAAAGGTACTGTTTTATTTTTGACTGTATTATATCTTGCTATTTCAAATATTGTAAAAAAATATATTGTCAGGAGGAACCATCAAAATGAGCACACTGCTGCTGGGAATTGATTTTATTTTACGAAGTTTTCTTGTATCAATTCCGCTGTATTTTTTTGCCCTATTCATTCTTCTGATGTTTTTTAAAAAAAGAACACAAATTATGTTAGGAATGCTTGAAATGATTTCTGTGTGGCTGATACTCGCTGTAACTTTATGTGGAGTAGCTGTAAATATAGATATAAATCTTTATGGCATTATGCAAAGAATCAATATCATACCGTTTTATGGTAATTGGCAGGAATGGAAGAATGCTTTTAATTTCGAATTTCATTCGATGATCCAGATCTACGGAAATATTATGCTATTTATTCCGTTTGGATTTTTCTTCTTTTTTATCCATAGGCCCTCTGATAAAAAAATGATCGTAATTAGTTTATTGTTTCCAATTGTCATTGAAAGTATACAACTAATTTGTGGCCGAGTCGCAGATATTGATGATGTGATATGTAATTTTTCAGGGGCAATGCTGGGAGATAAAATTGGACTTTTATACCTACATAGATATGGATCAACTCATAGAACATCAGAGTTTTTACTTTTGAACAAACAAAGAAGGATATGTTTTAGAATATTATGGATCAGTATATTTGTAATCATGGGAATCAGAATTTCAGGGTTTTACATTTAAAAAAATGGTTTTTAATAATTGGTGTTATAGTATTATTTTATCTTCTTATATTTTTTTTGAATAATTACACAATTAATTATATATCCAGTGGATCAATGGAGCCAACAATAAAGACTAATAGCATTATTATATGCCATCGAATAAAAAACATAAAAATTGAACGTGGTGATATCATTACATTTTATTCGCCAATTGATCATAAAATTTGTATCAAAAGGGTAATAGGTCTTCCAAATGAAAATGTATGCATTAAAAAAGGTACTGTTTATATTAATGACGAAATACTTGATGAGCCTTATTTAATATATAAGTGGACAAAGAGAAGAACTGGATATATGTTTAATGTTTCAAAAGAACATTATTTGGTATTAGGTGATAATCGAAATGTATCCGACGATTCAAGATCCTGGCAGGAAGAAGCGAACCATATGAATGGTAGTATAGATTCTACTAAAATTTATGTTCCAGCAGAATCTATAATTTCAATATATGGAAGATGAACAAAATTATTAAGCATAGACTCATATTTATTGTCTGTCAAGGAATTGATTTATAAGAGAAATGTTACTCTCTATGTCCCACCATACAAATCATATGGGACTTTTTTCTGTACTTTTCCTGCATATATCCCAATAATTCTAACCTGTGGAACTTTTTCTACGCTTTTTTACATATACCCCTTCTGCTCTACCGACAAGATCGGCAGCCAACAATCTAAGCAAGCGATACATCAAAATCACGCTGTAGAACTTATAATAACCTCTACAGCTTTCCAATATAATCCTTGTGTTTATTGTGTCAGGCACTTTGTCACACTCATCCGCATTGGCACTATTTTATGGAAATCATCTATATGATTGAAGGAACTGCCATCATGAATTGCGATGAAGAATCTCATGTAGCCACCCCCGGAGATCTCATACTTTTTCTTCCCTATCAGGTACATTCGATTTATAGCGTTTCGAATCAGACGGTACGCTACTATGTATGCAAGTTTGATCTCGGCACACTCCGTTCCGAAAGCGGAATGCATTTTCAAGCGTTGTTTCAAAACGCTCGCGGCAAAGATACCGCTCCGCTCTATTTTCCCGCCGGTAAGCTTGATTCCGAACGTCTGCAATCTGTTTTTGAGATCAGTTACCATGAAGCTTCGCTGCAGTGCTACGGTTTTCACAACATGCTGCAAAACCAGATCAGCAGTCTGCTCATTCTGATCCTTCGCTTCTGGCAAGCCAATGGTTTTAACACAGAATGCATTCAAAGCACCAGGGAAGAGGAAAGCATCTATTATATTACCGAATACATCGACCGCCATATTCAGGACAGCCTCAAAGTTGAGGACTTAGCCGAGCGATGCCATATGAGTTATCCGTATTTTGCCAAATGCTTCCGTGAGCTATATGGTCAGTCCTGCAAAAAATACATCGAATTTATCCGCATGTGCAAAGCCGAAGATCTCCTTATTTCTACGGGGCTGGATCTAAACTACATCAGCCAGGAAACGGGATTTTCCGACTGCAGTCACTTTATTAAAGCCTTCAAACAAAAAAACGGTGTCACTCCGAAACAATATCGAAAGCAGCACCGTAACCAGCCATAATGTTTCATTTATTATCTGATTAATCATAAATGAGGGGCAAATGCGCCAAATTTCCATGTTTATTGTGTCAGGCACTTTGTTATTCTATTATAATTTTATTCTGATTAGACGGTAATTTTTCAAAGTCAACGCAACAAAGCTATTGCACTAACTCTGGTGGAATTTTTATTGCGATGACTTTGGTGGAAAATAGGCATAGAAAAAGAACCACCTCGGTTTGAGATGGTCCTTTTAAATAATCACATACTTTCTTATTTTTTTGAAAGTTCATTAAGGGCTTCACGATATTCGTATTCAGAATATTGTTGAAGAATTTGCTCTTTTGAAGCATTCAATGTCGTAACCATAAATTTAATAGCCTCAACATTGGCTTTTGTAACAGCTTTCTGTTCGTACTTTTCCATTACTTCACACACGGCATCCAGCCCCCTTTCTTCATGCTTTAAAGCGTTCATTCTTTTAGTAAATGCCGGAAATTTCGAGTTGTTAACTTCCTTTTTAAGGAAACATCCCATATACTCCGAAACTGTAGTTCCGTCTTTTACTTCCGTATTAACAAAAACTCTGTAAAGACCATCATCAACACGATTACCCGTTTCTCGGATTGTACTATCCACATGGTAAAGTACACGATCGGCTTTGAAAATATCGAATTGAGAAATATACACTACAATGATGTCTTCAATCTGCTCGAATTTTTCACCTTCCTGAGAATCTTTCACCGCAATACTAGCTGCATTAAATCTCACTCTACGGAGATGATCATCATTATCCGAGCGTTGCACCTCGACATTACACTTCTTTCCATTTCCCAAGACACATAAAGCATCTAATCGTACCGATCGACCATATAGATTTCTTTCGCTGCTTTGCACAACAACGTCTGTAACAACAAGATCCTTATCTTCAAGAAGGATCTGTAGCATTTCCTGACAGAAATTAACGTCATTTGCCAAAACTTCAAAGAATACATCGTCTATCGGGCGAAGGTCTTTGACTTTTTCCTCTTTTTCTTTGAGGGTAATAACTACCTTTCCTGAATCCATTACCTTTCGTTCCTCTCTTTCCCTGCGTAATAGCAGATTTTTAATTATCTATATGAACAGGGAAAGTGATTCAACATTCCCTGATAATTCTCAAGGGAATGTTCCTAATCAAAACTAAAATAATTGTATTGTTATAATCTTATTATAGCATACGCCGTGAATTTTACAATATACATCCATCGGCAAACAGACTCCAGAGTTCATAACTTTTTGCTACAAACTCCACATTTCTCAACTCGAATCTTTACAATTATATTATACAGGAGAACGTTCGTTCGTGCAAGAAGGAGTTTAATAACATTGTTTATTGTGTCAGGCACTTTGTTTTTCCCACCTGTATACCATGAACAATCCGGTGGTTGCCCGCAGGATCTGTGAGGGAATTCAGAATATTATATGATGTTTATTGCAATGCCATTTAGCTTCTCTAGCTTAACAGCACTATTTTTAATCAACGTTTTCTTTCCCCTTATACTCATCCCATTTTCCGCCATATATACAGTCTTCAACATAAGCCATCATGCGGTTATGAAAAAAAGCATAGATCGTTACACCAATGAATCCACCGATGCCTCCAACGAAATAAACCGGTAAATCATATTTTGCCAGGGCAAGTGCAAAAAGCACCCATAAAACATAAACAATGACGATTGTCATAGCATGTTGTTTTAACCATTTTTTCTTAAAGAATTCCTGCTTTTCCTTTAAGCTAAATGTGCTCTCTTTTAGTGTTTCTTTAATGTTTGTTTCTGCCATCTCTTTATATTCTTCCGTGGATAATTTTTTACCACTTAGGAGTTCATTTATGGTCATGCCATACATCGTACTAAGTTCTTCTAACATCTCAACAGACGGCATGTAATTCCCTGTCTCCCAACGTGAAATGGTCTTATTTGTCACTCCCAGTTTTTCTCCTAGCTCAGCTTGTGTTAAGTTGCGTTCCTTACGAAGTTCTGCAAGAAAGCTTCCCATCTTTACCATATCCATTAAAGTGCCTCCATTTATTATCGTAGCTTTACTCTAACATACAACGTCAAAAATGTATTTACCACAAACAGCGAACCCTCATAAATTCCTTAAAATCAGGCATTCGCTGTTTATGTCCAACAATTTCACACGTGGTTTAGTAAATGAAACTTACCTGGTCAGTTAAAACTGCGTACTTGATAATGTTTTCTTACTGTTTATTGTGTCAGGCACCACATATTTCACAACTTTTCGATGTCCGTAACCAGCATATCAACCTCGTCCTCCGTTGTTGCCCAGCTCGTACAGAAACGCTGCGTATCACCTTCGTCTTCAAAATAATACTTTTGCGCAAGCTCCTGCTTCTGCTGCTCCGTCAGAATAACAAACTGCTGGTTAGTAAAGCTCTCCACCGCAAACGGAACACCCTTGTCCTCAAACGCTTTCTTAATCTGCATCGCAAGCGCATCGGCGCGCTTCGCAGCCTCAAAATACTCGCCGCTCTCCAGCATCGTTGCAAACTGCAGTCCCATCAGCCAGCCTTTCGCAAGTACTGCACCATTCTGCTTCATGTAGGCCTTAAAGCGATACTTCAGATCCTGCGCAGTAATAATGAGCGCCTCGCCGAACAAAGCGCCACACTTTGTTCCGCCAATATAAAATACATCCGTCAATTCCGCAATATCCTTCAAAGTAAGATCATTTTTCTCCGATCCAAGTCCATATCCCATGCGCGCGCCATCCACGAAAAGATACATCCCATATTTTGTGCACACATCATGGATCTCCTTAATTTCCTTCTTCGAATAAAGTGTACCTTTTTCTGTCGGGAAAGACAGATATACCATCTTCGGTTCGGTCAGATACTCCGGCTCGTCCTGATCGTAATACGCCTTGGCGCAAGCGGCGATCTGCTGCGCGGTAATCTTGCCATCTGTATTCGGAAGTTCCAGAATCTTGTGTCCGGTGTTCTCGATGGACGCCGCCTCGTGACAATTGATATGTCCGGTATCTGCAGCGATCACGCTTTGCACCGAAGATAATGCAGCAGCGATCACGACGTAATTCGCCTGCGTGGCTCCCGGAATGAATTTGATCAATGCATCGTCATCATCGACCAGCTTCTTTATGATGGTTTCTGCTTTATCGCACCACTCATCTTCCCCGTATCCGGCGTAGCTTGTGCTGTTCGTTGCGCCAAGTTCCTTCAATATGGATGCAAATGCTCCATGGTTGTAATCGTTATTAAATCTTATCATTTCTTACATACTCCTAGTAAATTTACTTTTGTTCAATTAGAAAAGGCGTCAAATAAAATGGTTTCAGTAACAAGTTTTCTTCCTTTCCAACATCCTTCTGCGACAATAAATATATATCATGCACATTTTTCGAAAACTTTTTATCGAATACCTTTATCGACTCATGTTTTCCAGATCCAGATGATTTAATTTCGAAAGCGTTCACTTTGCTTCCTTCCGAGATCAGGAAATCCACTTCATAATAATGCGTACTGCCTGACTTTTCCCATGTGTGATAGAAAAGCTCTCTGCCAGATGCCGCGATCATTTGTGCAACCAGATTTTCATATAAGAATCCGAGATTAGCCGGTAATTTGTCAGAAAGCAGCTTTGCGTACACATCATTTTCTGTCACCGGGCGATCCATAAACATCAATGTAACAAACAATCCTGTATCTGCGAGGTAGAGTTTGTAACTGTCAAAATCCTTTGTGTCTGCTAAACTCACACGTGGATCGGTTGAATTATAACACGGCAAAATTGTTTTTGAATCAATCAGCTCATATAATAATTCCTCTGTTTTTGCTTTACTCTTCTTCCCGATTGCTGTTGAAATCCGATATTTTTTTGAATCTTTGGCGAGCTGCGCCGGAATCGAATGATACAATGCAGAAATTCTTCCAGACGCATCAATTTTCTTAAAATCATCTTCATACAATGATATGATCTGTCTCTTGACCATATCAATTTCCGAGAAATTCTTACCTTCCGTGTATGCTTCTACCGCCTGCGGCATTCCCCCAACAGCCATATAAATACGCAGATCTCGCATTAATTTTCGATTCGTTGCCTGTCCGATTGCAGATCCTGTACCATAAATCTGGCGCAAGAGTTCATAATTACCTCCTGTGGCATCACAAAATTCTTCATAGTCCATCGGATATACCTGTATCTTCATCTCCTCCGACGGAATCAAAATGTCTTTTACATTTTTCTTAATCGAGATTAGAGATCCCGTTTCCAGATAACTATATCTGCCATCTGCCACCAGATGCTTGATAGCCTGCCTTGCCTGTGGAAAAAGCTGCACTTCATCAAATATGATCAATGATTCATGTTCGTATAAAGTCACTCCTGTTTCGGCCTGAAGACGCAAAAAGAACATATTTAAATTTCCCACATCCTCAAAACAACTGCGTATATTGTCCGTTGTCTTTGAGAAATCAATCAAAAGATAAGACTTGTATTCATTTTGCCCAAAAGACTCCGCGATCGTTGATTTACCGACTCGTTTGGCCCCCTCTAGCAAAGCCGCATATTTGTCTGAGTATTTTGCTTTCCATTCTAACAATCTGTCATATGCTTTCCGTTTAAAATACATCATTACCTCCCAAATATATCCTTGTTATAACATGAACCGGGCATTTCTTCAAGATTATATTTTGCATTTTTGTCCGTTTCTTCAAGATTTTCATCAAAAAAAGCGCCCTTGTCTGATATGATACCTCTAAAGTAGACAGATTAAATATTTATTGTGTCAGGCACCTCTGATTTCTGATTTCAGGTGCTTATTACCTGAAAATGAATATTTTTTAAAAAGTGGGAATAGAATAATGACAGAAGATACAGATTGTGTTAATATGTGTTTGAAAATTATATTACCGAAAAATAAAAAAATTTCTAAAAGTGGGAATAGGGGATGGCACCATGCAGCTTATAGTAAGAAAAAAGTATTTAGATGAACTGATTGAATTGTATGGAACACCAGATATAAAAGTTATCACGGGGATCAGACGAAGCGGCAAATCAGTATTGCTGCAAGAGTTTGTTACATACTTGCAATCAATAGTATTTACGCCAAAGGAATCTATGATATTTACATTACCGGTTCAAATGCATTTTTGCTGAGTTCAGATTTGGCAACACTTTTTACCGGAAGAACGATGGAAATAAAGGTATATCCATTTTCTTTCATGGAATATCTAACTTATTATGAAATTACAGATGGATATGACGATGCATTTGATCAGTATGTCCGAACTGGTGGCATGCCGGGGGCTTATGTATATAAGACTGAGGATAGACAGTATGACTATGTCAGAGATGTGTATTCAACCATTCTTGTCAGAGACTTGGTAGAAAAGTATAAGATAAGAAATAAATCAGAGTTTACCAATATATCAGAATTTATGATGGATAATATTGGTAACTTACTTTCTCCAAATAATATCAGCAAAACCTTAAACAATGACCGAAGTGAGATAACCCGAAAGACGGTATCGAAATATATTGGTTATTTGGAAAATGCTTTTCTGTTCTATGAGGCAAAACGGTATGATTTAAAGGGGAAAAAATACCTGACGAACAATAGTAAGTATTATCTTTGCGATTCATCATTCCGATTTAGAGAAGTTTTGTACAGAAGCAAAGCATTATGGTGTACTCTACTCTGTTTTAAAAGAAAAGAACAACACCGATGGAATTGTGGATATTATGGTTCGTGCTGAAGATGCATCCAAGATATCCAGAATGGTGGATAAATTTGATTTAGCTACTATTGATACAAAAGCCATTCGTGAATCTGTCTTATCACAAAAGGATATAAAGCCAATGAGTGATGAAGAACATGATGCATTGTTATCAAAACTGATGGATGAAAAATCAAACCCCAACAAGGCTCGGACAAGCAAAGACGGTACTCCGTTCGAGCCATCTTCAAAAACATTGAAGAAAGAAAACAAGAAGAAAGCCGTCGAAAGAAAAAGATCAGCAGCTACTACGGATAGACCTTCTGTACGTGAAGAGCTGCAATCCATTAAACAGGAACAGTTAAAATCATCAGCTCCTAAATTCCCTATCAAAAAGAAAAACAAACAGAAAGGAAGATAAAAGGTATGAACTGGTTTAGAAAACAAAAAGAAGAGATTATTGAGATCCAGGTCGATGATACAGAAAGAAGGATCATCGTTCGTGCGCTTGCCGATTTACGTG
>OLHA01001388.1_pt1 | contig 13073 bp, 14 predicted proteins | sample 1605961 | NCBI WGS metagenome assembly OLHA01 (sample SAMN03283288) | human gut metagenome | biome: human-associated habitat; material: feces | host: Homo sapiens | place: Peru | collected 2012
CAGTATGCATTAATATAACACAAAAATTTGTTGTTGACAAATCTTAGAATGTCATACAGTTTATTCTTTTCATTAATTCTTTTATATATAATTCTTCATTAATTTTATAAATATAGCTATATTTCTTACCAATATCTTTTATTGACTTTCCGCTTATATAAACTTCTTTTTTATCTAATATTATATATCTATCATGAAATGGGTTATTGCCTATGAATACGACATTTTTGTATTGACTAGTATATTTTTTTATTAATATTTCGTCTAAATTTTTAGATAATATAATTATTTTTCTATCAATATTTCTTAAAATATCAAACAATTCTTTATTAGCATAGTTATCCACAATAATTATATCTTCTTTTGCTTGATTTAATATATCAATAAAAATTGAATATGCATCATATACTTTTCCCTCATATATAATAGAATTTCGACGAGAAGACATTTTGTCAAATGAGTTTTCCAATTTTAGTATTCTTTCTTCATGATTAAGAAGTATGTTACTTTTATTCTCATATGATATATATTTCCTCATATATACAAATGCACGTATTATCTTCACACTCATTTCACTAGCTACATCAGTTTTCAATACAGAAGCAAGCATAGCAACGCCTTCTTCAGTAAATACATGAGGATTAATTCTAGTCATTTTATTTGCGGTTCCAAATTGGAACCACAATTTTTCTGTTTCTTCATTTGTTAATTGAAAATAAAAATCATTTGGAAATCTGTTAATGTTCCTTTTTACTGCCTTATTAATATCTTTCGTTCCATTAGCACACTCGTATAATTTTGCTAGATCAGAATCTAACATCACTTGTTTACCTCTTATTTCGTAAATCATATCTTCTATTCTTTCTTTTTCCATTATTTCATTCATATTTACCATCCCTTCTTTTATGGAATAAAAAAGATATACTTCTTTTATAAAAGTATATCTTCGCATGCATGCTTATAATCTTCATTGCCAAAAGATTATAAACCCTAATCGACCAAATTGTCATATTAATAATAGGCAACTTAATTAATACACTGTTATTATATCAAAAACATATTCAACATACAATAACAAATACTAATATTATAAAAATGCCATATTTATTCAGCTTAACTAATACGATGTTTTTCGTTTTGATGCAGGAACTTTTTTTCTTACATCCAAAATACTTATATTAATATACATTTGATAATTATCGGTATAAACATTATTTTTTATAAAGTTTACAGCCTTTTCGTATTCTTTGTCAGTAAAACAAACAATTAGATAAAAAGCATTAGTACACCCACATGTTCTTATATATTCAATCAGTTGATTTTCATATCCTGATTTCCAATAAGGATTGCTTGCTTTTTTAACTTCTATCAATATTTTTTCATTTTCTACGTTATTTTTATATAATTTAAAGTCGATTTCCCCAGAAGCCACTAATGCTTCTCTAGTAATATCTACGCCTTTATTGTAAAAGTAAGCTTCCATTAAATTTTCCAAAATTATTTGAATTTTTGTTTCACTTATTGGAACATCTTTTTCCCAAAACAACTTAGAAAGGCTACCATTTGTAATCGTTTTTTGAATAAAACTTAATAGTTCAGATACTTCTCCTGTTAATGTTATGTTATGACTTTTATATTTGTTTTGTATGTCCATTGGTAACATATCAAAATAATAATCTAAATTTATTCCTAAATTTTTGGCTATAACCGGCAAATTATGTTTTTGCTCGTTGTACAAATAATCTAAAAATTGAAAGTCTAAGTCTGTAAACAAAAAATCTGCATAACAATAAGGATTATAAAAGGAATCCTCTATTTCTTCTAAAGACATATCTTCTTCTTTTCCATATGCTTCATAATCAGCTTTACTGGCTTCATGAATCATTTTCTTAGTTTCTTCATCAAAAAATATGTCATTAAAGTTTTCTAGATCATCTTTTAATTCAGCTAGAGAATCCAAATAATTATTTAACATTAATTCATGAAAACATGACATCTCATGTTCAAATACATCACCTGTCCACTCGTATAATTCAATCATTGTCTTTTCACATTTCGCATATTGTTCTCTACGTAAATATTTAGGCATAATTTCCTCAATGACATCACCTATATCAATATCAGCTTTACTAAATATATCTCTCCATAAAAATCCATGTATTATTTTATTATATACTTCACTATGTTCAGTTGCAAAATATATCATAATATTTAACTCCTTCTATTTAAGTTTTAAAGCACAAACAGATTCCACATGTGCGGTATAAGGGAACATATCTACAGGAGTTAATTCTAATATATCATAATCATTGCTTAATAGTTTTAAATCGCGAGCTAGAGTCATTAAGTCACAAGATACATAGACAAGTTTTTTTGGTCTAATATTAAGTATTTGAGCGAGTGCTAAAGAATCTAATCCAGCGCGTGGCGGATCTACGATGATAATATCAGGTTTATAATTATTTTTATTTAAAATTTTACCAACATCTCCAGCATAAAATTCTATATTATTGATATTATTTAATTTTTTATTTTCATTAGCATCTTTTATAGCCTCTTTATTTAGCTCAATACCTATCACCTTTTTAGCTTTATTGCTTGCAACAATTCCTATTGTACCAGTACCACAATATAAATCTAAAACTGTGTCTTCTTTTTTTATATCTGTATAAGCAATTGCTTTATTATATAATTTTTCAGCTTGCAAAGTATTTACTTGAAAGAAAGATGATGGTGATATATAAAAGTTTTTATTGCATAAATTTTCAATTATCTTACCTTTTCCATATATTAATTCATCATTTATATAGATAGAATCAACTTTGTTTTTTAGTATATCAATAATTTTTTTATTATCTATATAATTGCTTGTTTTAAAAACAACCATGCTTTCTAAAGTGTTTTTTGTAGCTCTTATAATTACTTGCTTAACATTAGTTAAATTTATATTATCTTTAATAGCTTTATAAATATCATTTATTTTGATATCTGATATATAACATTTATCAACAGGTATTAAAGTATTTGTCTTTTCTTTAAAAAATCCAATATCATTTTTGACGTGGAAAGTTGTTTTATTCCGATAGTACAAATTATTATCACATGCAACAATATTATTTATTTTAATTTTTATACCTAGATATTTGTTCATTATTTCTTCTACTTTATTTTGCTTATAGTCTAAACTATCTTGATAATTCATATTTAAAAATTGACATCCACCACATTCTTCAAAATAAGGACAAACAGGTTTTATTCTTTTATCACTAGCATTAATTATTTCTTTTATAGTACCTTCATAATACTTTTTCTTTTCTAAAACAATATCTACATCTATAGTTTCGCGAGGAAGCGCATTAGGAATAAAAATTACCTTATCATTTATTTTTGCAATTCCTCGCCCTTGATGATCTAATTTTGTTACTTCAACTTTATACATAAAATCACATCCAATTTAATTATAACACATATTTTATTTAAATTTTTCCATAATAACATTAGCAAAGTAGGTGAAATATGAAATTAATTGATAAACATGTAGATAAAGTATTTAAATATATAAAAGATATAAATGGTAATAGCTGTGATATTACAACGCGAACTATAAAAATTGGGGCTAAAAAAGTTGGATATATTTTTTTGGAGAGCGTTAGTAGTGATGATAAAATCAGCGATTTTCTAGTAAAAAGTCTAACATTTGATATAAAAAAAACTAAGTTTAATTTGTTTGAAAAAGTATTTTCTGAACTACAAAATACAATAAGCAATAGTAAGTTAAGTACTATAAATACATATGAAGATTTATTCTATTATCTAGCTTCCGGATTTACAGCTATTTTGGTAGATGGCTATAGTGATTGTATTGTCGTTGAAACAAAAAACAAATTAGATAGAGGCGTTGTTGAGGCAACTACAGAAGCTATTGTCAGAGGTCCAAAAGATAGTTTTACTGAAAATTATAGTACTAACATTGGATTAGTACGAAAAAGAATTAAAGATCCTAATTTATGGTTTACAGAAATTAAGGTTGGCAAAAGAACTAAAACAAAGGTTTCTTTAGCGTATCTAAATGATGTTGTCGACAAGAAAAAAATAAGTTTAATTCTTGACAAATTAAAAAAAATAGACATTGATGGAATTTTAGACAGTGGTTATCTAAGAGAATTTTTAACAAATAGTAACTTTGGTGATTTTCCTAAAGTAATTAGTTCAGAAAGGCCAGATTTAGCTTGTTCATCTATTTTGGATGGGAAAATTGTTATTATGGTGGAAAACTCCCCTTTTGTTTTAATAATACCTGGATTATTCGTAGATTTTTTTCACTCTGCTGAAGATAATTATCAATTACCTTTAAATGTATCAATAACCAGATTATTACGATTTGTGGGATTTTTTATAACTATCCTAACACCCGCAATATATATTGCTTTAACAACATTTGATATTAAATTAATACCTAGTAAACTTTTAATTTCGCTCGCCACACAAAGACAAGGTGTGCCCTTCCCTACTACTATTGAAGTATTAATTCTTTTAACTGCTTTTGAAATTTTAAGAGAATGTGATTTACGAATGCCAAAGCAAATGGGGGCATCAGTAAGTATTGTAGGTGCTTTAATTTTAGGAGACGCGGCTGTTGCAGCAGGTATTGTTTCTCCTATTGCTGTTATTATTGCAGCGCTTACCTCAATTGGTGGGCTGTTATTCAGTGATATAGATGTTATTAATTCAATTAGATTATGGAGAATTATTTTTATAATTGCAGCTACTACTTTAGGGCTAATTGGGATAGTAGCAGCAGGGATTATTTTAATAACCAGACTAGCTTCTATAGACGTTTTAGGTATCTCTTATTTATCACCTTTTAGCCCTTTAAATAAAGAAGGCTTAAGATATGGGATTCTAAAATTTCCTAGCACCATGTTAAAAAAGAGACCTCTTTATCTTGAGCCAAAAGACGAAATAAGATTAGGTGATGATAACAATGAAAAAAATTAAAATATTTTTGTTTTTAGTTGCCGCTTTACTATTAACAGGTTGTGGTAACTACCGAGAACTTAATGATCTTGCTATAACAACCGGAATAGCTTTTGATATTAAAGATGACCAATATATCGTTAGCTATATGATTGCTAATTCTAATAAGGCAGAAACTGACTCAAAAGATTCCGAAACTAAAATAACTGTTTATGAAGGAAAAGGAAATACAATTAGTTCAGCGTATATGGATTTAAATAGTAAAAATCCTAAAATACCATATATAGGTCATTTAGAAGTAGTAATAATTTCTGAAGATTTAGCCAAAAAAGGAATTCTTGAAGCTCTAGATTTTTTGATACGAAATCCTGAATCTAGAAAAGAATTCTATATTGTATTAAGTAAAAATGTTGAAGCTGGAACTTTATTAAAAACGCTTGCACCACTCGAATCATTTCCTTCACAAAATATCGCCGGAATTATCAAATCAAATAAAGATGAACAATCAACTATTGTTATGCAAAAGTATAGTGCTGTTATAACAAATATGATTGATGAGGGTGTTGAGCCAATTATAAATGGAATTGAATTAGACGGTAACAAAGAAGAAGGACAAATGCAAGAATCTTTAGAAAAAGCAACACCCAGTGCTACAATAAAAATCGATACAATAGGAATATTTAAAAAAGATAAATTACTTGGCTGGTCAACTCACGATGAAACAGTTGGTATTAATATCATTAACAACAGTGCCGGTTTTGTTTTACTTGAAACAAAATGTGATGATAAATATATGACTAGCACATTAAAAGATATAAAAACAAAACCTATAATTACATTTGAAAATAATATTCCTAAAATTAAATTAAAAATTAAAGCCGATGGTGCTATACTTGAAATGCAATGCAAACGTAATTTAGAGGAAACAAAAATAATGAAAGAGCTAGAAAATGAATTTAATGAGAAACTGAAAAGTATAATAGATGAAACAATTTATATGGCACAAAAAAAATATAAATCTGATATATTTGGATTTGGCAATTATATTTATAAAAATAATTTAAAAAAATGGAATATAATTAAAGATAAATGGAATAATGAAATATTTCCTGAAATAAAAATTGATACAGAAATTAAAATAAATTTAAACAATAAAGGATCTTTAGAACAATCTCTAAAAGAGGTGGTAAAATGAATAAAAAAATAACAGTTTTAGAAATGTGTAGTCTTTCTTGGCAATTAATATTATCATCTGGTATAGGGATTGCTGCTTATGTTGCATTTTTCAGTGTTAAACAAGATGCATGGATATCTGTCATTCTATCAGGAATTCTTGGTTTAATTCCTCTATCCATTTATCTATATTTGATGAATTATAGAAAAGATTTAAATTTTTTTGAGCTAAACGAATATTTATTTGGTAAAGTGTTGGGAAAAATAATAAATACAATAATTATCATAGTTGTAGCTTTGTGTGTGATAATTTATTTCTTTAACTTAACAAATTTTATCAGTTCTCAATACTTGAATAAAACAAATAATCTTCTCATAATTATAGTATTAATAATACCTGTTATCTATCTTTTATTACAAGATTTAAAAGTTATAGGAAGAACAACTTTTATATTATTCATTTTTTCACTAGTACTATTATTTTTTTCTATTATTGGGCTAGTAGGACAAGTAGACTTAAATAATATCAAACCGATAATGGAAAATAAGTTGTTTAACATTTTTATAACATCTGGAAAGCTAATCTGTTATATGGTTTTTCAATTGATTCTATTGCTAAGTATCCCAAAAAGCAATATTTTAAATAATAAAAAATTTACAAAATCCATTCTAATTACTTATTTTTTAGTTTATATTATTTCTACACTAATAATATTTATCATAATAAGTGTATTAGGAAGCAATTTAGCATTAATATATCAATATCCAGAATTTCACGTATTAAAAAGAATATCCATTGGTGGTTTTATAGAAAGAGTTGAAAGTACATTATCATTACGTTGGATATTTTACATGTTTACTATTGTTGTTTTTGGTTTATACTTTATAAAAAATTATATAAGTGTTACCTTTAATATTCAAGATAAAGTAAAAATTAAAATTATAATTTCCTTTATATCTTTAGTAATTTTAATGCTTTCTAATTGGATATTCAAGAATAATACTGAAGGCAATTATGTACTTTTGAATGTGTTACCAATTATACTTTATTCAACTATATTTTTAACTATTATTGCTATGTTAATTAAAACAAAAACCAAGAAAAATTGATATTCTTGGCTTTTATTTATTTTATATTGTGAAGTAAGAAAAGGACACCAGTAATGACAATAACAAGAGATATAAATACTAAAATTGAAATTAAAATATTATTTTTTTTCAAAGATGTTTTTATATCACTTAACTCTTCAAAGTCCTTGTTACCAAAACTCATACTTGAAGTAAAAAATGATTTATCTAAATCTGCAGTATTATCATCATTATTTGTATTTTTTATAAATTCATCAACAGGTTTTATATTCATCTGCGTTTTACCATCCGATTTTAAATCTTCTAACATATCTAGGCTTAAATCTTTATCACCCATTTTATTTAGAACGCTTGTATTTGTTATTGTATTTATTAAATCTTTTAGAGATTTATCATCTTCTTCATTAATATCTTTTATATTAATATCTTTTAAAATATTATATTGTGTATTTCTTAATGATCTATTTTTATTATCATCATTATATTCATCTTTAGCTTTACTTAATGCTATCTTAATATCGTAATCTTTTTCAGGTTCATTACGTTCTTCGTAGTTTCTTTGTGGATAACGTGTTTCTTTTAATTTTAAATTATCTTCTTTTATTTCTTGATGTTCTTCTAACATTTTTTTTATTTTTTCTAAATCTATTTCACTTCCCTTTTCAATTGTTGTGACACTTTCAACATTTGAATAAGGAACATTATCGTATAATTTGTCATATAAACTATTATTTCTTGATGTTCTACTATTACGGCTTTGATTATTGCTATAATATTTTTCCATTCTACTAGGCATTATTATCACCTCTGACTATATAAATAATATCATATTTTTTTATTTTTTTAAACCTTTACTTGAATATTTATATCATTTTATTTATAATATTAAAGGAGGTTTATTATGAAAGAAGCTAATGTAAAAGATATTTGTATTTGTTGTGGAGCTTGTACAGCTATTTCTGAACTATTTGAAATAGGTGATAAAGGAATTGCTGAGGCTAAAGAAAACCCTATTCCTGAAGAATTACTTGATAGCGCTATTGAAGCTTCAGATTGTTGTCCTGTTGGAGCTATTGAAATTAAAGACAAAAAAAATTAAGAACATCTTAATTTTTTTTTGCTTCATTATATAATTTTTTTACTTCTTTTATATTTAAATAACGATATTCACCAGATTTTAACCCTTTTAGATTAAGAAAAGATATTTTTTCTCTTTTTAATTTTATTACTTCATGATTAATAGCAGCAAACATGTTCTTTACTTGATGATTTTTTCCTTCATGAATAGTTATTTCAACAATAGAAGTATCTGTTTTTTTATCATAACTAATGATTCTAGCACCAGCTTTTGATGTTTTATAGTTATCCATTTTTATTCCTGTTCTCAATGCAAGAATATCACTTTTATTGACAAGACCTTTTACTTTAGCAATATAAGTTTTATCAACATGGTTTTTAGGATGAGTAAGTAAATTAGCTAACTCTCCATCATTAGTTAAGATTAAAGCACCTGTTGTATCATAATCAAGTCTTCCAATGGGATACAATCTTTTATCTGTCTCAATAAGGTCTAAAACAGTTTTTCTTTTATATTCATCATTTGTTGTTGTAACAACACCACGTGGCTTATTTAATAAAATATATTCTTTTTCTTCTTGATTCAAATTTTTACCATTAACTTCAATTGTATCTGCATAGCTAACTTTAGTTCCCAATTCTCTTACTATTTGACCATTGACAACTACCTTACCTTGTTTTATTAATTCTTCCGCTTTTCTTCTTGAACAAATACCAGATGAAGCAATAACTTTTTGTAAACGTTCCATAAAATCACCTGGATCAATTATACCCCAGAATAATAATATTTGCAACTAAAAAAAGAGCTTAACAACTATAATGCTAGAAATGATTCCTATAATATCTGCAAATAATCCTACCCAAAGAGAATATCTTATTTTTTTTATTCCCACACTACCAAAATAAAGTGAAATAATATAAAAAGTTGTATCTGTTGATCCTTGTATAATAGAACTTATTCTTCCAATCATACTGTCTGGTCCTGAAGACATTAAAATATTGTTTAAAATAGCAAGAGAAGAACTTCCTGAAATTGGTCGCATCAAAGCTATAGGAATTATTTCAATAGGAACTTTAATAAAATTAAAAATAGGTTTTAAAATAGTAAATATAACATTTATAAAACCACTATTTATAAAAATATTTACGCCTAAAATCATAGCAAGTATAGAAGGAAAAATATTGATAACAATTTCAAAACTACTTTTTGCCCCTTTCAAAAATGAGTCATAAACATTAATGTGTTTTTTTATACCATAAACCAAGATAATAAAAATTATAAATGGTACTACTAACGATGATATCTTAGCCATTATTTTTATGTCTCCTTGCTAAAATCCTATCTAAAATTAAACCACACATAGTAGAAAAAAATGTTGCTATAAAACAAGGGACTAATATTTCTGTAGGATTAGTACTACCGTGCATTAATCTCATTGATATTACTGTTGTTGGAATAATTGTTAAACCACTTGTATTTAATACTAAAAATGTAATCATACTTCTACTTGCTGTATCTTTTTTTTTATTTAATTCTTGTAGTGATTTCATTGCTTTTAAACCAAACGGTGTAGCTGCATTACCAAGACCAAACATATTTGCAATCATATTAGATGCAATGAATCCTAATGACTCGTGCTCCTTTGGAATATCAGGAAACAATTTACCTAATATAGGTGAAATAAATGCTGAAAATTTTTTCAAAAAACCCGAATCTTTTGCTATTTCCATAATTCCCAACCATATAGCCATAATGGGAAGCAATTTTATAACCATATCAATACTATTTTTTGCACTTGATAAAATTTCAATATTAATAACATCAACTTTGCCAACAATTATACTATATATTATTCCTAAAATAATTAATGCTGACCAGACTATGTTTACCATAAGCTTTTAATCCAATCCGTAATTTTATTGAAAAAACCGTTTTTTATTCTTTTATTATCTTTTTCTACATTTATATATATCGGTTCTCTTTTTATTTCTTCATTATTAACGTAAACGATAGCTTCTCCAATTTTATTATTATTCTCATAATCTTTAAGTTTTTGAATTTCATATTTTATTTTAATAGAATTGGTTTCATCAGCAGAAAAAGGATATGAAATATCTTCATTTATATACAATTCATAATTGTTATAATAATTTTCTTCTGGTATAGATATTTTACCTTTTTTTAATAATATATAATTTTGGTAATTATTGAATGCTTCTTCGAACAAGTTTTTATGATCAGCAAAATCATTTCCATCGTTTAAAGTTACAGAAACTAAATTAAGATTATCTTTGCTGGCTGTTGTAACTAAGGTCCTTTTAGCAATTTCGGTAAAACCCGTTTTACCACCTGTACAATATTTATATGACAGTAATAGTTTATTTTTGTTCGTCCAATCATAATAATTCATATTGGTAGCTACTTTATGCCTCTTAGTTTCTACTATTTCTCGATACTTTTCATTATGCATAGCATAACTTGTAAGTATTGCCATATCATAAGCTGTAGAATAATTACCTTTTTCTTCATCTAAACCACTTGGGTTATTAAATTCACTGTTTAACATGCCTAATTCTTTTGCCTTATCATTCATAAGTGTTACAAAATCACTAACACTTCCACCCACATACTTAGCAATAGCTAGGGCAGCGTCATTTCCACTTCTTAACATTAATCCATATAAAAGATCTTCAAGTTTTATATTTTCTTGCTGCTTTATATATATTCCGGAGCCATAAGCATCTTCAATTTCTTCACCGATCGTAACAATATCATCTAGTTTTCCCGATTCTATTGTCAGTATTGCTGTCATTATTTTAGAAATTGATGCTATACTTCGTTTTGTATGTATATTTTTAGCATATATTATTCTTTTACTATCTATGTCCATTAAAATTGCTGAAGTTGCACTACTGTCATAAGCTTTAATGTTTAATGGTAAAAAGGCTAAAATAGTAAAAAATATACATATTATTTTTTTCATAACATCACCTAAATTAATATATGAAAAAAAGGACTAGTTTATGTCCTACTTTTCATATATGCCAAGAATTTTATCCTCTGTTTCACTATCTATCCCATCAATTTTCCATTTCTTATCAATTTTAGTTAAATTAATATCAAAGGTATATCTTACCTTTTCTTTTGCTCCTTTTAATCTTGGTATAAGGTAATTAATATACTTGCCTTCATCGTAATTTCCATCTTCATTTTTAAATTCTTCAATATGGTTATTTTTATAGTTTTCTGTTTCTTTAATTATTTTTCCTAAATCCAAAACAATTATCTCCACTGTAACAACCGCTTTATCACCATCTATAGTTTCATCTTTTATTTTATATGTCATATTTCTATATTGTTTTTTAATTATTTCTTGATATTCTTTACCCGTGGTTTCATCAAATCTTTTATCATTGTCAATTACATTATTCAAATCATTTAATACTTGACTATCTAAAGTTTGATACTTATAAAAAAAACTTTCTACTTGTTTGGTAGGTGTATTACTGATATTAGCACACCCAGATAATAAAAATAAGCATATTATTACATATATTAACTTTTTCATTTTCTCCTCCCAGTTATATTATCATCTATTATAATAAATTTTATACTTTTTTTAATTTATATATCAAAATATATTGACATTTTAGTAATTTTTATGTTATATTGTATAAGCAGATGGCAATTTGGGGGATTAGCTCAGTTGGCTAGAGCACTTGCCTTGCACGCAAGGGGTCAAGGGTTCGAATCCCTTATCCTCCACCATTATTGTTAATAAAACTCAGAAATATCTGAGTTTTTTTGTAATATTTTAATTTTTTTTGCTAGTAAGAAGGAAATCGAAACTTTATGTTGTATATTATGAATAGAGGTGATTATATATGCAAGAAACTTTGCAATTAATAAAAAATAAATTTCAATTAATCAAGGATAAGGGATGGATAGAATCAAAACGAAAAGGTAATACTGGTGTTGGTTACACTTTAGAGAGATTATTTGAAATCGAAGAAAATAATTTTGAAATACCTGACTTTATTATTTTTGAATTAAAAACTCATCTTTCTTGTCCAGAATCATACATAACACTATTTAATGCAACCCCTGATGGAGATTATTTATTTGAAATTGAACGTTTAAAGGAAAAATTTGGATACCCTGATAAAACCCTTAAACAATATAAAGCTTTAAATTGTGATTTATTTTCCAGACAAATTAATAATTTAGGACGCAGCTTTAAGCAAACAATAAAATTTGATTACAACGAAAATAAAATTAGATTACATATAATGGATAATAATCTTCAATTAATTGATAAAGAAGTAAGTTGGTCCTTTGAGCTTTTAAAAGAAAAATTTGAACGAAAGTTGAAATATTTAGCTTTTGTTAGTGCCGATAAAAAGTTTTTTAATGGTAAAGTTTACTACAAATATAATAAAATTACTTTTTACAAATCATATTCTTTTGGTAAATTTATAGAATTACTTGAAAAAGGTAAAATAAGAATATCATTAAAAATTGGAGTATTTAAATCAGGAAAAAATATAGGAAAAACACATGATCATGGGACAAGTTTTTCAATTTTAGAAAAAGACTTATGTTTATTATACGAAGAAATATCAGAGACATAATTTTTTAGATCAATGTGATAACCAAGGGGATAGGTATAAAAAAAACTATCAATAAATGATAGTAATAACTTAAATGGTCGGGAAAACAGGATTTGAACCTGCAACCCCTTGGTCCCAAACCAAGT
>OLHA01001389.1_pt1 | contig 13070 bp, 10 predicted proteins | sample 1605961 | NCBI WGS metagenome assembly OLHA01 (sample SAMN03283288) | human gut metagenome | biome: human-associated habitat; material: feces | host: Homo sapiens | place: Peru | collected 2012
CCCGCCGCTGGGAGAAGCAGGGGAGAACCGTAAGTTCCTACGAATGGGTACGCTATGCCTCTCTTGATGACACTCGTGTGATTGGCGGTATGGGCAAACTTCTGGACGCGTTCATCACCGACCGCCACCCTGACGACATAATGACCTACGCCATCTCCACCGCCATCCCTGGCCGTCCTCTGCGTTCAGGCTTCGATTCCGAAGGCAACGTCTTCCGCAAGCTCGGCTTCATTGAGGAATCCCGTCGCACCTTCCCCTCCCGCATCAAGGGCGAAGAAGGCCGTCTGCCTTTCGTTCGCCAACACCAGGATGCGCAACGGCAAGCACGAGTCCAATTCCCCGAGCCGTTTCATCAAGGAGATCGACACCAAGTACATCGCCAACCCTCTTAGGAACGATAATTTCTCGGATGATGATTCTCTGGATTTCGAGGATTTCGGTGGGTTCGGCTCACGAGGATTCGGTTCCAGGAATGGCTCCGGAAGCGGCTCCGGGCGTTTTCCGGGTGGTTCATACGGTTCCGGACGCTCTTCTGGTGCTTATGGCAACGGTTCCTCTGGCCGGTTCGGAGGTGGAAACCGTCCCGCAAACAAGTACGGAATGGGCGGCGGCAATTCCTACGGTTCTTCCGGCAGCGTCAGGTACGAGCGTAAGCCAGCCTCCGCTCCAAGGCTGTCCGACACCGCCTCCAAGATCGAGGCCTTGAGAAACCGTCCGCTGCCCCCTAAGATTTCCGGCACCGATTTTGTTCCAGCCCCGATGACCGATTTCAAGGTCGGCCAACGGATCGAGCACAACCGCTTCGGCCAAGGCAAGATCCTTGAGATCACCGGTAACGCCCCCGACCTCAAGGCCAAGATCACATTCGACCACTACGGCGAGAAACTTCTCCTGCTCAAGTACGCCAAGATGCGTGTTTTGTAAGTTAAATCCACACATACAGTCAAGATTTTACAGAATGCAACTGCCTGACACGACAACTGCAATATGTTCAAGATGTTTTTCGGAATTGCGTGGATAATTGCTATATTTGCAAGTTGTAAAATATACGGTTGTAATTACAATCAACACTATTTATATGTCAAACATCATCGATTTGAAAAAGGGTCTGAACATTCCGATCAGCGGAGTGGCGGCCCTAGAAGCAAAGAAGACGATCGTGCCTGACACAGTTGCCATTAAACCGACGGATTTCAAGGGGTTCTCCCCGAGACTTCTCGTGAAGGAAGGTGACAAGGTTCTGGCAGGATCCCCTGTTTTGGCAGACAAACAGCACCAGGACATTCTCCTGACCTCTCCGGTGAGCGGAACGGTTCAGGGAATCGTCAGGGGAGAGAAGAGGAAACTCCTCGCTGTGCTCGTGAAGGCTGACGGCGCCAATGAGGCCGTCGATTTCGGAGCCAAGAATCCTTCCGGTCTGAAGGCCGAGGAGGTGAAGGACATCCTTCTCAAGAGCGGTCTGTGGCCATTCATCATTCAGAGGCCTTATGGAATCATCGCCGATCCGGCTTTGACACCTAAGGCTATTTTCGTGTCCGCATTCTCGACGGCTCCTCTTGCGGCTGACGCTGAGTTCGCCTTCAAGGATGAGGTCGCCGCCATCCAGGCAGGTGTGACGGCTGTGTCAAAGCTCGCCAAGGTTCACGTCTGCGTGAACAGCGATGCTTCGGCTTTCGCCAAACTCACCGACGCGACTGTCCACACGGTCAACGGAAAGAAGCATCCGGCCGGAAATGTTGGTGTGCAGATCAGCCACATCTCTCCTATAAAGAAAGGTGAGACCGTCTGGACTCTGTCCCTGCTCGCGCTTGCCGCCATCGGAAAGCTCTTCAAGACCGGCAGGATCGACCTTACCCGCAAGGTGGCCGTTACCGGACCGGTTGTCAAGGACGCTTCTTATGTCGTTACCCTTCCGGGAATGCCGATCAAGGCTCTCAAGGGATTCTATGACAATAGTGTGGAGACCCGTTTCATCAGCGGAGACGTGCTTTCCGGCGAGAATGTCGGCGAGGACGGTTACCTCGGATTCTTCGACAATCAGGTCTCTCTGATCAAGGAAGGCCGTGAAAGGGAAGTGCTCGGATGGGCGAAACCGTTTAGGTTCAATCAGTTCAGCTCTTCTATGACTTACTTCTCCTGGCTTCTGCCTAAGAAGAAGTACAATATGGACACCAACACCCACGGCGGCGTGCGCGCGTTCGTGGTTTCGGATGTATATTCAAAGGTACTCCCTATGGATCTGTTCCCTGTCTATCTGATCAAGGCCTGCCTTGCCGGAGACATCGAGAAGATGGAGCAGTTCGGTATCTATGAGGTTCTTCCTGAGGACTTCGCCCTGTGCGAGTTCGTGGATCCTTCAAAGAACGACATCCAGGCTATCATCGCCAAGGGAATCGACCTTATGATAAAGGAAATGGCTTAAAGGATTATCGCTATGGAAGAAAACACAGTAAAACCAGGCCTTTTCGAGAAAGGCGGTAAGTTGGGGTGGCTGCATTCTACCTGGGATGCCTTTGACACCTTCCTCCGCGTCCCTGCGACCGTGACAGCCAAAGGCGCTCACGTCAGGGATGCCGTTGACATCAAGAGAATTATGATCATCGTCGTGCTGGCCGTGGTTCCCGCCGCTCTGTTCGGTATGTGGAATGTCGGCTACCAGCACAATCTCGCGGTCGGAGACCTTCCGGGATTCTGGAACCAGTTCTTCTGGGGACTTCTGAAGGTTCTCCCTCTCTACCTTGTCTCCTACATCGTAGGTCTCGGCATCGAGTTCGCCTCAGCCCAGATCAAGGGCGAGGAGGTGAATGAGGGTTACCTCGTTTCCGGTATGCTCATTCCGCTGATCGTCCCTGTGGACGTTCCGCTTTGGATGCTTGCCATCGCGGTGGCTTTCGCGGTAATATTCGGTAAGGAAGTTTTCGGCGGTACGGGAATGAACTTCCTGAACCCGGCTCTCCTCTGCCGCGCCTTCCTGTTCTTCTCCTACCCGAGCGCAATGTCGGGATCAGAGGTCTGGGTGGCGCCACGCTGCGGAGCCGACGCCATCTCCGGCGCCACACCTCTTTCCTACATGTCTGACGGACAGGGCGCTCTTGAGGCGATCAACAATGCCGGCTACAGCTTCTGGAATATGTTCTCCGGAATCATCCCTGGCTCTGTCGGCGAGACTTCCGTGATCGCTATCCTCATCGGTGCCGTCATCCTCATCTGGACAGGTGTCGCAAGCTGGAAGATCATGGTTTCATCCGTGGCTGGCGCCCTTCTCGTAGGCTGGCTCGGCAATGTCGGTGGAGTGACTGACGTTCCTGCTTACTATCAGCTTGTTATGGGTGGTTTCGCTTTCGGTACTGTCTTTATGGCGACCGACCCTGTCACCTCCGCCCAGACAGAGACCGGCAAGTGGATCTACGGATTCCTCATCGGCGCTCTCTGCGTGGTTGTCAGACTCTTCAACCCAGGCTACGCCGAGGGTATGATGCTGGCCATCCTCCTTATGAACACCTTCGCTCCGCTGATCGACCACTATGTGACATCAGCCGCTACGGGCAGAAGAGCAAAAAAGGTTACAATCGCTTAATTTTCAAGGAATATGAATACTAACGGTAACGCATACACAGTAATCTACACGACGATTGTCGTGGCCCTTGTCGCAGCGATTCTCGCCTTTGTGGCTATGACGCTCAAACCAAAGCAGGACGCCAACATCAAGGCCGAGACCATCAGCCAGATGCTGACAGCCGCACAGTTCTTCACAAAGGACGAGTGCAGCGCAATGGGTAACGACAAGGTTCTGGAAGCATATTCACAGAACATCAAGGAAGCCTACACCGTTGACCTTGAAGGTAAGAAGGTTCGTGACCTCTGTACAGATGTCAGGAACATCGAGCTTCAGGATGGTCTCAAGGCTCAGAACAAGAACATCAAGAACGGAAAGGGTGCGGATCTTCCTGTCTATGTCTTCGGCAAGGACGGCAAGACTGTGACTGTCATTCCTGTCTTCGGAGCTGGTCTTTGGGGAGCCATCTGGGGCTATATCGCTCTGGATGAGGATCTTCAGACCATCGTTGGCGCTTATTTCGACCACGATAGCGAGACCCCTGGCCTCGGTGCGAAGATCAAGGACGATCCTGACTTCAGAGCTGAGTTCATCGGCAAGAAGGTCAATCTGGTCTCAGAGCCTGCGTTCGGAATCGTAAAGACAGGCACGGTCGCTGAATCTGAATATTCAGTTGATGCCATCACCGGCGCCACGATGACCTGCAAGGGACTCGGTGAGGCTATGGCTGTGTGGTTCAAGGCCTACACTCCGTTCCTTTCTTCCGCCGCTCCAGCCAGGCAGTGCTGCTCCGGTGACGGTCAGGAGTGCGAAGGCTCCAAGTCTTGCTGCTCCGGCGACGGTCATTGTGACGGTGCCGCCGAGTGTGACGGCCATTGCCAAGACTCTACTGTAACAGAATAAAATGGAGGAAGTAATATGAATAAAGAACTCAAAGAAACGATTCTTAACCCGATCTTCAAGGGCAACCCTATCACTGTCCTTGTGCTGGGTATCTGCTCCTCCCTCGCTGTAACTGTCGAGCTCAAGGGAGCGTTCGTCATGGCTCTTTCCGTGATCGCGGTGACAGGACTCTCCAGTCTTGTCCTCTCGATTCTGAGAAACACAATCCCTAACCGCGTGCGCATCATCGTGCAGCTGGTTGTGGTGGCCATGATGGTTATTCTTGTCGATCAGTTCCTCAAGGCCTATGCCTACGGGATCGACAAGCAACTGTCAGTCTACATCGGTCTGATCATCACCAACTGTATCGTCATGGGACGTATCGAGGCGTTCGCCCTTGGCAACAAGCCGCTTCCGTCCCTTCTTGACGGACTCGCCAACGGTGTGGGCTACGGCCTCATCCTCGTTGTGGTGGCTTTCTTCCGTGAACTCTTCGGCTCCGGCACCCTGCTCGGATTCAGAATCATCCCTGAAAGCTTCTATGCGGCAGGTTATGTCAACAACGGTCTCGTGATCCTCCCTCCGATGGCGCTGATCCTCATCGGCTGCATCATCTGGATCCAGAGAAGCATCCAGAAGGACCTTCAGGAAAAATAACGACAAAGACAAGTACTGATTATGGAATATTTAAGCTTATTCGTAAAGTCAATATTCGTTGACAATATGATTTTCGCGTACTTCCTCGGTATGTGCTCATACCTGGCGGTATCGAAAAATGTGAAGACAGCTTCCGGTCTTGGTGTCGCTGTTATTTTCGTCCTTCTTGTGACATTGCCGATCAACTATCTTCTGAACAAGTACGTCCTGGCGCCTGACGCATTGATAAAAGGTGTGGATCTGAGTTTCCTCAGCTTCATCATATTCATCGCCGTCATCGCCGCGTTCACGCAGCTTGTCGAGATGATCGTGGAGAAATTCGCTCCGACCTTGTATTCGTCATTGGGTATCTTCCTGCCTTTGATCGCCGTGAACTGCGCCATCCTTGGTGGCTCGCTCTTCATGCAGAACAAGGATTTCGTGAATGTCGGGGAGGCTTCGGTTTACGCTCTTGGTTCCGGCATCGGCTGGTTCCTCGCCATCGTGACCCTCGCCGCGATCAGGGAGAAGATGTCCTACTCGAAGGTTCCTGCCGGACTCAGAGGCATCGGTATCACATTCATCACCGTCGGTCTGATGGCTATGGCCTTTATGACCTTTATGGGATTGACAATCTAATTAGGAGGCAGAGAATATGTTTTCAACAGTAATTTCAGCTATCATCACAATTGTGGTTGTGACCGTGGTTCTGGTCGCTCTGCTTCTGTATGTGAAGATCAAACTTACTCCGGACGGCACTGTCAAGATCGACATCAACGACGGAAAGAAGGTTCTTGACGTTCCTCAGGGAAGCGACCTTCTGCACACTCTCGCCGACCAGAAGATTTTCCTTCCTTCCGCTTGCGGTGGAAAGGCGAACTGCGGTCAGTGCAAGGTTCAGGTGCTTGAAGGCGGCGGAACCATCCTTCCTACCGAGACCGGCTTCTTCAGCCGCAAGCAGATCAAGGACGGCTACAGGCTCGGTTGCCAGGTAAAGGTAAAGGAGAACATCAAGATCCAGGTTCCTGAGTCAACGCTCAGCGTTCAGAAACTTGAGTGCGAGGTCATCTCCAACAAGAACGTGGCCACCTTCATCAAGGAGTTCACGGTTAAACTTCCTGAGGGAGTTCATCTTGACTTCAAGTCCGGTGAATACATCCAGATCGACATCCCTGCCTACGACCTTGATTTCTCGACGATTGATGTCGATGACATCTACAAGGCCGACTGGGAGAAGTACGGTTTCTTCGGCATCAAGACGAAGAACGAGGTGCCTACGATCAGGGCTTACTCTATGGCCTCTTACCCTGCGGAGGGCGACATCATCAAACTGAACGTCCGTATCGCCACTCCTCCGTTTGACAGGAGCCAGCCTAAGGGCGTTTTCAAGATGCTGCCTGTTCCTCCGGGAGTCGGTTCATCCTATGTCTTCACCCGCAAGCCGGGCGACAAGGTTTGGATCTCCGGTCCGTTCGGTGAGTTCCTTCTTCCTAAGAACGATCCTGATTCTCAGGAATATATCTTCGTGGGTGGTGGCGCCGGTATGGCTCCTTTGAGAAGCCATATCATGCACCTGTTCAAGACTCTCAAAACAAAGCGTGAGGTACACTTCTTCTATGGAGCGCGCAGCCTTGTCGAGGCATTCTACCTTGAGGACTACGCCGAGATCGAGAAGGAGTTCCCTAACTTCCACTTCCATCTGGCCCTTGACCGTCCTGATCCGGCAGCTGACGCAGCTGGAGTCAAGTACACGGCAGGTTTCGTTCACAATGTGATGTACGAGACCTATCTCAAGGACCACGACACTCCGGAGGACATCAAGTACTTTATGTGCGGACCTCCTATGATGGTCGCTTCCGTCAACAAACTGCTTGACAGCCTTGGAGTGCAGCCTGAGAGCATTCTGTACGATAACTTCTCGTAATCGAGACGTGATATTTATTGAGGACTGGCCCGCTTGGACCAGTCTTTTTTTGTACATTTGCGGTATGATTGACAAGAAAGTACAGATGATGGATGCGGGAATGGTGCTGTTCACGAGCGAGAAGCCGTTCGGGACGGTGCTGGGGGGCATCAAAGCGGAGTTGACGAAACTTGGTAAGGTCAAAAGGGCCAACGAGATATCACCGGATGAACTTCCTGACACGACGGGAGAGTGTGACCTTTTTGTGGACTGGTCAACGCCTCTGCGTTGGCGGGCCATTTCCTGCCGGCTGGAGGATGCCGGTCTTGTGGGAACAAATGCTGACGGTGAGGAGACCAGACGCTATGCGCTTTGTGTCAAGGAAGGAAACAAGAACCGGAAAGGGAAGGTTCTTGTGACGCTGCTGCTTGCTGTGATATTCATTGCCTTGGGAATATTCAGCATCGACGGGGTTGCTGGAATATTCACGGTTCTTTTTGGTGGTGTTTTTGTCGTTGCCATTGTTATTCTTGCTTTGCGGCCAAGTGCCAAGGCTCAAAAAGTGGTGAGAGATCTTCTTGAGGTCGTGCGTGAGGCGAAGTGATTTTCACCTCTGATCCGTGGCTTTTTGACGCTCAGAAAGGCAATTTTTGGCGAATTTTGCCTAAGATAAACAAAAACAGCATAAAAATCGTTTCAGATAGTTGTTTTGTTTAAAAGAATTTGTATATTTGACGTGAAGTTTTTCATAGTTTAAGTTTAGGTTAAGTAGCGGGGTGAACGCAGTGAATGCGCTTGCCCCGTGAATTTTCTATAAAAAACAGAAATTTACGTTTTTTATAGAAAACATTTTTTGTTTCTTTTCATTATTTACGTTTAGTCACCATACTTTTGCAGACGGCCCGCAACGGTGCGGACTGTTAAATTTTTACAACTATGAAGAGTTCTCTCAGAATCCTTTCCAGGACCGCGTCGGTCGGAATGATGGCATTGGCCGCCGTTATGTTTTCGTGCAACAAGATTCCTTCCGAAACCGCCCAAGGCACGTTGAGTTGGAATTTCTCGCAAAGAATGCTCACCAGGGCGACTGTTGATCTGCCTGACACCGACGCATTCATTCTTACAGTGAAAAATTCGGCCGGAGATGTACTCTATGAAGGAGCGTATGGCGATTCCCCGGAGTCAATGCTTGTTAATCCAGGTAGTTATACCGTCAAGGCCGTGTCAAGGGTTTTCGAGAAACCAGAGTTTTCCGCTCCGCAGTTCGGAGACGAACAGGTTGTCGTGGTTCAGTCGGGGACAAGCACTAAAGCCCGCCTTAACTGTACGCAACTCAATTCCGGCCTTAGGATGAGGCTGGATTCCGAATTCGGCGCGACATACCCGAATGGTTCCGTGACCGTATCGTCAGCGGAGGGAAACCTCAAGTACTCTCAGACAGAAAACCGCATAGGTTATTTCAAGGCCGGAAACGTCTCCGTTTCTCTGGATGACGGCACTACCTCAAAGATTCTGCTGACACGCTATCTTGAGGCGTGTGAGGTTCTGACATTGGGCATATCCTGCCCTGCCATCGAGCCTCCAAAGCCTGATGCCGGTAATGGCATTTCCATTACAGTGGACACAAGCCGGGTCTGGAGCAGTTATGACTACGAGATCGGTTCCGGCCAAGGTGCGGATCCGGGTACTACCGTGTCCACGGCGTACAGTGTGGCGCAGGCTAAGGAGCACATCGGAGAGAAAAGTGTCTGGGTTTGCGGCTACATTGTGGGTGGTGATCTGTCATCGGCAAAGGAAGGAATTTCTTTCACACCACCGTTCACCTCCATGACATGTTTGGCGATAGCTTCCCGTTCATCAGTCACGTCAAAAAGTTCGTGCATGTCTGTCAAATTGCCGAAAGGTGACATACGTACCGAAATCAATCTGGCTGACAACCCTGGACTCATAGGACGGAAAATCTATCTAAAGGGAGACTTGATCGCGGCTTATTTTGGCATTCCTGGCATTGAGAATATTACTGAATATGTTCTGAAGTAACTGTTAACCAAATAATTATCTTTTATGAAAATCAAACTGAACAGGATGGCGTCCGCCATCGTGCTGGCGCTGCTTTGTCCATTGGCTGGACATTCGCAAAGCAAGACAGTGCCAAGAGCCTGGGAGTTCGGCCTTGGCGGGGCTGCAATGAACGTCACGAGAACGACCGTGTCAAACTTTCATCAGACCTCAGGTGGAGATTATATCTTCAACCTTGATGAGAAGATGCTGTATGGCGGAGTCGAACTCTACTCGGCTGTCGAACTGAAGAAATGGCTGTATGCCGATCTGCAGGGTACCTTAGGATTTGCAAAATACTATGAATCCGAAAGCCAACGGCAGGGATATTCATTGATGGTCAGTCCGGGAATACAGTTCCGCCCGTTTGTAAGAAGCGGCTGGATCCAACCATATCTCAGGTTAGGTGTCAACTATTACCACAAAAATTTTCCGACTTCCTATTTCGGACAGTTCAAGGGAGATGTCACAAAGGAGGCCTTATGGCGGGCTGAGGATGCTTGGAATAAAGGATATACCTTTGATTCAGACACATTTTTCCCTTTGTCCGCCGGCATCGGTGTGATCGGCTGGATGAGCGATAGGGTGGGAGTGCATATTCAAGGGCAGTACAATCACTCGCTTGGTACCGACGGCATCAATTTCGCCCAAGCCTCCGCCGGAATAGTGCTGAGGTTGGGAGGACAGGACAAGAACAAGTCTGTGGCGGACCGTTACATTTCTAAGCATCTCGATGAATATGCGGGACTCTATCCTCAAAATGTCATTGAGAGGGAAGTTGTCCGTGAGGTCCCGGTCGAGGTTATCCGCGAGGTCATCAAGGAAATTCCTTCAGAGAAGACTTTGGCTGAAATGATGGACAATGTGAACTTTGATTTCGACAAAGCCACGATCACGGCTGATTCCCAGTTTACTCTGGATGAGATAGCTAACACTTTGGCGCAATTTCCGGATACACGTTTCCTTGTCGCCGGCTATACTGACGCCAAGGGAACTGTGGAATACAATGAGGAACTTTCACGTGCCCGTGCCAAGGCGGTCTATGAAGCGCTTCTGCTGAGAGGAATACCGACGTCCAGGCTTTGTTACAGAGGCTTTGGCAAGCGAGTGGCTCTTGTCCCTGAATCGGCTTCGGACGAACAGCGAAGAGGAGACCGTAAGGTCGTTATTGAAAGGGTGACGTCAGAATCACTGTGGAATTATCTTAACCAACAATAAATCATATTCATTTATGAAAAATCATTTTAGATCATTGATCATGGCGCTCATTGGGGTGTCGATGTTGGCTTCCTGCAATTCACTGGAGGTGACCATGCCGGTCGGACCACGTGGAGAACAAGGAATCCAGGGTGTTGCCGGTAAAGACGGATTGTCGGCTTATGAACTATGGGTCAAGGCGGTACAGGAAAAGCAGATTGACTATACCGGCTCTGTTGACATCAGTCATTTTTTCCTTTATCTTAAAGGCAAGGATGGCGTTGACGGTAAGGACGGCAAAGATGGCAAGGATGGTGCCGATGGTGTTGACGGCGCGAACGGCAAATCCGCCTATGAACTTTGGAAGGAATATGTCGCTACCGGAATCGATGATCCTCACAATCCTGGAAGTCAATGGGATAAAACCAAGACATCGATGGTGGATTTCTATTGGTTCCTTACGGGAAACGATGGCGCGGATGGACTTATCCCATATATCAAGGATGGAAACTGGTGGATTGGAGATCATGACACCGGAATCAAAGCCAAAGGTGACAAGGGCGACAAAGGTGATACCGGAGATAAAGGTGATAAGGGTGATAAAGGAGATACTGGAGCCAAAGGAGATAAGGGTGATAAAGGAGACAAAGGCGATAAAGGTGATAAGGGCGATACCGGTGTTTCCGGCAAAAATGGAGTTGACGGCCAGAGCGCGTACGAAATGTGGAAAAGATACGTTCAGGAAACGATTGCCGCCGGAGGCAAAGTGGTTGATCCGAACGGAAATGAAATCACATTGGACGATCTTTCCATTCAGAAATTCTTCCAATATTTGACTGGCAAGGCTGGTGCCAAGGGCGATAAGGGTGATACCGGCGCTGATGGCAAAGACGGCGCCGATGGAAAGGATGGAGCCGATGGTAAAGATGGTGTTGATGGCAAGGACGGCGCGGACGGTAAGGACGGCAAAGATGGAGCCGATGGTCTGAACGGCAAGAATGGCCTGACACCGGAGATCGACCCAAAGACCGGCGAATGGATCATCGTTAATAAGGAAACCCGTGACACTATTTTTACTCACATTGCTGCCAAAGGTCGCGATGGCAAAGATGGCGTTGATGGAAAGGATGGCGCCGATGGCAAGGACGGTAAAGACGGCATTGACGGCAAGGACGGCGCTGACGGTAAGGATGGTGATACGCCTTATGTCGGATCTAACGGAAACTGGTGGATAGGCAGTGTTGACACTGGTGTCAAGGCCCAGGGACCAAAAGGTGACACAGGTGCCGATGGTAAGGATGGCGTAAACGGCAAGGACGGAAAAGATGGCCTTGACGGAAAGGATGGCGCTGACGGCAAGGATGGTAAAGACGGTGTTGACGGAAAAGATGGTGCCGATGGCAAAGATGGCATTGACGGCAAAGACGGAGCCGATGGTAAAGACGGCAAAGATGGTGCCGATGGCAAGGACGGTAAAGACGGCGTTGATGGAAAGAATGGCGCGGATGGCAAAGACGGAGCCGATGGTTCGGCAGGTAAGTCTGCCTATGAACTTTGGGTGACAGATGTTCAGTCTCCATCTGGATTGGAGGATCCTAAGAATCCAGGGACAAAGTGGGATCCTTCCAAGACGTCCATAGCTGATTTCTATGAATATCTAAGCGGAGCCTCTGGCGCTAATGGCAAGGATGGCACTGACGGTCGTGACGGTGTCGATGGTAAAAATGGCACTGACGGAAAAGATGGCGCTGACGGCCAGGATGGTAAAGACGGTGTCGATGGCAAAGACGGTAAGGACGGCGCTGACGGAAAAGACGGTACCGATGGCAAGGACGGCAGTGACGGTGCTAATGGAAAATCCGCATACGATTTATGGAAGGAACTGGTACTCAGTGAAGAAGGACTGGATAATCCGGGCAACGGAGTGTACGATATTGATATGTACCCTAAGTGGCCGAGAACAGCGGTATCCATCTATGACTTTTTCAAGTACCTGAGAGGCAGCGATGGTGAGTCCGGCACCATGATGTCGGTTGTCGACACTCTTTATGTGGAGGAGGTTGATTGGAGCAAGTACAATGTCGCTCCTGTAAGGTCTTTGGCGAAAGTCAATTCGACGGGAGAGAAGAAAGACACGACCTATGAATATGTAAATCCATATTCTGGTGGCTGCGCCTTGATAGTCTCTGGCCCGGGACCTGTTGCGATACCAAATTGCAAGGTGGAGTTCAAGGATCAGACTGGAAATTCCTACAGCAAGACATCCGACAGCCGGGGGTACATATATCTGACTCGGAATGAATTGCCGGATTGGCGCTCAGGATCTCCGTCAATGTCAGATCTGTCCGCCAGAACCAAACCGACAAGTTTCTCATTCGGGGGCAAGACAATCACGGACGCCGGAAAAATAGCGGCCACATGTGGCGTGCCGTACAAGGTTGACGTTAGTGTCAGAATGACAGGTTCCTCTTGGGAGATGACTACGGTGACCGCTGATTATGAGATCACAAGAATTGTGGAAGGTCAGCCCGAGAAGGAATGGGGAGGGGTGAAATTCCCTGAATCCAAAGACGGAGCCGGCTATTTTATGTATAGAAGTTTGGGTGATATCAACAGATTCCGCAAGGTTGAGTTTGCCTGGATCGGTATTTCTCCGAACGATTTCATTTATGGAGACCATTTCATGAAAATAGACAACACCGGGGTGGAGAACTCCTGGGAAAGATCGTTGGGAACTGTTGAAAGCACAGTGACGGAAGCGCTGACCTATGGTGATGGCGGGTCTCCTCTTGTCGTGGATGTAAATTACATGCCTACAAAGAAAGGTTATGGAGAGTT
>OLHA01001391.1_pt1 | contig 13057 bp, 9 predicted proteins | sample 1605961 | NCBI WGS metagenome assembly OLHA01 (sample SAMN03283288) | human gut metagenome | biome: human-associated habitat; material: feces | host: Homo sapiens | place: Peru | collected 2012
AAGATGATGAAGGCAAAATTACTACAAAAACTCATGACAGAGCTGGTTATTATGATGTAGGGCCAGATGATTTGGGCGAGGCAGTTCGTTCTGATATTGTTAGTACTTTGCAAGAAATGGACTTTGATATTGAGGCATCTCACCACGAGGTTGCAGATGGTCAACACGAAGTAGATTTCAAATATTCAGACATTTTGACAACTGCTGACAATGTTGCAACCTTTAGAATTGCAGTTAAAGCGGTTGCTGCTCAATATGGCTTGCACGCTACATTTATGCCAAAGCCTGTGTTTGGTATTAATGGCTCTGGTATGCACTGTAACGTATCTTTGTTCAAAGATGGTAAGAATGCTTTCTATGATGAAAAAAATGATTACGTTAATAATTGTATTTGCTATTCTACTTGGTATAATTATCATATATAATATTTATAGGGGAGAATATCATTATGAAAAATCCATTCAATTCAGGGAAAAATGTTTTCTGTATCCAGAATTGCTCAAGTTCTACCTCTCCTCCTTTTTCCACTTCCTGTTCCCACTCACCACCTTCGGTGAATTCTTTTTCCTGTGATGTTCCTGTGCCGGTATGCTCGAATTCTATTTCGGAACCCATGCTCCAACCTTTTCCGAAATCATAGCCGAGATAAATAACAGCATGGGGAATGTCGAAACGTCCGTGCGAAGGATCGTTCTTATATTTCGAAGGATTATTGTAACGAAAGACGTTATCGCTATAAAAGTTTCTTGTATAGGCAGCCTCTCCGTAACCGCCAATGCTGAGACGGTTTCCCTTCACATGATTCTGCACACTGTCGGCGGCGGAATAGTCTTGCGCAGCCACACTTGCTGGCAAACCTTGTACGAGTGCCGCACAAAAGGCTATTCTTAGCGTTTTTTTCAAGTTTATCTTCATTTTTTGCTTAGTTTATTTTTCGAGTGCAAAAGTAGAACCGACAAAAAATGTCGGCAATACCCACCATTAGGTAAAAAGTCTCACTTTCGGGGGAGAAGCACGATATTGGTCATTTTTAGGACGTTCCGCATAAATACCCAGTGCTTTGCAACAAAATACCTTTATGTAGTGAGGCGGCAAAACAAAAAAAATAACTTAATTTGCATCCACTTTATTTTATAGGTATTTTAAATTTATGTCGAGCATATACTTTAACGAAAATGCCCTAATGTGGGACGTTATACGTTACGAACCGAAAGTTCTTCAGGCTATGAGCCGCTTTTGCATACCTCTCGGAGTTGGCGAACATACGGTGAAAGAAGTTTGCGAAGCAAACGGAGTGGACACGGACACTTTCCTTGCCGTGGCAAATTTCATTAAGCATGGCGAAGAATGTGCAGGACTTTTCATTGACAAAATCAAAGTTCCCGCACTCATGGACTATTTGCGCAATGCCCATGACTATTTTCTGAATTTCCAGTTTCCCAAAATTCGCAGAAAACTCATAGAAGCGGTTGACTGTTCCGAAAAAAACGAAGTGGCTTTCCTTATCCTGCAATTCTATGATGCCTACGCAGCCGAAGTTCGTAAGCACATGCAGTTTGAGAACAATAAGATTTTTACTTATGTGAACAGCAAGTTGAACGGCGAACCTGTTAATGAAAAGAACGAAGCCACGTCGAAAGAAATAGAAATGTATCTGCGCGGACACGATGCAATAGAATCAAAACTGAAAGAGTTGAAAAACCTGCTCGTAAAGTATGGAGTTCCGGCTGCGAACGTGAATTTTCTTAACGATGTGGTATTTAATATATACACATGTGAGGACGACCTCACCACCCACTGCGCCGTGGAAAACAGATTGTTCATTCCCGCAATTACTAAACTTGAGTTGAAAAACGCGGGAGCGCATCACAGCGAAAAAGCCACGGACAAAGAAAAAGACAAAGAAGAGTTGAGTGTAAGAGAGAAAGAAGTTTTGGCGTGTGCCGTAAAGGGAATGACAAACAAGGAAATAGCCAAAAACCTGTTCATATCGCTCAATACGGTGCTTACACACCGCAAAAATATTTCGCGAAAGCTCAACATCCATTCCATATCGGGACTCACGATTTACGCGATAGTCAACAAACTTGTGAACCTTGACGAAGTGAAAACAATGTCCTCAAGACGCGGCAGCAGATAGTCAAAAAAGGCACAAAATGACCGAGAAAAAAAGTACTTTTGTGAGTCATTAAGAATCAAACACTTATAACAGCGAAAAATACAAGGCACTTATTTTAAAATAAGTGCCTTGTATTTTAAAATATATGCCTTATATTTTTTACGACAAGCCTTATGTTTTTTTCGATACCGAAAAAGCATCTAAAATTACTTGGTGTAGAACTCAATCATTCTGCGCAAAGCTCTTTGACAAACCGCACAAAATGCAGGAGCTTCGTTGGTCTTCATGCGACAATCCTGAAAAGCACGAAAAACACCTTTGCTCTGGTATCCCCCACCCTCATAAACTCCGATTTTTGAATATCTGTCTTTCACTTTATTTGAAGAGGGAGTGGGAATCTTTGTTCCACGGGGCAACATATCCTGCCATTTCTCACCAAAATTCACAAGCGTGGTTAGATTTTGCTCCCACGGTTCTGTGTCCGAGGGATACATGGTAGAATACTGGTCATCATAAAAATACTCATCAGCCAGTCCGCCGAAACTATGTCCGAACTCATGAACTACTACCGGCTTGAAAAGTCTGTGGTCAGCCGCCGTGAGCGTGTAGGAATTCAATATTCCCCCTCCGCCATAGTTTTCGGTGTTTGCAAGTATTATTATATGTTCATACGGAACCGACGCCAGCACATCGTGAAGCCTTTTGAGATGTAAAGTCGTGAGATAGCGGTCGGAATAGAACGTATCGAAATGCGAATCCAACGCAGTGCTTTTCCAAATGCCCTTGCCGGGAATACTCACTCCCGTATCTTGCGACGGCACCGCCAAGGCTACGATGTTGAAATTGTATTTGTAGCTTTTAAAAGGTTCGGCAGCAAAAAGCGATTGCGCCGTTTCTTCCGCCCTTTCATAAAACTTGTTCATTTCCGAAACCGTATAGCCTTCTGCCACAACGGCTACATCTATGCATGTGTCGGGAGAACCGCCGCGCCATATATACTTATATTCATGTTTCGGAGCATTTGAAAGGTTGCGAATGAGTATGTCTTTGGGATTTACATAGTGATTGAGTCGGGCAAGCGGCTTTCGGTGGGTGTCGAAGAGTGTTACACTCAATTCGGCAGCGCGTTTGGGCATGGGAAGTAGGAACACGTTTTCAAACGAACGCCTCAACCGGGTTGCTTCCTCGGTTGACTGCCACTCTTGAAACAATGAAGAGAAAGAAGTGCGGTATATCACTTTTCGCGTAAGCGAATCACGCATCACAATCTGTCCGTTTCCGGCAACACTCAAACTATCAAGATTATGCCTGCGTCCCGCCCATGTTTGCAGACACAGCAGTTCGTCAAGCGAAAGTTCCTGTGTGGCACTGTCGCCTGCGAAAATGTAATCCACACGCAGTGTCTTATTGTCAAACCATTCGTCAAAATTCACATCATCATTAGCAGCAATCACGCCACACTGGGAAAGAGCCAAAATGACAAAGAGAATTTGCCTGACAAAAGCCATGACATAGTTTTTATTTTCCTTCATTTTTCAACATTGTGTATTTAACGGGCGTGGCTTTCGTGTTATAAATGACATCCTTAAACTTATTTGACGGCACTTTCACTGCATCCTTAGTCATTTCGGGAACGTTGTAACTTTTCATAAGCAAAACGTTTTGCTCGGGGTCTTTCTGCGGAAGCATGAAAGGCTTGTGCTCTTTTCCGTTCTTATCAAAATACGAAAAGTATAGCCTTGTATATGAACCGTCATCCCTTCGAGATGCAAAAACAATCCAACGTCCGTTGGAACTCCAGCCATGATAGCTTTCCGCTTCCCTGCTGTTGGCACGCTTAAGCGGGTAAACGTCGCCCGTTTGCAGGTTCTTTACATAAAGATCTGCACTGCGATGCCAAATATGAAACTGTCCGTAATCACCAAGAGTGAATAAAAGATATTTTCCGTCGGGACTTATACGCGGAACACTCGCACTTTTTCCAATAGATTCGCAATCAACTTCGATTTGCGGGTTGCCAAAAATTTTTGAATCCTTGTCGAAAGTCATACTCATTATGTTGTAATGCAAATCACGATAGTGTTCCGCCACATATCTTTCGCGATTTTCTTTGGGAAGTTCCTTAAATCCAGAAACATGAGCAACACAATAATAAAGTTTCGTGCCATCGGCATTCCAACATGGGAATGTTTCGAAATCATCTTGGGTTTTAAGCACATTGCCTATGGTCTTGTGCTCCGCATCATAGAACAGCAAATCGGAAGCCCAGTCTACTACTTCAATTTTCTGCTTATCGAGAATATGAAAAGCCTGACCGGTTTTATTTGAAGAGAAAACAACCCAAGGTTTACTCGGATGCCATGCAGGATATACCGCAGAAGCAAGCGTGGAATCGGTACTCATGTCCATTTTTTCTGGAATGCCGTTGCGAACAACCATTGTTCCGCCATGCGAACCGCGTATGTGGAAAAGCATATTCTTTGCGGAATAGTTTTGATAGTTATGGCAATTGATGCAATGGTTGTTTTCGTGCTCAAAAGAACGGTTGTTTTCATAAATTGTACCCACATCGAAACTTGAAACTTTGCGTTGGTAAAGCCCAAGTTGCCTGTAAACCTCATAACCCGGCTCAATCAAACGATAACTAACATAATCGTCAATAGGATCAGGCGCAACGGTTATTTTGAAATCCTTATAACGTTTCCATTGTTCCTCTTTCTGTGCGTAAACCTCTATGTTTATATCTTTTCCCTTTGATTTTGCAAGCATTTCATGCCACTCTTTTTCGGGAATGTCCGCTTTTCCATATTTGTCTGTGTATACTTCAATGGAATTATTTCCCTCGGATAATCTCACGGCATAGTTGTCTGCATTTTCCTGCACCATGAAATTCAAGGGAGATATGTTAGGAGGCACAACAACTCCCTTGTAATCGGGAAATATTCTCGCTGTTTTGTTTTCTTCAGAGTATTCGGTGGGAATTGAATGCTTTCCGCACGATGCCATAAGCAATATCCCCAACATGACGTATGCTAATTTTTTCATTAGTTCACTCCTCCTTTCTCTTGCTTCTCTTGTTCTTCAACTTGTTCTTCGGTAGGAATATTCTCAAAATACAAATAATAAGGATAGTAGTTCTGCCAATCTTTCGAAAGAAGCTTTCTGCCCTCATCTTTCTCATCACGCAAATACGGCTTTGCCTCTTTCACGAACCCCATGAGCCTTGCCCGGGTCATTTCACCGTTGATTGAAGGAAAATATTTCAGAATGCTTTTGTCTTTCAATGCTCTCAGCATCACAGCCTGGCTGTAATATTCAGGCAAAGGTTGCGACATGTCCAAAAAATGAACTCTCGCCATAAAAGCATCAAGATCCTTGGAATAGAGCGTAGCCATTAAGGAAACATTCAGAGCCTCTTGCGATGCACCCTGTGTCAAAACTACATTATAACCTAAGAATAACGGCGTGCGATAATTCTGTTCGAAATCATCATATACCGGTTTCTTGTTTACCACATGGACAAACTCGGGTTCGGCATACATTGCCCCAAGATTTGCAAGGTAGTTCTTATATCTTTCTACGAACTTATGTTCAAAAGGATTGCGGTCTATCATAGTTAGATACTTCCATGCCAATCGCTTTTCCCCATTCATGGCTGCCGCACGCGCCATGCGTTTCAACAGAAATATCTGCGGACCGTTTGTAACGGCTATTTCCATGCAATTATGGTATGACGTATTTGCCAAACCGGCGTAAAAATCTGCATCAAGCGTATATATTGATATGCCGTCCGTCATTCTTCCATCCTTTTCCCTTACTTTACGATTGGGATAATCATAAGGTATTTCAAAAGCCCTACTTTCAAGCAGTCCGGTTTCGGCAAGCGCAATAGCATAATAGGCAGCCACGCTGCGCGAAGGGCGACGCGCGCCCAGAGCTTCGTCAATCATTGCCTGCCAATCCGATTGCTCAAGCATTTTCGTCATTCTGCAAGTGCGAATCAGATCATCTCGTTGAAAAAAACAGAAAGCCGATATACAAAGAAATACACAGCACACGCCCAAATTATTTATAAGGACATTGCGATGCGTTCCGACATTCAGTTTTAAGGGACTGGAGATTTTTTTACGAATAACAATTCTCTTTATTACCGAAGCCAAAAGCAACAGTAAAAGAGCGGCAAAAGGCAGAGCCATTAAAAGTGAAGTTTCACGATGATAGTTCACACTGTAATCAAGCCCAACAAAATATGCAAGGAACGCAAACAGAGGAAGTGCCGCAAGCAAACGCAATTTTGCAGGAAGTGCCGCAATATAATCAATGAGCCAGGCACAAAGTGTGAGCATCAACGCAAGCAAACAGCCTCCGAGCAAGGGATAATGAAATCCCAACAAAAGAAAACGCCCTGCGGCATAAAGCCAACCCCAATCTTGCGAGAGAATAAAGCTCATCAAAGTTTTATCCCAGGCAAAATAGCTTGTTTGTTGGGACATGTAGAACACATCACCATATATCACGGAACAAAACAACCATAGCAACAAAAAGAGCAACGGATAAAATTGTATGTTCCACAAACCAAATCGTTTCTTTGTATACGATTCCGCCTTTTGGGGTTCTTCCAAACGTTTGGCGGACTTGAGATATTTTTTGCTTTTGTTCATATTTTCAAGTCTTTCCGCAAAATTACAAAAACGTTATTGATTCTCGAAAAATATGCATATATTTCTCGGAAAAAACATAAGGCTTCTTGCAAAAAATACAAGGCACTTATTTTAAAATAAGTGCCTTGTATTTTAAAATATATGGCTTGTATTTTTCGCCTTTATATATTTATGGATTTCAACAACTTACAAAGTGCATAAAAAACCGTTTTTCGGTTCGTAATTTCGTATGCTCTTTGTTTTTATAACATACTGTCTGTTATTTGTTTTTGTCTGATTCTGCTCCCTGTATGACTTCTATTATCTGATTTATGCCATTGGAAGTTTTTATGTTAATCTTTCCGGTACGCTTTGTCGTTCCAGTGTTCTCCTGTACCGTTACGGGAACTGTAAACTCGAACTTCTGCTGATTTCTCGGCATGTTGAGAGTAACATTCTTGACATATTTATTGTCATCGCCCTGCAAACTTATCCAATCATCCGATGTAGAGATTTCGGTAGAGGGAGAATAAATCGTTATTACGATTTTATCACTTCCGCCTTTATATGTGGGAGTGAAATAATAATAAGCTTTCAGCTCTGCAAAATGCTCAGTGTCATACAAAGAAGTAACCGTGCTGTCGGCACGTATGATCAAAGGATTGGGATTCGAAATATTCAACCACGATACCTGCACATAGGTTTTACGCAAAGTTTTGCCATTGCTTTTAATGGTGAAATAAGCCTTACGATTCGTGCCGTTGCTGGTTTGAAGTTTGAGAGCGTATTTGCTATAGTCAACCTTGTTTCCCGAAACAGTTTTCGAAAATTCGTTAGGAGTGAACCAATCGCCATCAGTTACCGTAGCGGTCCACGAATCAGTGCTGTAAACTCCGAGAGTATCGCTTTGCTGATCGGCATACGCCACACCTTCCGGATAAGGAACTCCTATTGCGTGAGTAGATTTGGTACTTCCACTGTCGCACGAAGCAGCGAGTACAATCATCGCCGCACAAATAATAAAGGATTTCAATTTCATTTTATCAGATGTTTTATTTTCGCCACAAAAATACGAAGTTTATTTCACATGATGCAGTTCCTTGTACTCCGTTTTATACAGTCCCATTATTTCAGCATTGGTAAGAACTTTCGGAAAGTAATGAAACGCCGTGGATTTTCCTATAAACTTCATGGAAGCGGGACAGTCTGCAGTTCCCTCGAAAGCAGGATGCGGAGAATAGGTCGAGGGAATTCCCGTGGAAACAAGTTCGCCGTTAACATAAAGAGCCGGCGTATTATTTTGGCAAACAAGCGTTATAAAGAAATCAGCTTTTTCATTATGCCTGTATTCAAGAATAAGTTTTTCGTCTGTGTATTTTTCGTAAACCCTTATACAGTCTTTGCCAACAGTCATCCCCCACTGCGATTGACCAATACCATTTACATCGCGCCCTTTCAAAGGATACATAACAAAACCGTGTCCTACGGCAGGAGAAGCAAAAGGAGCTACCCACAGACTTACAGTGAAACCTTTTGAAAGAACTTCGTTTGAATCATATTGTTCGCCGGTAAGTTTGGCTACATAATCGTTGTTCACCGCAATTACGCCCTGCTGTTCCTTTTTTCTGCCCTTTTGCGACTTTTTTTCCGGTTCTTGCGTCCTTTGAACAACATTAACAGTATAACATTCTACGTGATTTTGGGGAACAGAAACCTTGGCATTCTTAACACAACTCACCAAAGAACGGTCAAGAGGGGCAATGTCATAGTTAAAATCTTGCGCTTTCGATGAAAGACCGCAACAAACAAACAACATAGAAAGAACAATACGCCGCATTATCAATACCAATCTATGTTTGTGGAATATCCGCTGCGCTTGTCCCATTTAAGAGCATCCGCCAACGTTGATGTTTTTGCACGGAACGAAAAATTATAACTCGTATAAGGACGCAAAACTATGGAACACGACATCATGAAACAATGTAAGTCTCGCGATAACGAAGCTGTAGTCATTGAAAGACGATGATAATTGAAATCGTAACCGGAACTAAAGTTTACATTCCAGCCATCCGAAATTTTTACATTGCCAGAAAAGTTCAGCGACTGAGTATATCTGTACGGGTAGCGCATTGTCTTGGGATTGATTTTAGCACTTCGGTTCTCCGCCATGGTAACACCGTAGCTCACAGACAAAGACCAGGGAATACTGAAACGCTTATAACCATCCTCATCCACGCGCGATTTTTTGCTGTCCGACTTCTGTGCTGAATTTTTACTTGCTTTTAGAGTCGGGTCAAGGTTGCTGTCGTTTGTTCCGTCATCATCTATATTATCTTCTTCGTAATTATCCGTGGAACTATCTATAGCCTGATTTATGTCTTCATCTTTGTCCTCACTCTCTTTGTGCCCGAACAGTTTTTTGAAAGTTTGGTTATTGAACGTATAAGAAAGATTCTGCGACATTCCCTGAAAACGTCCGAAACGTCCGTAACTCCATTCGGTGCGGTTACCTTCTACGACTTTTCCGCTCTCATCAAACTGGTAAGCATAAGTGGCAAACACCGCCGCCATACTGAAAGTGTAATTCTTCCAAAGTTTCAAACGAATATTTGTATTAAGATTGCTCCACTGTTTTGTCTTTGCAGCCGTGTTATAAGACAAAGATGCGGAAAGTTCATCGATAAGACTTATTTTCTTCTCGCCTGTAGAGTCCTTGGAACTCTTGACTTTCATCTCCAAATTGTTTGAAACCCTCATACTAATGTTACCGGACTTTCCGCGCGAAGGAACTCCGAACATACCATTGGAATAAGGCGAATATGTTACCGTACTTACATTTCCGTCTGCATCAGTACGCACATAAGAATCGTAATATCCGTAATGCGAAGTACCAAAATCTGGAGCATAGCTATAAGACACGGAAGGTTTTAGCACATGTCTCACAGCAATAATACCATCACCGAAAAGTTTTCTCCATGGTTTGTAAAAACCATAAAGGGTAGTATTCGCTGAAACCGAAGCATACCAATTATAAACATTATAAAACCCGTAAACCGTATCATTTACTTCCGTTTGATTTGTCTGATCCCAGGAACGCATTATCTTGTTCGAATACATACGGTCTGTAAACTGCAGACTCGGCGTTACATTTATATATTTGAATACCTGAAAACTTGCGGAAACAGGAACACTATGATTCATACCGTTCCTCCAATCTTTTATTAAATTGGAGTGCATGAGTTTGTCTTCTTTCGTACTTATTCTGTTACTCAATTGTCCGGTGTAGCTCATTGCTATTTTTTCGTACCAACGTTCTTTGCCGCTCATCTTTTTACGACGAAAAGGATAAAGGCGCGAAAGCGATATGTTAAGGTCTGGAAGCGTGAGATCAATTGTTGAATCCCGCATGTTTTGGTTCAAGTTAGTCGTAGCAGAAAGCGTAAGCCCGAGTCTCTCAAACGTATGTGAGAACGAAACACTACTCGTTCGCGTTGATTGAGTAAGAAGTTCCGGATTATATAGCGAATAAAGGTTGTTTCTTTCATAACTTTGCGTGGCAAAGTTCACGCTCGCCGAGAAATTGGAATTAGGCAAAGACTTAGGGTCCTGACGATGCGACCACTGTATCTTGAAACTCGTTGATTTCATATAGTCGGGCATATTCTTTTCTCCGTCCACGGTGTTTTGGTAACTTAGAAAAATATTTCCCGAATAACGATAACGCCTGTTATATGTTGATTCTATCGTTGTTCCCCAAGAACCTTTGGTATATATTTCACCAAGCAGACGCATGTCCCAATAATCATTGAAGGCAAAATAATATCCGCCGTTTCTCAAATAAAAGCCGCGCCTGCTGTCATCGCCGTAAGTAGGCATCAGAAAGCCACTAGAATATTTCTTTTTGAAAGGGAAAAAGCCATAAGGCACAGCAAGAGGCAGCGGCACGTCGGCAACCACAAGATATGCGGGACCGAATACAACTTCTTTTCCGGGTTTTACTTTTGCACGCGACAAAGCAAGGTAAAAATCAGGATGCTTGGCATCACATGTCGTATATTTTGCGTGTTCAAGATATAAAGTTCCGTCGTTTGCTCGTTTGGAACTCTCACTCTGCATATAACCTTCGCCTTGTTCCGTTTTCACATTGTTGATGAAGCCTTTCTTTGTTTTGAAATTAAAGCTCATCACATCGCTGTTGTACTTTTCGTCTCCCTGCGTATAAACAGGCTGTCCGCTCCATACACCCGTAGAATCTTTCTCCCCGTAAGCATGTACGAGCGAACTGTCCATATTCATCTCTATGCGCTCGGCTTTAAGTTCCATATTCTCATACTTCACATCACCATTGCCATAGAGAAAGGCTTTCTTAGTTTCAGCATCATATGTAATGGAATCGGTGGCAGAGTATGCAACAGGGGCATCAAGCGGTTCTTTTTTCTTGGTGGAATCATTGCGAACCGAATCGGTAGACAAGGAGTCTTTCCCCAGTGTTCCGAAATCTATCACAGTATCGCGCTTGACAACAGCGGGGCTTACAGTATCTTTTTTTACTGTATCGCACAACTGCACATCTGGAACTGTTTCCGTTGCCACTTGTGCATGTTCCGACATACTGCCATACGCGACGAAAGAAACCGCCGCCGCAAGGAAAGATGCTATTTTATGTTTTACGTTCAATTCTTGAATTTGAAAGGCTCATCAGAAATGAGATGCAAAAATACGAATTTCTCTACGTTCGCCGCAGTTCCCATGCGTTTTTTGCCTATTTTAAGTATTTACAGAAAGTCATCCGAACAATTTAACCCACTCCTCAAAACGCGCAGCTCCCTCATCGCCAAACTTACGTAAAGAAGCCATTGCCTGCTCCACGGTTTTCTCTACCGTGGGATGCGTCTTTGAATAAAATTTATCGGCATAGCATATCAATTTTTCTTCAATGGTTTCCGGCAGAAAATCCTTGTGGGGCAAAGGCAAATTCTGCTTTTCTATTTCTTCTGCGGTCAGTCCTGCTCCGGTATGACGTTCACATACACGGGCATGGCGCGGATAATTTTCCTTTCGCATAAGTTCCGCACCCAAAATGCCATGGCATAAATACGGTTCTTTGCCATGACAATAAATGCCGGGAGCATCAGTAAGAAATATACCAATGTCGTGCAACATTCCAGCTTCTTTCACAAATTGAGCGTCAATGTCGAGTTCCGGGTGCATTCCCGCAGCTTTCAAAGCTTTTGCGGTTACAAGTTCACTGTGAGTAACAAGCAAATCGCGAAGTTTCGCATTATCACTATAATATTTGTCAATTATGTCGTATGGATTCATTTTCTCGCTTTTTGACTGCGAAGTTATGCAATCCGTTCCAAATTCTTCTTCTGCATTATAAGTAAATTCGTAATTTTGCCGAAAATCAGAGAAAAGACATGCTGAAATCAATTTTCTTACCTATATGCGCCGCAATGATTGCAACCATGATTTCGTGCGGCGGAAAGACACATGCACCTGCACTAAAAAGCGACAGCACGGAAATTTCCTTTTCCAATGGCGACAGCGTGGAAACCGGTTATGCCGGTTCGGAATGTACCGATTCAATCCTCGATTTTATAAAACCGGGTGAAGACCCTCAGCATTACAACATTATACAAGCACGAAAGCACGGGGCTATCATCGGAAATTTTGATACTGGCGACCAAGTGGCAATAGTGCTTTCGAAAGACAAAAAGCGCGTTGTTAGAGCAATAGATTTGTCTTCGCTCATAGGGCAATGGTTAACCGGCGACTCAATAGGCGACCCTGCGGCAACCGGTTTCACACTGGGCGAAGACGGATACGCAGGAACTATAACAACAAAGCCGGAACGTCTGAGATATAAGAGTTGGGACATAAAAAATGCCAAACTCGTGCTCACAAAATGCGATGCCATGCTTGCCCACCCCGTTTTGTATTACGACACATTCAATATTGTATCCTTGGAACAGGACACACTGTTTTTGCGTCCCGAAGGAAAATGGACAAGAACAAAGTATGTGAAGAGCACTATAGATAAATAATATAGCTTCAACGGATCCGCAGAATACCAAATGCAACGGAATCATGGCATCAATCTTTATGATTTCTTGCATTTAACTTCTACCGGATACAACAACAAATTACGACAAAAAACAGTTCTTTCCCGTTCGCATGCGAATCGTTTTTCTGTCTCGTTATAAGTATTTGATTTTTAGCCACTCACCACATCCTTAAAAATACAAGGCTTTTCTGTAAAAATATAAGCCATATATTTTAAAATACAAGGCACTTA
>OLHA01001392.1_pt1 | contig 13052 bp, 11 predicted proteins | sample 1605961 | NCBI WGS metagenome assembly OLHA01 (sample SAMN03283288) | human gut metagenome | biome: human-associated habitat; material: feces | host: Homo sapiens | place: Peru | collected 2012
GGTCGCGCTCTTGGCCATGTGGAGAATGGTTCCGTCTCCGCCGAAGCAGACCACAATGTCAGCCGTCTGCATCTCCCGGTCCAGCCGACTGAAATGCAGATCCCGGGGCAGCTCACAGGCATGATCCACATCAAAGGGCAGACACAGCTTCACCTGCATGCCCGCGTTTTTCAGAACCTGCATGGCATCCCGGGCGGTCTGAAAGTTCCGATCCCGGTAAGGGTTTGGGGCAAGGATCACATTTTTCATTTGCCTTCCCCCTTGTCCAGCGTCCGGTGAGCCTCCTCCACAATGGCCGCCGGGTCAGGCGCAATGGTGTCCCCTTCTCCCAGCTGCAGATGGGCAAGGAACTCAATATTCCCCTCCGGCCCCTTTACGGGAGAGAAGGTCAGCCCGAGGACCCGGAACTGCAGGCTCTCCGCCAGCTCCAGAAAAGCCTCCAGCACCTCGATATGGGTGCTCTTTTCCCGGACGACGCCCTTTTTGCCTACCTTCTCCTTGCCCGCCTCAAACTGGGGCTTGATCAGGCATACCACCTGACCCGTGGGCTTCAGCAGCGCCTTGACGGCGGGCAGAACGATCTTCAGGGAAATGAAGCTCACATCGATCACGGAAAGGTCCAGCGGCTCCCCCAGCTGCTCCGGGGTGACGTAGCGGATATTGGTGCGCTCCATCACCACCACTCTGGGGTCAGAGCGGATCTTCCAATCCAGCTGACCGTAGCCCACGTCGATGGCAAACACCTTGCTGGCTCCCTGCTGGAGCAGGCAGTCGGTAAAGCCGCCGGTGGATGCGCCGGAGTCGGAGCAGACATAGCCCGTGGGAGCTATGCCAAAGTCCCGCAGGGCCTTTTCCAGCTTCAGGCCGCCCCGGCTGACATAGGGGCAGACCGCGCCGCGCACCTCGATCTGGACGGTTTCCTCATAGGAGATGCCGGGCTTGTCCGCCTTCTGGCCGTCCACGTAAACAAGGCCGCTCATAATGATGGCCTGCGCCTTGGAGCGGGTCTCCGCGTAGCCCAGGTCGGTAAGCAGCACATCCAGCCGCTTTTTATTTTTCATCCATCAGCACCCCGCTTACAAATTGCGCAACGGAAGCGGCGTCAAGGCCGCAGTATTCATACAGCCGCTGCTGGCTGCCATGGGGAACAAAATCGTGCCCCAGATCGATCCCGCTGACCCGGCACTCCGGGCAAAGCCCGCGCAGCTGCCAGGCAAGGGGCTGGGCAACGCCGGAATTGGCGGCGGTCTCCTCGATGATAACCACATTTTTCTTCTCCGGCATCAGCCGCAGGATCTCCTCCGCCGGCAGGTCGGACAGCTCCAGCAGACGCAGGACAGTGCAGGAGATCCCCTGCTGTGCCAGTCGGTCCGCCGCATCCAGCACGGGGTTGATCATCGTGCCGTAAGTAATCAGGGTAACGTCCGCCCCGCTGCGGTGCGGCGCTACCTTTGCGGCCGCGTCCCAGGCGGAGGCGGTATACTTTCCCTCCGTTCCCCGGGGATATCGGACGGCCACGGGGCCGTCGCAGCTTTCCACTGCCCAGGTCAGCATCTGCTCCAGCTCGCACAGGCTGGCAGGAGCCAGGATGCGCATTCCGGGGATCTGGCGCAGGAAACCCACGTCAAACACGCCGTGGTGCGTCGGCCCGTCGTCTCCCACCAATCCGGCCCGGTCGATGGCCAGCACCACATGCAGGTGAAGCATGGCCACATCCTGCATCAGCTGATCGTAGGCACGCTGCAAAAAGGTGGAGTAAATTGCGACCACCGGGATCATTCCCTGCTTGGCAAGGCCGCCGGCCATGGATACGGCGTGCTCCTCCGCAATGCCCACGTCAAACAGGCGCTGCGGATACTGCTGCATGTATTTCAGCAGCCCCGTACCGCCGGGCATGGCGGCGGTGATGGCGCACAGCCGCGCCTCTCTGGCCGCCAGCGCCACCATGGTATCGCCGAAGGCATCCGAGAATGTACGCACCTTGGAGGCCAGCTTTTTGCCGGTGACGGGATCAAATTTCCCGATGCCGTGGAACTTGGCCGGATCCTCCTCTGCCGGGGCATAGCCCTTTCCCTTCTTGGTGACCACGTGCACCAGGGTCGGCTCCTGAAGATCCTTGGCAGCCCGCAGGACGGTGATCAGCTCCCGCACGTCGTGGCCGTTTACAGGGCCAAGGTACTTGAAGCCCATATTCTCAAAAATGGTGGTTTGCAGCAGAAAATGCTTGATCCTGTTCTTTGCCCGGCTGGAGAACAAATAGATCCGCTTTCCGCCGGGAATGCTGTACAGAGTGTTGCGGTACCAGCGCTTGATGCCCAGGTATTTTTCGCTGGTGCGGAGCCGGGAGAAGTGATGGGAAATACCGCCGACGCTTCTGCCGATGGACATCTCATTGTCGTTGAGCACCACCACGATAGGCTCCTTGCTGTCAGCGGCGTCGTTCAGCCCCTCGTAGGCCATGCCGCCGGTGGCCGCGCCGTCGCCCAGCAGGGCGACCACCTGATAATCCTGGTGCAGCAGCGTTCTTGCCCGCGCCATTCCCAGGGCAATGGACACGGCGCTGGAGGCATGACCGGCCACAAAGGCATCGGTATCGCTCTCACAGGGCTTGGGAAAGCCGGAAAGGCCGCCGAACTGGCGCAGGGTATCAAATACCTCCCGCCGCCCGGTCAGGAGCTTGTGCACATAGGACTGGTGGCCCACATCGAACACCAGGCGGTCCGTGCCGGTATCATAAACGGTCTCCAGCGCCACCGTCAGCTCCACAACGCCCAGATTGCCTGCCAGGTGGCCGCCGGTACGGGATACGCTGGATATCAGGAATTCCCGGATCTCCTGGCACAGCTGGACGCGCTTCTCATCCGTCAGCCGCAAAAGATCCTCGTGGCAATTCATATTCGGCAAAATCTCCACAAGCGAACACTACCTATCTGTCTTTTTTTCTTTTTGGGAAAAAGCGCCAAAGCCCATGCCAGGCGGCGATCAGCCTTCCCACGAAATAAACGATCCGGGTACAGGAATTGATCGCATAGCTTTTTCCGATGGCCTTTCCGCCCACCGTAGCGGCAGCCACAAGGGCGGAAAGCAGCAGCGGCACCATGCCCGGCCAGGAGAATGAAAAGTGTGCCACTGCCTTGGCCGCAATGGCCGCCGAAGCGGAGCCGGAGATGACGCCGCAGATGTCGCCCACCACGTCGTTGCAGATGGAGCCGACCCGCTCCGCGTTGCGCAGCAGACGGATGGACTCCTGGGCCCCGGGCACCTTGCGGGCAGCCATGGAATGGAAGGGGCGCTCGTCCGCCGAGGTGACGGCCACGCCCACAATATCAAAAACAATGCCCACCAGGACGATCACCAGCAAAATGGCAAAGGCGGCGACCATCCCGCTGCGGTCCAGCAGCTCCTCGGAAAGGAAGCTGATGGCCCCGGATACAAAAAGAGTAATAACAAAGATCGTTATTACCCATCTTACTGTTTTCTTGCTCATGTCACACGGAAATGGCGCAGCGCGTCAGCCTCCCTGTTATTGATGAAACGGCGGCAGGCGGGATAAATCTTACGGCTTAGGTCGGGTTGGATTTCCCCGGAGAGAACCTGCCGTTGCCGCGCAGGCCGTTTCCATTTGAACCCTCCGCTCAGGCGTTGCCTTTCGCTGAGTACCCGATTGCCACTTAGTCCGTACTGCAATCCCCCGCCTGCCCTGTTAGGACAGCCTAGGTGTTTTCCACGGCAATGTGTGCCATAGTCTTAGCCTCTTTTGCAAGCATGGTTTCCAGAAGCGATTTCAGCGACTGTTCTGGCCAGCAACGTTCTGCTGCATGATCCTCTTTCCCCACATGCTCACTCAAGGCAGGCTACGCTGCACGCAGCACACGACTCTGCGCACTGCCTTGCAGGTTTCCATCCTGGTTCGTACGCGAGCGGGCCTCAGGCTGAGGAGCTTTCCGTCGTCGCACAAGATCAGGTCTCCACGGAAACCGGGTCGTATGTCCCATGCCATTGGGACGCGCCCGGGATCCTTAACCCCCAGCATCCACCCTAAACTGGGCGTAAAAAGCAGACACCAGGGACTTCATCGATGTGCCCTTCAAAGGATTTTTAGGCCCTTCCTGGAAGATGGCCACACTGACTAGGATACTGCGCCGTCACAGGGTATGTTATCATATATTCACTGAATATACAAGTATTTTTTCGTTTCAAGGAATACTTTTGTGCAAACAGTCGATCCCTCCGGCGCAAAATGGGGGTGAATTCTACACGCAGAATTCACCCCTTGGCAATATCATATTCCATGGTATAGGCGCGGCTGCTGACGGTCCCATCCAGATAGGCGGCGCTGTCTGCCACGATCTGAAAGCCGCAGCGTTGGTGCGTTTTTAAGGATGCGGCATTTTGTTTGCCGACATGGGAATACAGGCGCGAAACGCCCCCATCTTTCAGCAGCTCCTGGACCGCCCGGATCAGGGCAGCGGCGTAGCCCTTTCCCCGCTCCTGCGGAGCCGTCTCCAGCGCCTCCAACAGCAAGCCGTCCTTGTACGGCTCCAAACGCAGAGCGCTGACGTAGCGCCCCTGCACCGTCCACACAGCGTACAGTGCGCCGGGCGTCAGGAAGAATACATCCCGCAGATAGGAATAAAAATCTCCCTCCGCCAGCCGGAGCTGCCGGGCCTGGGAGTCAAAGGGAGCAAGGATCCTCCCGTTTTCCTCATTTCCTTCCCGGTATACCGCCATCAGCTGCTCAAAGGAAAGCTCCCGCAGATGCCTTGCAGTGTAGAGCATAAATGCCTCCGAATTTGTAACTTTTTCATCCTATTTCCGATGGAACAGCCTGTGGAAAAAGTGTTATGTATACGAGGTTATCCACATTCCCAACAGGCTTATAAACAGAATTCACCGGGAATTGGGGAGAAATTTTGAATTAATTCTTAAGAAAGTTTCAAAAGAGTTACATTTCAATTACACATCTTTTGGAAGATTTTTACAGTGCTTCCCCCAATATTGACTTGGTGGCATAGGCATTCAGGCTCATGTCCGCCACGTTTCCGGCCAGGTATTCATAGTAGGCCTGTGCGCCGATCATGGCCCCGTTGTCTCCGCAGAGGCTCAGCGGGGGCATGAACACCTGTGCGCCCAGGGCTTCGGCCGCTGCCAGCATATCCCGGCGGATGCGGGAATTGGCCGCCACGCCCCCCGCTACCGCGATCTTGCGATAGCCGGTCTGCTCCATGGCCAGCACCATCCGGGGCACTAGGGTATCGGAGACCGCCGTGGAAAAGCTGGCACACAGGCTGGGGATATCCAGCGGCTCCCCCACCTGTTCGGCATGGTGGATCAGATTCAGGGCAGCGGTTTTCAGGCCGGAGAAGCTCATGTTATAGGGATTCTCCCCCGGCTTGCTGCGGGGAAGGGCGTACCTTGTCTCGTCGCCCTGCCGGGCGGCCCGGTCCAGCGCCGCGCCGCCGGGATAGGGCATCCCCAGCACCCGGGCGACCTTGTCGAAGCACTCCCCCGCAGCGTCGTCCAGGGAGGTGCCCAAGATGCTCATCTCGGTGTAGTCCTTCACTTCCACGATCATGGTGTGCCCGCCGGACACCACCAGGCACAGGAAAGGCGGCTCCAGCGCGGGATAGGCCAGGTAATTGGCCGCGATGTGACCCCGGATGTGGTGCACAGGGATCAGGGGCTTATTCATGGCAAATGCCGCCGCCTTGGCGAAATTCACCCCCACCAGCACCGCGCCGATCAGCCCCGGCGCATAGGTCACCGCTACGGCGTCGATCTGCTGCCGGGTCAGGCCGGAGCGCTCCAGCGCCTGATCGGCCAGGCCGTAAATCGCCTCGATGTGCTTGCGGGAGGCGATCTCCGGCACCACGCCGCCATAGAGCCGGTGCAAGCCCACCTGGGAGGCGATACAGTCCGTGAGGATCTGCCGGCCGTCACGAACGACGGCCACCGCCGTCTCGTCGCAGGAGGATTCCACAGCCAGAATATTCATAGCTCCCATTCCTTTCTCAAAATCAATCCATCCTCCCGGGGGTGGCGATAATAACCGGGCCTCCTGCCCACCTGCACAAAGCCCAGCTTCTGATACAGCGCAAGGGCAGCGGCGTTGGAGGGACGGACCTCCAGCGAAAGACTGCGGCTGCCCCGCGCCTTCAGCTGCGCCGTCAGCGCCTGGATCAGCTTCTGGGCGATCCCCCGCCGCCGGGCCTGGGGGGACACCGCGATATTCATCATATCCGATTGGTCCAGGACGGTCTGCGAGCCGACGTAGCCCAAGACGTCACCGTCCTGCTGGCAGACCAGCCAGCACGACAGGGGGTTATCCAGCTCGGCGGCAACGCTTCCCTCACTCCAGGGATTCGAAAAGCAGGCTGCTTCCAGGGCGGCGATCTGCGCCACGTGCTGCCGCTGCATGCATACAATTTCCATCACTTTGCATCATACCAGCTTTTCCCGAATTTTGCTTCCGCCGTCAGCGGAACGCGCAGGGTGGCCACCTGCTCCATCTGCCGGCTCACCAGCGCGGCCACGTCGGAAGCGATCTGAGCCGGGCACTCCACAATCAGCTCGTCGTGCACCTGGAGCAGCAGCTTCGCCTCCGGGTATTTTTCATTCAGCGCCTGCTCCACCCGGACCATAGCCAGCTTGATCAGGTCCGCTGCGGTGCCCTGAATGGGGGTATTCAGCGCAATGCGCTCTGCGCCCTGGCGAATGTTGAAGTTGCTGCTTTTCAGCTCCGGGATATACCGGCGGCGGCCGTAGAGCGTGGTGGTATAGCCCGTCTCCCGTGCCTCGGCCACCACGCGCTTCATATAGTCCCGGACGCCGTGATAGGTAGCCAGGTAATTGTCGATATACTCCCGCGCCTCGTAGCGGCTGACGCCGATGTCCTCGGCCAGGGAGAATTCTGAGATGCCGTACACAATTCCAAAGTTCACCGCCTTGGCGTGACGTCGTTGCAGAGGCGTCACCTGATCCTTATCCACTCGGAACACCTGAGCGGCGGTGGCGGTGTGGATATCCTCGCCGGAGCAGAAAGCCTGCTGCATGGTCTTGTCGTCGGCAATATGGGCCAGCACCCGCAGCTCGATCTGGCTGTAATCCGCATCCACCAGCACACAGCCGGGCTTGGGGACGAACATCTTGCGGATCTCAGCCCCAAGATCGGTGCGCACGGGAATGTTCTGCAAATTCGGCTCGGTGGAAGACAGCCGCCCGGTGGCGGTGACCAGGTTCTGGAGCGTGGTGTGGATCCTGCCGTCCTCCCGGATCTCCTTCATCAGTCCGTCGGCATAGGTGGATTTCAGCTTGGTCAGCATGCGGTAATCCACAATGGCGGGGATAATGGGGTGCTTGTCCTTCAGCTTCTCCAGCACGTCGGCATTGGTGGCATAGCCGGTTTTGGTTTTCTTCACCGGGGGCAGCCCCAGCTGGTCGAACAGTACCTCGCCCAGCTGCTTGGGGGAATTGATATTGAAGGATGCGCCGGAATAGGAATAAATCAGCGCCTCGCAGTCGGCGATATGGCCGGACAGCATTTTCCCGAAGGCGGCAAGCTGCTCCCGGTCGATGGCAATGCCCCGGCGCTCCATTTTATAGAGCACCCGGCACAGGGGCAGCTCGATCTCCTTGTAAAGCTGCTCCATGCCGCACCTGTCCAGCTCCTGGGCAAGGGGCTGGTGCAGCAGCCACACGGCCTCGGCACAGGCCGCCGCATCCCCATCCTCCACCGTCATTCCCAGGAAGGTGGTGGCCAGCTTGGACACGGGATAATCGGACTGGGAGGGATTCAGGTCATAGGCGGCAAGAGCCGTATCGAATGCCACTTCCCTGCCGTCCAGCCCCAGCTCCGCCAGGCGGTGCAGGGCGCTTTTGGAATCGTGGAGGATCAGCTTTGTCTCCGGGGCCAGGCACAGCGGGTTCATCTGGGCCTCCATGGGCGTCAGCGCGCATACGCCGCCCTCCCAGGCAATGCCCAGGCTGCCGTCCGGGGCAAAATACAGTGCGCAGGCATCCAAGTCATCCGGCACCGACTCCGCCTTGGGCAGATGCTCCGCTTTGGAGACCTTGGGGGCCTCCACCGCGGCGCTGCGCAGGCCGTACTTATCGATCAGCTTGACAAATTCCAGCCGCTGGAACAGCTGATACAGCTCCTGCTTGTGGTAGGGCTGGAGCAGCGCGTCCTCCGGCGCAAAGTCGATGGGCGCTTCCGGGATGATGGTGGCGAGCTCATAGGAAAGGTATGCGTTGTCCTTGCCCGCCTCCAGCTTCTCCCGAAGCTTGGGGCGGACGGAGGGATTGTCCAGATTGGCATACACACCATCCAGGCTGCCGAATTTCAGCAGCAGCTCCTTGGCTGTTTTCGGGCCGACTCCTGCCACGCCGGGGATATTGTCCGAAGCGTCGCCCATCAGGGCCTTCAGGTCGATCAGCTTCTTCGGCTCGAAGCCGTACTCCGCCTCAAATTGCGCTCTGTCATACAGGGTGGCGTTGGTCTGGCCGGGCTTGGAGATCACCAGCTTTACATTTACGTTATCGTCAATGAGCTGCAAACTGTCCCGGTCGCCGGTGACGATGACGCACTGCCAGGCATTGTTGGAGCAGATGCGTCCCACGGTGCCGATCACGTCGTCCGCCTCCCAGCCCTGGCACTCGTAGATGGGAATGCTCATGGCCCGGAGCACCTGCTTCATGACGGGCATCTGCTGGGCCAGCTCCTCGGGCATCCCATGGCGGGTGGCCTTGTAGCCATCGTAGCGCAGGTGGCGGAAGGTGGGACCGTGAAGGTCAAAGGCAACGGCGACGGCATCCGGCTGCTCCTCCTTCTGCATCCGCTCCAGGATGTTCAGGAACCCGAAGATGGCATGGGTATACAGCCCATCCCGGGTGGTCAGGGGCTTGACGCCGAAATAGGCGCGGTTGATGACGCTGTTGCCATCCAGAATCAGAAGCTTCATACTTTTCTCCACTTGGCCCCCTGGGGCGTATCAATGATCTCGATGCCCCGGGCCTTCAGCTCGTCGCGGATGCGGTCCGCCTCGGCATAGTTCTTTGCCTTCTTGGCAGCGGTGCGGGCGGCCACCAGTGCGTCGATCTCCGGGTCGGCATTGGCCGCCTCCTCCTGGGCCTGCTTCTTTTGCAGCTTCTCGGCGGCAGCCAGCAGGTTCAGGCTCAGCACCCGGTCGAAATCTCTCAGCGCGGCCAGCTTGGTGGCGTCGCTGCATTTTGCCTTCAGCACGTCATACACGGCGGTAAGAGCCAGGGAGGTATTCAGGTCGGCGTCCAGCGCGCCGACAAAGCGGGCTTTCATGGCATCAAAGGCCGCCGGATCCACCTCGCCCTCATTTTTCAGAGCAGCGATCTTGGCGATCAGCTTGTCATAAGCGGCGGCGGCATTGTCCAGATTCTCCCAGTTGAACACCAGGTTGCGGCGGTAGTGGCTTTGCAGGCAGAACAGGCGGTAGGCCATGGGATCGTACCCCTTCTGCTCCAGCAGGGAAACGGTCAGGAATTCCCCCTTGGATTTGCTCATTTTGGACACGCCGTCGCCGTAGTCCACGTTCAGGTGACGGACATGGAACCAGTAATTGCACCACTTGTGGCCCAGATAGCTCTCGGACTGGGCAATCTCGTTGGTGTGGTGGGGGAAGGCATTGTCAATGCCGCCGCAGTGGATATCCAGGTCCTCGCCCAGATGCTTGATGGAGATGCAGGAGCACTCAATATGCCAGCCGGGGTAGCCCACGCCCCAGGGAGAATCCCACTTCAGGGCCTGATCCTCAAACTTGGACTTGGTGAACCAGAGGACAAAATCATTCTTGTTGCGCTTGTTGGTATCCTCCTCCACGCCCTCGCGGACACCCACAGCCAGATCCTCTTCGTCGTGGTCGTTGAACACATAGTATTTTTCCAGCTTGGAGGTATCAAAATACACGTTGCCCCCGGCGATATAGGCATAGCCCTTTTCCAGCAGGGCCGTGATCATGCGGATATACTCCGGGATGCAGTGGGTGGCAGGCTCCACCACGTCGGGGCGCTTGATGTTCAGCTTGTCGCAGTCGGCAAAGAAGGCGTCGGTATAAAACTGAGCGATCTCCATGACGGTCTTGTGCTCCCGGCGTGCGCCCTTGAGCATCTTATCCTCGCCGGTGTCGGCATCGGAGGCCAGATGGCCCACGTCGGTGATGTTCATCACCCGCTTGAGGGGGTAGCCCTCGTAGCGCAGAGCCTTTTCCAGCACGTCCTCCATGATATAGCTGCGCAGATTGCCGATGTGGGCATAGTGATATACCGTGGGGCCGCAGGTGTACATCTTGACCAGCTTGGGGTCATTGGGCACAAACAGCTCCTTCTTATGGGTGGCAGAATTGTAAAGGTACATATTGATCCTCCTCGAATGTTCATACAACGTATGCAAAAATATACGCCCCTTATACAGCCCTTCGGCAGTACAAGAGGCGGCGATTGACCGCGGTTCCACTCTCATTTGTCACTCATGTGCCCCATGCCGCGAAAGCGGACACCGGCACGCGAAACACCCGCTCCCGGGCGCACGTTCACGTTCCCCGGCACCGCCCGGGCTTTCAGCCGCGGCCCAGGCTCTCTGCGGGCAGGAAACGCTACTCCTCCCATTCACAGCGGTATTAAACTTTTTTTATTTTATCACAGGGCTGCAAAGAATGTCAAGCATTTCCTTACGAAATATGTGGTTAGCGGAAGTATTTTTACCATTTTTCCCAGGAGAAATTCCAGGAATTACGCTCATACTAGGGATATCGGAAAGCTCTGAATAAATCATTAAATAATTCTTATCCTATTGACAATCCGCCCCTGAATCCGATATAATACCCTTGAGAAAAAATTAGAAAGGGAGGTAACCTTATGAATTACCCCTTCAACAAGAAAAAGTCTCCCGGCCGTTTTCTGAGTCTGGCGCTGGTTCTGGCGCTGGTCGTTGCCATGCTCAGCGGCTGCTCACTGTTGCCCTCCTCCCAGAATTCCGAGACGCAGCCCTCCGAGGAGGCGACCAATGATACGCCCAATATCGTGGTGACCGATCCTCCCACGGAGGCGCCTACCGAAGCGCCCACCCAGGCCCCCACCACCGCTCCCAAGCAGAACATCGCCATCGTGAAGGAGCAGCTGAATATGCGCAACTCTCCCAGCACCGGCAGCCGGGTCGTGACCGAGCTGGACGCCGGCGATGAGGTGGAGGTCCTGCGCGTCGAGCCCATCGGCACCGTTACCTGGGCCTACGTCAGCTCCGAATCTCTGAATGTACTGGGCTGGATCGTCACGGACATGCTGGATATGAGCAACGTAAACGTGAGCACCGGCGGCACCTCTACCCCTGGCAGCTCGGATACCTCCACCGGCACCACTCAGTCCACCGTCAGCACCGAGTCAACCACGCCTGCCCCCACCGTGAATAACATCACCGGCACCGGCACCACCACGGCCCCCGCCAACGGCAAGTACGGCGTGGTGACCGCCAGCGAGTTGAACATCCGCAGCTCCGCCAGCCAGACCGCCGACCGGGTGGGTAGCTACAAGTACGGCGACCGCATCACCGTTCTGGAATCCAGCAACGGCTGGGGCCGCACCGACAAGGGCTGGATCAGCCTGTCTTACGTGTATATGGACGGCGACGTCGGCCCCAACGCAGTCTACGGCACCGTCACTGCCAGCGAACTGAACGTCCGCTCCGGCCCGGGCACCACCTATGACCGCGTCAAGGCTCTGAGTCAGAACGACCGCGTCCAGGTCCTGCAGCAGATCACCGTGGGCGGCACCACCTGGGGCTATGTCAGCGGCGGCTGGGTGTCCATGGACTATGTCAGCCTGGACGGCGGCAACAACACTGGTAATACTAATACCGGCAACACGGGCAATACAGGTACCAGCACGGGCACCGGGACCGGCACTGTGACCGGCACCGCTGTCAACGTCCGCGCAGGCGCGGGGCAGTCCTATCAGACCGTCGGCTCCAAGACCATGGGCGATGTGGTCACCATCTACGAGACTGTCACCGCCGAGGGCTACACCTGGGGCCGGATCGATACCGGCTGGATCTGCATGAACTACGTCCGCATGAACTGATTGATCCTTCAGCCGCCTCCCGGCCTGGGAGGCGGCTTTCATATTCCCATTTTCGCCGCATATGCTCCTATCGGGTGATGGAATGTGAATCAACGGAACTGGAAAACCTATTTTCTCTGGGTCATTCTGAGCGAGGCGGCGGGAATGATCGCCGGAGCGCTCAGCAGGGATGGGATGCTCGCCTTTCTCCAAAGCGGAGCGCAGTCTCCCCTCTCGCCGCCGCCTGTGGTTTTCCCGCTGGTATGGACGGCGTTGTACGTCCTGATGGGCATTGGAATGGCGCAGGTGCAGCTGTATGGGGATGGCAACACCGGCAAGGCACGGAACCTGTTTCTGATCCAGCTGGGTGTCAACTTTCTGTGGCCGCTGATCTTCTTCAATGCGCAGGCCTATGGCCTTGCGCTGCTGTGGCTGCTTCTGCTGCTGATACTGGTTCTGGCGACGACGCTGGAATTCCGGCAGCAATATCCCCAGGCGGGGCTGCTGCAAATCCCCTATCTGCTCTGGCTCTGCTTTGCGGCCGTGCTGAACTATTCCGTATTCCTCCGCAGCAATTAAGCAACGGTCCTTCGATTTGATTTCATGGAGCCAGCCGTTTATCTGAATGCTTTTGGCTGTCATCCCACATGATATAAGAAAAATACGAATGAAAACGATTGAGGATTTGGAACAGATTGGCAAGCTGTGCGGCGGGGCGGCGATGGAAAACATCGACTGCTGTGACGATCCGTCATTTGAAACCTACTACCGTGAGCAGCATTTCTACGAGTCTCCCAAGCCTGCACTGTGCACCTGCTATCGCAGCGAAGTCTCCGTGTGCCGGAATTGCGCCACACTGATCTTGCACATGCCCGCCGCCGAGTGGCCGCACACGCACGAGTAATGCCGCCTCCGGCTGATACTGAACTCCAATTAAAATCTTTAAAAAAGATTTTAATTGCCTGAAGGGC
>OLHA01001393.1_pt1 | contig 13047 bp, 8 predicted proteins | sample 1605961 | NCBI WGS metagenome assembly OLHA01 (sample SAMN03283288) | human gut metagenome | biome: human-associated habitat; material: feces | host: Homo sapiens | place: Peru | collected 2012
CGGCCATGACAGCTCCCCTTGGTCAGCAAGGGGAGCCTTAGCCCTCATCCGTCACAGCTGTGCCGTGCCACCTTCCCTCAAGGGAAGGCAACAGTTACGGATTGCCACACCAGTCTGCGCTAAATTAAGGTATGACTGCCACTGGCAGTCATTGTTATTTTAGATTCGCTGTGCGGAGCACCACTGGTTCGCAATGACATACATCTAACGAGACTCGTTCATAATGTCATATTTTTCCGGGAAATCCTCCCTGAAATTCTCACCATTTCCCCGAATATCCGTTGACAAATCGATAAAAAAAGGGTAAAATACTGATACTTACAGATACTCCCGCAAATCAAATACGCTGCATGGCGTCATCCACGCTGCCCCATTTTCGCGGCAGGTGCGGTGATCAGGAAATCCGGTCAGATTCCGGAGCATATCCCCGATGCTGTAGGCGCGGAGCCTGTGCCCCTTCGGAGCGATCCGGTCACTGGGAAACTGGGAAGGCGGGGCACGGACGTTACCACGCGCGAGCCAGAAGATCAGCCATGATCGAGTCCGGAGGACGCTCTCAGGAGCGGAAGATGGCACCTTGGGAGCGAATAAAAACGGTCGCATTGGTATTTTGCCAATGCTTTTTCTTTTGCCTGAAAGGAGTTTTTCGATGCGCAGATGGTTCGCTGGCTTTTTAGCCGCCTGGATCCTGATGGGGCCGGTGCTCTCCCTGAGTGCCGGTGCGGCAGAAATTGAGCAGCCCCTCTATTCGGCTGCCGTGCCGGAGACTACGGCGGAGACTACGGAAACCTCCACCGAAGCCACCGAGCACATTCCGGAGGACACTACCGCTGCGACCGAGGAAACGGTGAATTCCGCTGAAGCAGCCGACACCATGGCCCCCACGGTGGAAACGACCCCCGTGGAGACCGTCCCCGCCACCGTCAGCACCGCCCCCACGGAAACGGTGCCGACGACTGTCCCGGAGACTCAGCCCACAACAGAGGAATCCACAGCAGAGACCCAGTCTCAGGAAATCCCAGACCCAGCGGAAACCACCGAGGAAACCCAACCCGCCGAGGAAGAGTCCCCCAAAAAGTCCCTATGGGAAACGCTGCTGGAATTTCTGGGGCTCATGGAGGAGGGCGGTTCTCTGGAGGGTCTGTCCCTGTCCGACGCCCAGGGGAATGGGCTGGCTCTGACCCCGGAATTCACCCCCAACTGCCACACCTACGGAGCCCAGGTGCCGTCCTCCGGCGAGCTGTCCCTGACCCTGGAACCGGGTGCGGATTACCGGATTTATGTAAACGGGACGGTTCTGGAGGAAAATCGGTACGTTTTCACCCCTCAGTGGGATTCCCAGGGGCTTTTCCAGCTGAAGCTGACATTGCTGGGCAAGAGCCTGCATGACGAGGACGAATACACTCTGTCTCTGGTTCCCCTGCCCCCGGCGGCTCAATCCATTGAAATCACCCGGCCGCCGGAAAAAACCGAATATCAGGCCGGGGAAACTTTTGATCCCACGGGGCTGGCAGTCAAAGTCACTCTCTCCGACGGCACCACCCTGGAGCCTGAGACCGAGGCTTTAACCTTCTCCCCCGCGGAGGGATTGACCGCGGCGGATACTGCCGTCACCGTTCAGTACGAGGATGCCAGCGCCCAGATTGAAGTCCGGGTCTCCGGCCTGGAAGGCGACGGCTCTAGGGATAAGCCCTACCTCCTGAAAACCCAGGAGGATCTGTTCCTGCTGGATGAGTGGGTCACGGCAGGGGAAGATCAGGCTGGCCTTTACTTCCAGCTGACACAGGATATTGAGATCACGGATTCCTGGGACGGCATCGGCGACAAGAATCATCCCTTCTCCGGGGATTTTAACGGCAAAAACTTCCAGATCACCATTCCCGCCGGGGGCAAGGCCCTGTTTTCCCGCACCCGGGAGGCAACGGTACGGAATCTGAAAGTTTACGGCCCCCGGATTGAGGACTACGGCCTGGTAAGCAACTATGTGGTGGACTACGACACGGAGCTTTACGTCACCTTCCGGAACGTCACCCTGGTTTCCGGCACCCAGACCCTGTATTCCGGCTTCATCGGCGGCTACGCCTCCGGCCAGGACGCCGTAAACATCGTCAAGTGTACCATTGAGCCTGGGGTCGTCATCGGCTATGACAAGAAGCAAAGCCACATTGGCTCCTTCGGCGGCGAGTTCAACGGCTACATCCAGAATTCCACCAGCGCCGCCACGGTCTACGGCGTGAACTATGTGGGTGGTCTGGTCGGCAACAAGGGCCAGTCCATGGGCGATTTTGAGATCACCGGCTCCTCCTTCACCGGCACCCTGTCCGCCACCGGGAAATGCGTGGGCGGCATTGTGGGCGGCGGCTACGCCGGCACCGGCTGGGGACTGGACACCGCCCCCAACACCCGGGGCGTGGTCATTCGGAGCTGCGCCGTCAGCGGCAGCGTCTCCGGTGGCGTGGGCGTAGGCGGTATTCTCGGCGCAGAAAACTGCGCCCAGCAGTTCTGGGACAACGGCGTATGCGAGATAACGGGCAATGAATTCACCGGCTCTGTCCACGGCTCCAAGTTCGTCGGCGGTGTCATTGGCTTCATGCAGTCCCTGAATGCCGACGCCTCCATCAGCAATAACTACTATAAAAACGCCTCCCAGGGCATCGGCGCCGTGGCCCATGTGGACACCAGTGCCCTGTCCAATGGCTTCCACGGGGACACCTATTACTACAACACCTCCAAATACGTCCCCGACGGCCAGGGCGGCGTAAAATCCTACGACGATGAGATCAACTGCGTCAAGCTGAAGCTCTATATCGACCTGCCTACCATCGGCAGCTCCGAAAGCGGCGACACCCGGGCGGTTTCCAAGCCCAACCTGAACCGGACGGACGATCCCCTGGGCGTGGACAAAACCAAGCTCTGCCACACCGACGGGGTCACGGAAAGCCGGGTCACGAAACTGACCCTCTCCGGCAGCTGCAAAACCCAGTACACCCAGGGAGAGGCGCTGGATCTTACCGGTCTGACCCTGACCGCAACCTGGAGCACCGGAGAAACTACCGAGGTTTCTTTGAAGGATGTGACCGTTTCCGGTTACAATAAGGATGCCACCGGGGAACAGGCCGTCAGGCTGACCTACCAGGGAGCGGAAGCCCGGCTCACCGTAACCGTAAAGCCAAAATCCACGGACATCACCGTGACCGTGACCATTCTGGGCGACAGCAAGCACGGCGACAACGGCTCCATCCACGGCCTTGCCATGGGCGGTCTGACCACCTGGGTCAGCAGCACCAAGATCACCGCCAAATCCACCAATACGGTCTGGGATGTGCTCCAGCCCCTGCTGGACGAAAAGGGCTACACCTACTCCGCCAGCGACAACAACAAGTACGGCTCCGTGTACATCGCCTCCATCAACGGCCTGGGTGAATTCACCAACGGCCCCAATTCCGGCTGGATGTACACCTTCAACGGCACTCATCCGAACCGGGGCGTCTCCGCCTACTACCTGAAAGACAACGCCAAGATTGTCCTGCACTACACCGACGACTACACCTATGAGGAAGGCGGCAAGAATTACGGCAAAACGCCGGGCAGCGAGGACGGTGTCAAGGAAGTCATTGCCCTGATTCAGAAAATCGGAACCGTGGCCTATACGGATGCCTGCAAGAACCGGATTGATGCTGCCCGGAAGGCCTATGACGCACTGACCCCGGCAGAAAAGGAGAAGGTCGCCAACTTCAAAACCCTTACCGAGGCAGAAGCCAAGTACGAGGCGTTGAAACAGGCGGCGCAAAAGGTCAACGCCGAAAAAGTGATAAAACTCATCAAGGCCATCCCCAGCCCGGTGACGAAGGCCAGCAAGGCCGCCATCGACAAGGCCCGGAAGGCCTACGACGGTCTGACTGAGGAAGAGCAGAAGCTGGTCACAAACCTGAAGGCTCTGACCAGGGCAGAGGCCGCCTACGCAAAGCTCACCGCCACAAAAGCGGATCTGGCAAAGGCTCAGGCCGTCATGGACGCAATCAAGGCTCTGCCCGCCTCGCCGGATGCCAAGGCTCTGAAGGCCGTCCGGAAGGCCTACGACCGGCTGACCGCCCGGCAAAAGCTGCTGGTGGAAAACTACGGGGTTCTGGAAGCGGCGGAGGCGAGACTTTCCGGTGAAACCGCCGTCATCACGGCCGAAAGCCGCTATAAGGCCACAGGAGAATACATTCAAAGCCTGGGTACCCCCAGTGTAGGCCCCATCGGCGGCGAATGGGGGGTGCTGGGTCTGGCTCGGTCGGGTCTGACCGTGCCCGGCCTGGAGGACTACTGTCAGAAGGCTCTGGAATTTATCCGGCAGTCCATCGATCCTGCCACCATGCGGCTGCATTCGGCCAAATCCACGGACAATTCCCGGATGATTCTGGCTCTGACCGCCATCGGCAAGGATGCCACCAACATTGACGGCTACAACCTAGTGGCAGGTCTGAGCGATCTGGACCATGTGACCTATCAGGGCAATAACGGCCCGATCTGGGCACTGATTGCCCTGAATTCCGGCAACTACCCTGCCTCCGGCACCGCCACCCGTCAGGCTCTGGTGGAGGAGCTGCTGCGGGTGCAGACCTCCGATGGGGGCTGGGCCGTCACCGGAAGCAAAGCGGATACGGACATGACCGGCATGGCTCTACAGGCTCTGGCTCCCTACTATGAAACCAACGAGCAAGTCCGCGCCGCCGTAGATAAAGCCATTGACAAGCTGTCTCAGATGCAGCAGGCGGACGGCTCCTTCTGTGCGGACTACGGCGACGGAAACCCGGTTGCCACCAGCGAATCCATCGCCCAGGTCATCACCGGCCTGACCGCCCTGGGCATCGACCCGGCCACCGATCCCCGGTTTGTCAAGTCCGGCGGCTCTGCCCTGGATGCTCTGCTTCGCTACTATGTGGACGGCGGCGGCTTCCGGCATCTACTGGAGGGAGAACGGGACGGCATGGCCACCGAACAGGGCTACTATGCTTTGACTGCCTATTTCCGCTTCCGCAATGGAGAAACCGCCCTGTACGATATGACGGACGTTCTGGACAAGGGCGGCGATTATGCGGATACTCCCGCTCCCTCTGCCACAATTCCGAAGGCTGCCCCGGAGAAAGCGGCAGAAAAGAACCCCATCTCTCCCCTGCTGATTATCGGCATCGCCCTGATGGTTCTGGGCGCAGGCACGGTGGCCGCCCTGGTAATTCTCCGGAAAACCTGCGAAAATGAGGAATGATTTATGAAGAAGAAAACTGCGAATTTTCTGATGGTTCTGGCCATTGCCGTCATTGTCCTGGGCGGCGTGCTGCTGGCCTTTGCCCTCCGGGAGCAAACCTCGGATCACCTGGGCAGCAGTTATCAGATTGCCCCCATTCCCGGCAATTACCTCGCCGGCGGTGGGGACAAGACCTGCACAATTACCATTGTCTGTCCCACAATTTTCGACAATCTGAACAGCCTGAACGAGGAAAAAGCGCCTTTTGTTCCCAAAGACGGTACCATTCTGCCGTCCACGAAGGTCACTTTCACCGAGGGAGAAACGGTATTCGATGTGCTCAGGCGGGTCTGTGACGCGGCTCAGCTGCAAATCGAGTACAGCTACACCCCCCTGTACGAAAGCTACTATGTAGAGGGCATCAATCACCTGTATGAGTTCGACTGCGGCCCGGAATCCGGCTGGATGTTCAAGGTCAACGAGTGGTTCCCCAACTACGGCTGCTCCGCCTACACCCTGAAGGACGGGGACGACATTGTCTGGTGCTACACCTGCACCGGTCTGGGTGCGGACGTGGGCGAGACCTGGATGAGCGGCCAATGAGCAGCGACGCCTTCTCCAACCGGCACCCGGCGGTTAATTTCGTCTTTTTCCTGGTGGTCATCTGCTGCGCCGCGGTCATCCAGCACCCGGCCTATCTGGCGGTGGGAATCCTCAGCGGGGCGGTGTACTACCTGATGCTGCATGGCAGCAGGGGGCTTCGGGGGATTGTCGGAATGCTCCCTATCTTTCTCATTTTGTCTCTGCTCAATCCCCTGTTCAACACCTACGGCGAGCATATTCTGTTTCATCTTTTCGGCAGGCCCTACACCCTGGAGGCTCTGCTCTACGGCTTTGCCATCGGCGGAACCTTCCTGGAGATGCTCCTGTGGTTCGGCTGCTACAACCAGGTTCTCACCAGCGACAAATTCACCGCTCTTTTCGGCAACCTGATTCCCGCCCTGTCACTGCTGCTGGTAATGGTTCTGCGGCTGATTCCCAGCTTTCTTCGCAAGGCCGCTCAGTTGACCGGCGCCCGGAAATCCATCGGCAAGGGTGCCGCGGAAGGCAGCTCCAATCAGGAAAAGCTCACGGACGGCATGGCCATTCTGGGTGCGCTGACCTCCTGGGCTCTAGAGGGCAGTATTGTCACCGCCGATTCCATGCGCTCCCGGGGCTATGGCACCGCCAAACGCAGCAGCTTTCAGATTTATCGGATGACCGGACAGGACGGATGGCTTCTTGCCCTTATGGGGCTGCTGCTGGCAGCCCTGGTTTTCCTGGGAAATACCCATTCGGACTTTACGCCGGTGCTGGATATGGCACCGATTCGGGGCAGGAATGCCCTGGGGCTTGCCGCCTATGGGGCATTTGCCCTGCTTCCCGCCGCACTACACACAAAGGAGGCCATTACATGGCACATTTCGAGATCCGGAATCTGACCTTCTCCTATGCCGCCGCCAAGGGGCGGCACAGCCTGGAGAACGTCAGTCTTTCCATTGAACAGGGAGAATTTCTTGTCCTGTGCGGTGCCTCCGGCAGTGGGAAAAGCACCCTGCTGCGTCAGCTGAAAGCCGTGCTGACCCCCAGCGGAAAACGCAGCGGGGAGGTTCTCTTCCATGGCGTGCCCCTGAGTCAGGTTCCCGACCGGGATCAGGCGGCAAAAATCGGCTTTGTCATGCAGAACCCGGACGATCAGATCGTCACGGACAAGGTCTGGCACGAGCTGGCCTTCGGCCTGGAAAGCCTGGGCTGCGACCAGAAGACCATGCGGGCCCGGGTTGCGGAAATGGCCTGCTATTTCGGCATTCAGGACTGGTTTCATCGGGACGTTGCCACCCTCTCCGGCGGCCAGAAGCAGCTGCTGAATCTGGCCTCCATTATGGCTATGCAGCCGGAGGTGCTGATTCTGGACGAGCCCACCAGCCAATTAGACCCCATCGCCGCCTCGGATTTTCTGAACACCGTCCGGAAAATCAACACGGAGCTGGGCACCACGGTCATCATCACCGAGCACCGGCTGGAAGACATCTTCCCCTATGCCGACCGGGCAGTGGTCATGGACAAGGGCAGAATTCTGGCGGACGACACCCCCAGCCGGGTGGGTCAGCTGCTCTTTGCCCGGAATCACCCCATGTTCACCGCCATGCCCACCCCGGTGCGGGTATTCTACGGAGCCGGGTGCAGCGGAGAAAGCCCCCTGACGGTTCGTCAGGGACGAAGCTGGCTCAGCCGGGAATTTCCGGAAGCCCCCGAAAAGAATATCGTTCCCGCTCCGGCACTTCCCGAGGAAGTGGAAAATCCGGCGCTGGTGCTCAAAGAGCTCTGGTTCCGGTATGAAAAGGATTCCCCGGACATTCTCCGTGGAGTCAGTGCGGAGGTTCCCGCCGGAAGCCTCTACGCCATCCTGGGCGGCAACGGCGCCGGCAAATCCACCACCCTGAAGGCCATTTCCGGTATCTGTCGTCCCTACCGTGGCAAAATCACCCTCTTCGGAAAGTCCATGGAAAAATACAAGTCTTCCGAGCTGTTCCGGGGCTGTCTTGCCATGCTGCCCCAGGATCCCAAGAGCCTGTTTGTAAAGAAAACCGTCCGGGAGGAACTGGAGGAAATGACGAAGGATACCTCTGTCATTTCCGAAATCGCCCGGCTGTGCCAGATTGAATCCCTTCTCGGCAGCCATCCTTATGACCTGTCCGGCGGCGAGCAGCAACGAGCCGCCCTTGCCAAGGTGCTGCTGACGAAACCTCGTCTTCTTCTGCTGGACGAACCCACCAAAGGCATCGACTGTTTTTTCAAGGAGACCTTCGCCAAAATCCTGGCCGACCTGAAGGCCCAGGGCATTACCATCGTTATGGTGTCCCACGATGTGGAGTTCTGCGCCCGGTATGCCGATGTGGTGGCCATGTTCTTCGACGGCCAGATTCTCACCGCGGATACTCCCCGCCGGTTCTTCGGCGCCAACAGTTTCTACACCACCGCCGCCCACCGGATGAGCCGCCACGTCTTCGATGGGGCCGTCACCGCCGAGGATGTCATCGACCTTTACCGGCAGAATCAGGAGGCCGCCCAATGAAAAAATCCCACATTGCCATGCTGCTGATCTTCCTGCTGGTGATTCCCGCCACCCTGTTCTTTGGCCTCCGGCTGTCGGGTCGAGCCTATTATCTCACCAGCACCCTGGTAATCATCGAAATTCTCGTTCCCTTCCTGCTGGCCTTCGAGGATCGGAAGCCCCAGGCACGGGAGCTGGTGGTGCTGGCGGTGCTGTCCGCCCTGGCGGTTGCCGCCCGGGTAGCAATCCCCATTCCCAGCTTTAAGGCGATTTTCGCCGTCATCATGCTCTCCGGCATTGCCTTCGGCCCGGAAAGCGGCTTCCTTGTTGGGGCGGTTTCCGCCTTTGCCAGCAACTTTTTCTATGGTCAGGGAGCCTACACCCCCTGGCAGATGTTCGCTTACGGTGCCGGCGGGATGCTGACGGGCTTTCTGTTCGCCAAGGGCAGGCTGCCTCAAAAGCCCCTGGTCATGGCCATTTTCGGCTTTGCGGCGACGCTCTTCTTCATTGGGCCCCTTCTGGACACCTGCTCGGTATTTCTCATGCTGCCGGTCGTCAATATTCAGACGGCCTGGCCATTGTATCTGTCCGGATTTCCGGTAAATCTGAGCCAGGGCGTGTGCACCTTCCTGAGCATGCTGCTCTTTGGCCGTCCCCTTCTGGAAAAGCTGGATCGGGTAAAGCAGCAATACGGCATGACGGAGGACGACAATGGGGTTTGAGGCCTGCCACCCGGCAGTAAACTTTATCTTTTTCGTTTCCGTTCTCTGGGGGACGGTGTCCTTTCAGCACCCGGTATTTCTGGCTATCGGCTGGCTGTGCGCCTTTGCCTACAGCGTCCGCCGGGCAGGACGAAAGGCAGCGGTTTTCAGCCTCTTTCTGCTGCCGCTGATTGCGATTTTCGCCCTGTACTACAGCGCCTACCACCATTTTGGCGTGACGGTACTCCGAAAGAATTTCATCGGCAACAGCATGACCCTGGAAAGCCTTGTCTACGGGCTGGTCATCGGCGTTCGATTTTCCGCCGTGTGTATGTGGCTAGAATCCCTGTTTTCCGTGGTTTCTTCGGATAAAATCATCTATTTATTCGGCAGAATCAGCCCCAGGCTTTCTTTATTTGCCACCATCCTGCTGCGCTTTCTCCCCCGGCTTTCCCGGGAGGCTGGAAGAATCAATCTGGCCCGGAAGGCCATCGGTCGGGGTGCCGGTCAGGGGAATCTCCTCCGGCGGTTTTGTAACTGCCTGGGGATTTTCTCCATGCTGATCACCTGGATGATCTCCGCCCTGGCTCTGGAATCCGATTCCATGCGCTCCCGTGGGAGCCTGCTCCCGGGGCGGACAGCCTTCTCCATTTACCGGTTTGACAACCGGGACAGGGCTTTCGTCATCGCTTTGTTCACCTGCCTGACCCTGACTCTCATGGGGGCGATTCTGGGCACCGGCCGAATGTGGTACAATCCCAGAATCCTCTGGCGTCCTCTGAACGCCCTGGGTCTTCTCACCGCCGCCGGATATCTGGTGCTGTGCCTGATGCCCCTGGGGCTGGAACTGTGGACGGGCTACCGGTTCCGCAAAGCCCGGACTTCCTGAACGAAAGAACAGGCGCACTGCAAAACGCAGTGCGCCTGTTCTTCTACTATTTACCCATTCACCGCATCCACAAACCGCAGGAAAGCGTTTCTTCCCTCCTGGGTGTTCTTGTAGACACCGGCGTCCTCCAGGACTTCGGTGAACACCTTGCCCGTCTCCTGAAGCACAATGTCCAGGGCGTTGTCCGGGGTGAAGGTGTACCGCTTTTTCAGCTCCTCTACCCAGGGGGCGTGCTTGCTCAGCACCTCGTCATTCGCAATGTCCCGACCCTCCACAATGGCCTGGGCCAGATCCGTCAGCTCCTTTTTCAGCCGGCTGGGAAGCACCGCCAGACCCATGACCTCGATGAGGCCGATGTTCTCCTTCTTGATGTGGTGCTTGTCCGCGTGGGGATGGAACACGCCCAGGGGATGCTCTGGGGTAGTAATGTTGCACCGAAGCACCAGATCCAGCTCATAGAGCTTTCCTCTGCGCCGGGCAATGGGGGTAATGGTATTGTGAGGCTCTCCGTCAGAGAAGGCCACCACGCCCACGCTTTCATCGGAATAGCCCCGCCAGCAGGTGAGAATCTTGTCTGCCAGCTCTGCCAGCTCTGCCAGCCGCTCCGGATTCTCCCCATCCAGCCGGATGACGCTCATAGGCCAGCGGACAATGCCCGCCTGAACGTCCTCGAAGCCTGCAAATTTCAGCTCCTGCTCCACAGGTGCGGTCTCCATGGCGAAGGTATAGTGTCCGCCCTGGAAGTGCTCATGGCTGAGGATAGAGCCGCCCACAATGGGCAAATCGGCATTGGAGCCCACAAAATAATGGGGGATGGCCTTCACAAAGTCCAGCAGCTTCTCAAAGGCCGCCCGGTCGATCTTCATGGGCACATGCCGGGAATTGAACACGATGCAGTGCTCGTTGTAGTAAACGTAGGGAGAATATTGGAGGCACCAGTCCTCCCCGCAGACGGAAATGGGAATAATCCGATGGTTTGCCCGGGCAGGATGGTTCATCCGACCGGCGTAGCCCTCGTTCTCCCGGCACAGCTGGCATTTGGGGTAAGCGGTCTGAGGGGCGTTCTTGGCCGCGGCAATGGCTCTGGGATCCTTCTCAGGCTTGCTCAGGTTGATGGTGATATCCATCTGACCGTAGGCGCTGTCGTACTTCCAGCGCATATCCTTCGCAATCCGATAGCGGCGGATGTAGTCGGTATCGCAGCTGAACCGATAATACCACTCGGTGGCCGCCTCCGGACTCTGGGCGTACCTTTCCCGGAAGGTGCGGATGACCTCCCGGGGCATGGGCGTGACTGCGCCCATAATCCGGGTGTCGAAAATGTCCCGGGCGGTGATGTTGTCCTCACACAGGCCCTTTTCCACGGCGTAGTCCAGAATCCCGGCCAGAATCTCCTCCAGGTCCTCGCTCTGGGGCTCGTCGGTGGGGGTGTAGTCGTCCTTACGGAGAATATCCAGCAGCCGATTGACCAGCACATAGTGGTCTACCGGCTCCGCCAGTCCCCGGTTCATGGCGTAAGAGACCAGCGAATCGATACAGGTATCGATGGTCATCCCTCCACCTCCATCTCCACGCCGCCCTGGGGACGGATGGACAGAACATGGCAGGCACCCTCGCCCAGAGCAGCGTCAATCCCTGCCCGGAAAGATTCCAGCAGCTCGAAGGGCACAAAGGCCTGCACCGTTCCGGCGAAGCCGCCGCCATGAACCCGGTAGGCACCCTTGCCCCGCAGATAATGCTCGCACAACCCCAGGGCCACCGCCACAGGCTGCTGGCGCACATAGCCCGCGGGAATCACATTCTGCAAATACATCCAGCTGGAGAAGCCGGACTCCCGGATGAGGCTCAGGAAGCCCTCAAAATCGCCCTTTTCCAGGCAGGCAACCTGCTCCGGCACCCGGCGGTTTTCGTTGTATTCGTGCATAGCCCGCATAACCGCCCGATCGCCGCAGGTTTCCCGAAGCTTGGGGATGGCGGCGTAAAATTCCTCCTCGGGAATTTCCGTGGTCACTTCTCTGCCCAGGCAATCGCAGATTTCCTTCAGCTCCCCGGGAATGGCCGCGTATTCATCGGTCAGGTCGGCGTGGTCTGCCCGGGAGTCGATGATGCACAGGGCGTGGCCGGTGGTGGAGAAATCGAAGTGCACCGGCCGGATATCCGGGTGAGCCTTGTCCGCAAAATCAATGGTCACCAGGCCGCCCACCGCGCTGGCGGTCTGATCCATCAGGCCGCAGGGCTTGCCGAAGAACACATTCTCCGCATACTGGCCGATCTGAGCCACCTCAGCCTGGGACACCCGGCCGTCAAAGAACAGATGATTGATAATGGTACCGATGAGCACCTCAAAGGCCGCGGAGGAGCTCAGGCCGGAGCCGGGCAGCACCGTGGACTCGCAGTAGGCGTCAAAGCCCCCCACCTTGCAGCCCAGCTGGGCGAACCGAGCCGCCACGCCCCGGATGAGCGCAGGCGTAGAGTTGATCTCCGCCGCCACCGGCTCCAGATTGTCCAAATCCACCTGACACAGAGGGTAGCCCTTGGACTGGACACGAATCACGTTTGTCCCGCTGACACGGACAGCCGCCACCGTGTCCAGGTTTACCGCGCCGGCCAGCACCCGACCCCGCTGATGATCCGTGTGATTGCCGCCGATTTCCGTGCGTCCGGGGGCAGAAAAATACCGCTGGGCTTCCCCGCCGAAGGCGGTGGAAAAGCCGGAATCCAGTCTCGTTTTGTCCTTTGCGGAAAGAATCAGGTTCGACATAACATCCTCCAAACGATCGCCCGCAGGCTTTCTTATTTATATATTTCTGCTGCTTCTCATTATACACGCAAAGTGTGGAAAATGGAAGTCCCAATTTCCCTTTCTCCGGCCTGTTTTTGCCCGAAAAAAGAAAATGAAAAAAATCGAAAAAACTGCTTGACATTTTCCGGTTGTGTGCTATAATACAGAAGTCGTCCGGCAAGGGCGGCGAACAAAAACAAAATATGGGGGTATAGCTCAGCTGGGAGCCCAAACGGTACAGCAACGCACCCCACAGCAACAAGTTCATATAGGCTTATGCGTCAATCTACAACACCTGGGGGTATAGCTCAGCTGGGAGAGCGCTTGAATGGCATTCAAGAGGTCAGCGGT
>OLHA01001395.1_pt1 | contig 13045 bp, 9 predicted proteins | sample 1605961 | NCBI WGS metagenome assembly OLHA01 (sample SAMN03283288) | human gut metagenome | biome: human-associated habitat; material: feces | host: Homo sapiens | place: Peru | collected 2012
CACGTTCTATTCGTTTGCCAATATCACGCCCGCAGAACTCGGAATAACAATGACGACAACGCCCGCTGAGATAGAAAGCAAATACTATAAGGTGGAGGGCAACACAACCCAACTCAGCGCCAAAGGCATTCCGATGAGCAACAAGCAGACCGTCAACATCACCAGCAAGAAACAGCAGGTGGACCTTGAGGTTATCCGTATGATGGCAAAGGTGGAGCTTAACTTCACCAACGATACGGGCTACGACCTGAACATAAAGAACGTAACGCTGACCGACATAACCGACAACATAGCCAACAACGTAAGCCTGCTGCCGAAGATTGAGAGCAACAAAGTGGTGCCAAACATCAACCCCAATGCCACATACAATGTAAACACAGTGCAAGTAGGCAAGAATCTGGCTGACAAGGCTAAGCTAACCACTACGTTCTACGTCAACGAGAGCACAGCTCGAAATCCGAAATACTTCGTGCTCAGCATTGACACCGACAAGGGTACAGTAACCAAGCGCATCGCCATGACGGAGTGGAACCAGATAGTACGCAACGACTACCTGGTGATACCTATCAAGCTGGTCGACTACCGCATAGAGATTGAGCCGCAAGTGTTCACAGCCATAGGTGTCATGCCCGAAGTGAAGTACGAGGGCAATCTCATCACAGCCACATTCAAGTCGTACGGCGAGTTCCATCTGAAGCTGCACGTCTTCCAGCGCAGCAACAACACAGAACTAAGCAACTGGACTGTAACTGAGGTTAAAACACTTGAAGCTGATCCTGCCGGCGACGAGGGAACATCCATATACGACGAGGAGCCTTACTTCGAGAAGCGCACCAAGATGATAGAGGGATATATAAGCCCGCGCAAGGGATACGCCATCCACCAAATCAAGGTAAAGATAGACGGCGTAGTCTACGAGATTCCGTATCGCTTGCAGATAATCAAGGATTAGAACATATAGGTGGGTATGGCATTCCTGCCATACCCACTTTTCGATTAAACTAGTACGAACATAACACCTTACGACTATGAAGATTCGCAATAACAACATAAACCGACCCGCAAAGTCCAAAAGACTGCTGCTGCAGCTCTTTGCGATGATTGCCCTTGCGGCAGCGCCCAACTGTGTTTATGCGCAGAACCTTAGTTTCCACAAGCAGGGCGAAAGCGGTTTGCCACTCGACAAGCACCTCGGCATGCAGCAAACCGCAGAATGGCACTACTACTATTATCTTCCTACCGGCAACACAACCCAAATGGCGCTCAACCTGCCTTTTGTAGGTTGGACGGGACAATGCAACGACCTTGAGCCTTACGGATGGATTCGTTGGTACGACTATACTACCGACAAGGCATCTAACCAACTTTCCGCCTACATCAGAAGTTACACCTACCTTAAACAAAGTAGGGACAACAGCAGCGGCACAAACATCGGACTTAGCGCTTATCAAATATCAACGCCGTCTACCAACTATCAATATTATGTAGGCGTTAATTACAATAAGCCCTCCGGAGCCGATGCAGCCAATTGGGCAGGCGAGACCATTGCCTGCGATGTAAGCAGATATATTGACGGTACTATCAGCAAAATTGGCAACACATATTACGTCACCAAGGAGCCGACCCTTACCATTCGCTACATCTTCCACATCCGTTCGGCAGCATATCTTGCCAACAAGATAAAGGAAGCATTGTGCGAAGGCAGCGCCAAGGAATACGCCGACCTGACTCTTGAGGACAACAAGCGTATCGTATTCGGCTTGAAAAATGATAACGCAACGATGACCTTGCGCACCAACATGAACAATTCAGGCGGACAATCTTACTGGTTCTATCCTCTCAACAACGCCACAAACGGCAAGTCGGTATATGCTACCACCGAGAACCAGAAGATAAAGGCATCTGACTTTTCGGGTACAATCAAGCAAGCCAGCTACATCCGTTGGATTGCATACAACGAAGACCGCACCAAGTATTGCGTACTTGCCACTTATGGCAATCAGTTCTACGACTTCAAGGTGAACGATCTTAAGAAAAACAATACAGGATGGCGCAACGTTGAAGGCAACAGTACAACGAGCACACCGTCCGATATCGGCGTAGGACATACTGCCTACATCGTGGCGTATGCTTACGACGGTACATATATGTGTCCGATTGCCAACTTCGAGGTGCTCCTGCATAGCGGCTATCCGAAGACAAAGCAGGAGTTGACCGACGACAACGACATCGACCGTACGCTCACTTATTTCGACAATAGATTTGAGCAGAAGGCGGAAATCTCGTTCGACAACAAGAACGACCTTACCCGTCCGACAACCGCCAACAACACCATCAAGAAGCCTACCAGCTTCAAGTCGAGCACATACGGATTCACATACCCTGGACTTACCGACTATTACTCGAAGACTTCTACTTCGCGTCAGCCCAACACTCCTATCCATGGCGACTACGGACTGTATAAGTCAGCCAACCTCGACGGCGTATCTAAGTCTGCAAACGGATACAAATGGTGGACAAACACAACTCCGTCGCCTACCATATACGACCGCACCTGGGCTAAGACCGGAGGCAAACAGTTCGGACATTTCCTTTATGTTGACGCTTCAGACGAAAGCCGTCAGATAGCATCAGTCGACTTCGAGGCCGACCTCTGCACGGGTTCGCAGCTCATATTCAGCGGTGCTGTAGCCGACTACACCCAAACCAATGCAGCAGCTCCGCAGGTAATGTTCCGCCTATACGGCATACATAAGGATGCCGACGGCAACGTGACCGACCAGAAACTGATACAGTCGTTCATCTCAGGCGACTTCAGCACCAATACAAAGAGCCACCAATACGGCAAGTGGTATCAGATTTTCAGCAAGCAGGTGCTTCAGAAATCAACCGGAGTGAGCAACTACACCACCTTCCGCATTGTGCTCGACAATATGTGTAAGGATACCGGAGGTGCCGACTACTGTATCGACGACCTCTGTCTTTACACCCAGACATCAAAGCTCGACGTATTGCAGAACCGACCGCTCTGCCCAAGCGAGAGCGGAAGCGAGACCGCTCCCGAGAACATAACGTTCAAGCTGCGCGGTATATACGAGACATTCCAGGCTATGGTAAACATGAAAGAGTCGAAACTCTTCTATCGTATCTGCGACGAGAACGGCAATCCCGTTAACGGCATCGACTACGACGGCGACGGACAGGCTGACCAATACGGCACAGCAAGCATACCTGCCAAGTACGACGCTACACTCTGTCTGCCCGCAGCGGCAGCCGACGGCAAGACCAATGTGCCGATGTTTGAGAACGACAACAGTGGCAACCGATGCCTTGTCATTGCCAATCGCAACTTCAACCTCGTGCCAGGCAAGAGCTACCACGTATCTATAGCTTATCCGAGTGATGAAAATGCCGACCAGCCGGGACCTTGGGGCAAGTCTAACGACGTATGTTCTACATACAGCGACCCGTTCCAGATTGTAAAGCAGAACATTATCGTGACCGACATCACGAGCAATGTGGTGACTGCCGTACGCGTTAAGTGTGACGGATCAGATACTGCCAACCTCACCATATACGCCAAATTGGAGACTGTCGACAAAATAAACGGTGGCATGGTAGAACTGTCGAACGTGCAATTCGACTGGTTCTTCAGCGAGAACGACGAGAGCAACGACATCAACACCAATGGTGTGCTTGAGGCTCTGCACCACTTCCGCGACGTATATCCTAATGTCACAACACTGCAAAGCGCTAAAAACAGCTTCACCGCTGCCGACCGCGCCTTGTTAAAGCAGTATATCGTCAACGGCCGACTGCTGATTTCGGCAAGCAACACCATCAATAAGTTCAACAACTTCGGACGTTTTGAGGTGGCTGCCATACCTATCGCCAACACTATAACCGTGGGCGGACAGCAGTACGACATCTGTACCGACCCGATGATGTTCCCATTAGTCATCGTCAAGGACGGTCCACGCATCTACACCGGTTTTAAGGATGTGATCTATCCTACCAATGACCGCAACCTGCGCATAGGACTTCCGCAGATAAAGGCAATCGTTGCCAAAGCCGACGGCAAGCTCCTTGTGCCGATGACAAGAATGGAGGATGCCGAAACCGTAACTCTTGAAAACAACGGAAAGGTATGGATATCCGAAACCAACGACCCGAACATGACGCTCACAAACGGTCATGACGAATATATCGGAACCGTCACCACAGCCACAATCAGCAAGGACGACGAGACGATAGGCATACGCTTCGACGACGACGCTGCATCACGTCTGCGCGAAGGCTACTGGTATGAAATCAACTTCAGCTTCAACAACAATGAGAGCAGCAGCACTGCTTCATGTCCGGGCGAAGTGTTCATCAATCTGCTTGTAGTGCCTGAGTACACCACATGGATGCCTTCTACAGCCACCAACGCTACGTGGAACCACGACGCCAACTGGTTGCGCTCGTCGCCCGACGAAATCTACAGCGCCAACTATGCCCGATACAGCGGTGAACGTACAGCAGCTTATCTGCCGATGAAGTTCACCAAGGTGACAATACCTACACTCTCCGACCGCATATATCCCAACCTCGGCGAGATAAGCTATCGCAACAACGGCATAGCCAATGGTTATGGCAACATAGCCTACGACATGATTACGAAGTGGACCGACAATACCGCCGACCACTCGGATGCAGGTGACGGCATCTTCGGTTGCGAGAAATGGAAGGGAAACCTATGCGACCAGATATACTTCAAGCCCGAGGCTGAGCTGCTCTTTGCCAGTCACCTCACCTACAACAAGGCTTATGTGGAGAAGAAGCTTACGTCCAACACATGGAGCGTGATGTCGTCGCCACTGAAGCAGACCTATGCCGGCGACCTCTACGTGCCCGCCAATAACGGTCAGGAACTGTCCGAGGCGTTCAAGGAGATGACTTACGACGAGACGGTGAACAACCGCAACGCCTATCCTATCTTCCAGCGCAGCTGGGACGGCGACGTTCAGCAGGTGGTAGACAACACTACCTTCTACAAGGCCAACCACGACGGACAGATAGAAGAGACCACGGGCAACGAGATAACGCTCAACTCTGCCTACTGGACCCACGTATATAATAAGGTGGACGAGGCGTATGCCAAGGGCAAGGCTTTCGCCGTGAAGGCTGGCGACAAGTACACCGAGGGTGCAAAGAACAACAACTTCGCCCTGATACGTCTACCTAAGGCTGACAACAGCTACAGCTATTACGACAGCCAGAGCCAGAGCAACATCTCGGCTACGGTACAGAAGACAGCCGACAACTATCGTATGCAGCTGGGCGACAACGCCAACGACCACACGATGCAGCTCATGCAGCCGCTCAACCAGAACGTACACGAGGGCAACAGCTATCATCTTGTAGGCAACCCCTACCCCTCATCATTGAGCATGTATCACTTCCTCAAGGCCAACACAGCCTTCGAGAGCAGCGTATGGACATTCGCCGACGGCAAATTTACAGCTCACGCCATCGACACCAGCCTCGACTACGACAAGAAGAAGGACGTAATCATACCTCCTACACAAGCGTTCTTTGTCAAGGTGAAGTCAAGCGAGACCGTACCCGACAACGTATTGTTCAACGCTTCGATGCTCATCAACAGATGGGTGACTGGCGGTGAGAAGGTGATTACACCTCAAGCTACAATCATCCTGAACACATCGGACGGCACACGCAGCAGCCAGTCGGAGCTGAGAATAAACTCTGAGGCAAGCCGCGACTACGTGGAAGGCGAGGATGTGGAGATGCTCGGCGAGGGCAACATTGCCGAAATAGCCCAAGCCTACTCCGTTGCAGGCTCACAGGCAGTAGCCCTTAACGCCACCAACGACATCGACTGGATGCCTATAGGCGTTGTGGCAGACAAGAGCCGCAGTACCAACGTTACCGTAAACCTCAACAGCAAGATGCAGCGCAAGATGCAGGACGAGGGCGGCAAGCTCTTCATCTACGACGCAACGAGCAAGAAGTTCAGCGAGATAGCCGACGGAATGCAGATAGAGATGATGGCAAACGACCACGGACGCTACTACATCACCACCAACAACTGGGTTGTTCCGACCGGCATCAACGCCATCCGCTGCTTCTCACCAGCCCAAGGCACCATCATCGTGGCAGTACTTAACGGCGAGATGAAGCAGGCTAAGGTTTACGACACGGCAGGAGCTCTCGTCACAAGCAGCCACAGTACAGCCGGCGAGCGTTGCCAGCTCAGCGTACAGCAGCCCGGTGTGTACATCGTAAAGGCTACAACCAAGGAGGACAAAACAGAAACTTTCAAGATTGTTGTGAAATAATCTGTTTCGATTCATAGACAATAATACATGCACAGCCCGTTGGCAGGAGAATCCTCGCCAACGGGCTGTTTTGTATAATATAATCTTGAACAACAAATTAATGACCTGATTTTTGAACGATAATACATGTGTAACGTTATCTATAGGTTAACTTAATACAACGAAAACAATTGGAAATGGTAATATTGCTTCCAATTAGTGCGTTACTTTTGCAGCATCAAATTACTTGACGTCTTAACTATTAATAATCCAACACACACAATGAAGAACACAGAAATGGCTGTCGCATTGGCGGCGGCCACTTGTACAAACGTACAACAAATGATGGTCGTAGAATCAGTGTACGACCTATTGCCAACCACACAGTTGACCCAGCACTTCAGCCTGCGCGAGTTCATAATCTCTGCCACAGCAATACGCCACGGCATAGACAACACACCGTCGGAAGAGACGGTGGCGCGGCTGAAGGCGCTGTGCGATAACGTGCTTGAACCGCTGCGCCGACGGTTTGGCAGAATACGCATCACGAGCGGCTACCGCTCGCCAAGCGTCAATGCAAAGGTGGGAGGCGTGGCTACATCGCAACACACTCTGGGCGAGGCAGCCGACATCAACGTGCCTAACGCAGAGGTGGGCATGAAGATGTATGATTATATCAGGTGCAACCTCGACTTCGACCAGCTTATCTACGAACAAAGGCGTAAGACAGCTACGCGGTGGCTGCACGTGAGCTACCGCACCGACGGCAACAACCGTCGGCAAGCATGGATTGAAGTGAAGTAGAAGCTGAGGAGCGGGGGCAGGAGACCTCCGCTCCTTATTGTTTTACGTTAACCGCATACCCTAACCTTGCGAGCACATCGATATAGTCGTCGGTGAGCGACGGGAGGGGCTGGGCAGAATGGCGATGGTTGTCGATATGCTCGACACGATAGCTCGAAAGATTGAAGCGCATGCGCAGGTAAGACGAACGCAAGAAGTTGTGCATGTCGGCAATGGCTGTGAAGTTCTTGGCAACAAGACGGCGATAGAGGGCATTGAGTCCCTTCACGCCATGATACTCGCCGTTGAGGTCGGCAGCCATAAACCCTACGTTGTGTGCCATATCTTCAAACAACGGGCGGGCTGAAGGTTGGCTAAGCACGGTGACACGCACGTCGGGATATTGCTGTGCGAGCAATCTTACCACGGGTACAAGCATTGCCACTTCGTCAGGAGTAAAGAAACGCATTATCAAGATGTGTTCAGTCTTCATAGGCTTAAATATATAGGTTTAACACGTATGTTTAGGTATTAAAAGCTCTCAAGCCATCCCTTCAAATTGAGGAGCATCTCAGAATGATAGGCAAACGAGGTGTTCATGCCCCATCCGTGGCCACCGGTAGGATAAACGTAGATGGATGCCGGCACGTCGTGACGATAGAGCTCGGCATAGTAGTTGACACTGTTGATAGGCAACACGGCGTGGTCGTCGTCGGAGAGAAGGAGGCAGGCACGCGGTGTGACACGTGTCACCTGAAGGTCGGAACAGAACTTCTGCTCGTCCTTCTTACTGGCATTGTAGCCCAAGAGATTGTCGTGCGAGCCCTGATGGGTGTAGCCCTGCATCATGGTTATGACGGGATAGAAGAGAATCTGGAAGTTTGGTTTGGCATCGCCTTTCGACTGCGTGGCTATGGTAGAAGCAAGATGGCCTCCAGCCGAAAATCCCATTATGCCTATGTCAGATGCGTTGATGTGCCAGTTCTTGGCGTTGCGGCGTACTGTGCGCAGTGCCTCCTCGGCATCACTAATAGGCACCTTGGCGTTGCCGTTGGGCATACGATAATGCAACACGATAGTAGCGATGCCCATATTGTTGAAGAAGGGCGCCCACTGGGTTCCCTCATGATCCATAGCCAGACGAGCATAGCCTCCGCCCGGACATATCACCACGGCGCGACCAGTGGCACGCTTGGCATCGGGCAGGAAAACCTTGATGTAGGCAGTGTCCTGCAGTCCGTTTTTATTTGGAGTTTTAGCATCCCATAGGTTAACATCGAAAGCACGCTGTGCCATAGCCGATACAGACACGGCAAGGAGCACAACAAGTAATGCGAATGATCTCAATTTTCTCATTTCTGATATAAGTTTTTAGATTTATCTTACTAATAATTGTCTTTTATCTTGCAAAGGTAACCATTTTTTAGTAATATTGCAGAGGATTTTAAAATTTACTACACATGCATCCATTAGAGAAATTTGAGTATTGCCCCATGTGTGGCAGTCATCACTTTGTAGAAAACAGCAAAGCGAGTAAAAAATGTGAGAATTGCGGATTCGAAATGTTTATGAATCCCAGTTCAGCCAACGTAGCAATCATAACTAACAGCAAGGGCGAGATATTAGTAGAACGCCGCCGCAACGAACCCGCCAAGGGCACACTCGACCTGCCCGGAGGTTTTGCCGAATTGGGCGAGACAGCCGAGGAAGGCGTTGCACGCGAGGTGATGGAGGAGACAGGACTGAAGGTTACGGAAGCAAAGTATCTGTTCTCGCTGCCCAACATCTACCGTTACAGCCGCATCGACATACACACTCTCGATATGTTCTTCGAGTGCAAGGTAGAGGACGAGAGCGTACTCACAGCCAACGACGATGCCGCAGAGTGTATGTGGGTTGGTCCCGACGACATACACACCGAGCAGTTCGGACTGCGCAGCGTGCGCTGGGGACTCATCAAATTCCTCGGACGCGAAGAGTGTTTTTCGCCCGAAAATCGCGAAAATGTGGATAAAAATGTGTAAGTTTGCAGTCTATTAGTCATTAGACACACATTTTTATATATAGCATAATAACAAAAAACAATGAAGATAAAATCATTAAACAGCCTTTTCGCCATTGCTTTGGCGGCAGTGGCAGTATTAGGCATGGCCTCATGCAACGAGAAGAAATTCCACGTCAACGGCACCATCGGCAATGCAGCCGACTCAACTCTGTATTTTGAGAACATGAGTCTGAACGGTCCGGTGGTGGTCGACTCAGTGAAGCTGTCGGCCGACGGCACCTTCGCATTCGACGAGAAGGCGCCAGCAGCACCGGAGTTCTATCGTCTGCGCATTGCAGGACAGATAATAAACATTGCCATCGACTCTACCGAGACGGTAAACATCAAGGCTGAATATCCCGGCATGGCATCGCAGTATGAGGTGAGCGGATCGGAAGACTGCTCGCGTATCAAGGAGCTGACACTGATGCAGATGGGACTGCAGACACAGCTGAACGCCATCGCACAGAACCCGCAGCTCGGAGCCGATGCTGTCAACGACAGCGTAGCTCGTGTTGTTGAAGCGTACAAAACCCGCGTGAAGACCGAATACATCTTCAAGGAGCCGATGAAGGCTTCATCTTACTTCGCACTGTTCCAGACACTGTATGCCGGCGGACAGCCCGTACTGATATTCAATCCCCGCTCGTCGGAGCAGGACGTGAAGGTGTTTGCCGCTGTGGCTACAAGCTGGGACACATTCTATCCTAACGAGGAGCGCGGCGAGAACCTGCACAACATTGCCATCGAAGGCATGAAGGACATACGCATTCTGAAGAACAAGCAGGCTCAAGGCATACTTGACGCACAGAAGGTGAACACTTCTGGCGTTATCGACTTCACTCTGACCGACAACAAGGGCAACGAACGCCGCCTGTCGTCGCTCAATGGCAAGGTGGTGTTGCTCGACTTCCACCTCTTCGCCAACGAGAAGTCACTGCAGCGCATCATGATGCTGCGCGAACTGTATAACAAATACCACGCTGCCGGACTGGAGATTTATCAGGTGAGCGTAGACGGCGACGAGCACTTCTGGAAGACTCAGACCGCTGCCCTGCCCTGGATAAGCACACGCGTTGACGACGACTCACGCGTTCTGCAGCTGTACAACGTGCAGCAGGTACCAACCTTCTTCCTGCTCGACCGCAACTGCAACGTGGTGAAGCGCGACGCACAGATTAAGGATATTGACGCTGAGATTAAAGCGCTGCTTTAATTGAGGTTGGGATGGTGACGTGTTGACGTGGAAAAAAGAAAAAAGGGACTGACTTCACAGCCACTCCCCTTTGCTCTTTATACAATAACATTATGAATTTTCACGCCAGCAAAGTTACTCAGAATTAGCGACTTGCGCAATACCCATATATGGGTAAATTGCACTGGCTACGGCGAGAACGCCATAGCCTCCTAATTATACATTAATTTAATTAACGACAAAATGAACAAACGACCAAAACATTTAGGATGGATCATCGCTGGTGTGGTGATTCTGGTGATAGCTCTTTGGGGCATAAGCGGATACAACGGACTGGTATCGATGGACGAGGAAGTGAACGGCAAGTGGGCTAACGTTGAGACACAGTATCAGCGTCGCTCCGACCTCATCCCTAACCTCGTGAGCACCGTCAAGGGCTATGCCAAGCACGAGAGCCAGACACTTGAGGCTGTAATGGCTGCACGCTCGCAGGCTACTCAGGTGAAGATTGACCCCTCTAACTGCACTCCGCAGCAGCTGGCACAGTATCAGAAGGCGCAGGGCGACGTTACCTATGCACTGGGCAAGTTGCTCGCCATCACCGAGAACTATCCCGACCTCAAGGCCAACCAGAACTTCCTCGAACTGCAATCGCAGCTGGAAGGCACTGAGAACCGCATCAACGTAGCCCGTAAGGACTTCAACGATGCAGCCAAGGAATATAACGTGGCAATACGCCGATTCCCGAAGAGTCTGATTGCAGGCATCTGCGGTTTTGACAAGAAGAACTACTTCGAGGCAGAGGCTGGAGCCGATAAAGCTCCTAAAGTAGAGTTCTAAACAATGAACATCGGAAACTTTCTATACCACTCCCTTAGGGGAAGGGTGAAGGGAGCGGGGCTTCTTATCGCAGCCCTGCTCTTTGTCTTTACGGCAACTGCTGCCGCAGAGACCAAGCAATACACCATCGACGACGTGCCCAACGTGCGCCTCAGCGATGCACGCCAGTATGTGACTGACCCTACGGCTATTCTCTCTACTGCAGCTCGCGACTCTATCAACGCCATGCTCGGACGCTTGGAGAAGAGCACGGGCATAGAAACGGCTGTAGTGATGCTGCCAAGCATAGGCGAAGAGGACATCTTCGACTTTGGCCACGAACTGTTCCGCAAGTGGGGAATAGGCAAGAAGAAGAGCGACAACGGACTGCTCATCCTCTTCGTTATGGACCAGAAGAAGGTGCGATTTACTACCGGTTATGGCATCGAAGGCACTATGACCGACGCCATGTCGAAGCGCATTCAGACTACATTAATGATACCACGCTTCAAGAAAGGCAACTGGGATGGCGGTATGGTAAGTGGCGTTCGTGCCGTAGCGAAGACTCTCGACGGCTCGATGCAAGCAGAAGAGGACAGCGGCGAGGACGACATATCGACGATCATGATTACTCTCTTGGCCATAGTAGTAACAATGCTGATATTCATTTATATTATGGGCTCGCTGCAACGCTGTCCCAAATGCAAGAAACGCAGTGCCCTGCGCAAGGTGAAGGAGCAGCATCTGGTGGTGAAGAACAAGAACGGACGCATCATACGACGCATTCTGCGCACCACATACATATGCAAGTACTGCGGCAACACCGTAACCAAGGATTCCGACGAGAACGATAACGGCAACGCTATGGCTACTGGTGCCATACTCGGTTCGATGCTGGGCAGTGGCAACAGAGGCGGAAGCGGATTCGAAGGCGGATTCGGTGGAAGCTTCGGAGGCGGCTCAACGGGTGGCGGCGGAGCAACATCGGGATGGTAAGAGAATGTGGAATTAGGAATGTGGAATGTTGAATTGTCGGCTGCGCCGATTAGGAATTGATGAATTAGGAATTCAAAATTCAAAACTCAAAATTGCCATCGGCAACAACTCAAAACTCAAAATTCAAAACTCAAAATTCGAATTATGAAAATACAAATCATAAACGGTCCCAACCTCAATCTGTTGGGCACACGCGAACCGGGAATATACGGTAGCAGTACATTCGAGGCTTATCTCGACACATTGCGCAAGCAATATCCCGACGTAGAGATAGACTATTATCAGAGCAATATAGAGGGATGCCTCATCGACAAGATGCAGGAGGTAGGCTACGGTGCTGTCGACGGCATTGTGCTCAACGCCGGCGCCTACACCCACACGTCCATTGCCCTGCAAGACTGCATCCGTTCCCTTCGTTGTCCCGTGATAGAGGTTCACATCAGCAACGTTCACAAGCGTGAGGAATTTCGTCACAAGTCGATGATCTCTTGTGCCTGCCTCGGCGTCATCGCCGGCTTCGGTCTCGACAGCTACCGACTGGCGGTGGAAGGAATTTTAAAGGTAAAAAAGTAAAAAGGTAAAAAGATAAAGAAATAAACAATAAAAGATTAACAATATAAAACTTAAAGACAATTATGAAAACAGATTTGATTTTGAAGAATTACGAGATTGCAAAAGAGCGCTATGCTGCTCTGGGTGTAGATACCGACAAGGCTATCGAGACATTGGAGAAAACTCCTATCTCTCTGCATTGCTGGCAGGCTGACGATGTAGTTGGTTTCGAGCGTGGCGAGGCTGCTTCTGGCGGTATCCAGAGTACAGGTAACTATCCTGGCAAGGCTCGCAACATCGACGAGCTCCGTCAGGACATCGAGAAGGTGAACTCTC
>OLHA01001399.1_pt1 | contig 13028 bp, 13 predicted proteins | sample 1605961 | NCBI WGS metagenome assembly OLHA01 (sample SAMN03283288) | human gut metagenome | biome: human-associated habitat; material: feces | host: Homo sapiens | place: Peru | collected 2012
AGGCGGAAAATCCCTCGCCGTTGGTCATATTTCCGGTTTTCAGATAGACCCTAATTGGAGTTCAGTATGATTGTCACAGATGCAGCAAGAGCTTTGCGATATTGAAGTAAATCAGCAGCGTGGTGGTATCAACGATGGTGGTAATCAGAGGCGAAGCCATCACCGCCGGATCCAGCTTCAGCTTCTTGGCAATCAGGGGCAGCGCGCCGCCGATGAGCTGGGACAGCAGCACCGTGCACACCAGCGTCAGGCTTACAACCAGCGCCACGCTGAAGCCCACCCGATCCAGAAAAACCAGCTTTGCCAAATTACACACTGCCAGGGTGCCGCCGCAGAGCAGCGCCACTCTGGATTCCCGCCAGAGAATCCGGAGCAGATCCCTAGGCTTGATATCCCCCGTGGCCATGCCGCAGATGATGGTGGAGGTGCTCTGGCTTCCGGCGTTGCCGCCGGCATCGGTAAGCATGGGAATATAGGCCGTCAGCACCGCCACTGCCGCCAGGGCGCTTTCGTAGCTGCGGATGACCAGGCTGGAGAAGGTGGCACTGACCATCAGAAACAGCAGCCAGGGTGCCCGGCTTTTGTACAAATCCCACATACTCTGCCGGAAATAGGGCTTCTCGGAAGGGCCCATTGCGTTCATAATGGCCATATCCTCGCTGTTTTCGGAACGCAGGATGCTGATGGCATCGTCCACGGTGACAATACCCACCAGTTCTCCCCCGCCGTCCACAACGGGCAGAGCCAGAACGCCATACTTTTCAAACAGCCGGGAAACGTCCTCCTGATCCTCCTGGGTCTGGACGGAGATCACCGGTGTTTCCATTATCTGAGCCAGAAGCTTGTCCTGTTCCTTTTCCAGCACCAGCGCCCGCAGGGACACCACGCCCAGGAGCTTGTGATCCGGGGTGGTCACATAGCAGTTGTCGATGGTAGCTTTATCAATTCCGCTTTCCCGGATGGCTGCCAGAGCCTGCTGGGTGTTCATATCCGGTCTCAGCTCCATGAACTCCGTGGTCATGATGCCGCCGGCGGAATCCTCCGGGTATTTCAGCAGCTCGTTAATCATCCGCCGGGTCTCCGGCTCCGCCTGAGCCAGAATCCGCTGCACCACGCCTGCCGGCATTTCCTCTACTAAATCCGCCGCGTCATCGGCAAACAACGCCTCGATCACGTCCTTCAGCTCCGTGTCCCCCAGACCGTCAATCAGGTTCTTCTGGGTGTCCGCCGACAGTTCGGCGAAAAGCTCCGCCGCCTGATCCTTCTGGCAAAGCCGGAAGAGAATGGGCATTTTCTCTTTGGGCAGCTCCTCAAAAACCGCCGCCAGATCCACCGCCGGGATGTTCCGCAGAAGATCCTGCAAGCTGTGGTACTTTCTGGCGTCGTCCAGGCTTTCCAAAATATTTTTCAGGGTAACGTTTTGAATCTGTGCCATATTCATGCCTCCTTAATTTGGGGGCAGTCCCAATCCGGCGGAACCGATCAAGGCCGGTCGAAAGAGGCTGCCGTCACACGTTTTCTGTTTGGATAAATATTGGATTTTCTACTGTATGGATCCACGACAGCCACCTCTTCCCTTCTGTTTTTGGGGATTTTCTTCCGTTCCCGAGCATTTTAGCATCCGGTCTTTTCCTTGTCAAGCAGCCTGAAAAATTTTACACATCGCTTACCAACTTTTTACCGTGCTCCGGGGGCAGCCAAAGAACCCGGCAGGCGTGCGTCACCTGCCGGGTTCCAGAATTCCCATTTTCTTTTGTCTGCCTTCACAAGGCTTGCCCATTCAGCTGATAGATACTGTTCAAAAGCCGGATGCCTGCGGCGGTGCGAAAAACCCGCTCCCGGAAGCTGCGGATGGCAGACTCTGTATAGCCGCTTTCGTCCGCGTTGACCAGGAAATCCGCCTCCAGCAAAATCTGATAGTCCATGCCCTCCACACCGGTATAGGTGTGATGGTGGGCAACCAGCCAGGAAATCCGGGCCACGTCCTCCCTGGCCACAGGCAGCTCCCGGAAAAACGCCTCCACCAGCGGCGGGCTTTCCCGCTCCTGGTTTTTGCCGTCGGTGTTGCCGTACTTTTCACGGCACAATGGGCAGGCAATGTCGTGAACCAGCGCCGTCAGCTCCAGAACCGTCTGGGTATGGCTGTCCAGGCCCTCCAATTCGCCGATGGTTTTGGTGAAGGCCCAGACCTTGAGGAAATGATTGATGTCGTGGCAGCTGCCCCGGTAAAATTCGATCATTTTTTGCGTCGCGGAGGCAATGAGCATGGCGGTTTCTCCTTTCCGGCATATGTTTTCCGATTGTATCGCTTTTGTCCGGAAGAATCCATCCGGATATGGTCAAAAAGCTGCCTAATCTCCCCGTAGTTCCTATTTGCCCGGGTGCAGGATGTCCTGCAAATGATCCAGCAGGAATTGCTGGGCACCCTGAGAGTAGTAGACCGCCTGGTAGGTGCCGTACTGGCCCTCCCGGGTTCGGACCGTCAGACCCAGCTGCTCCCCTGCCTGGGTGGGCAGACGCTTGGATTTTCCATCCGGGCCCTCCTGCTTTTGCAAAAAACCCTTCAAAATCAGCCAGTTTGTGATGGTCGTGTGGCTGAGCCGCTTCCGTTCCGTGTCCCCGATGGCATTCATCACCAGCTCCAGGAACTGGCTGATGAGAATCGGCTCCTGAGACGGCTTCACCCGGCGAAGCTCCTCCTCAGTGATGTAAAAATCTCCCTTAGCGGACTTATTCACCTTGCCGCCGTTGGCAATCAGCTGATCCAACACCCCGGATACATAGAAAAAGCACCGGGCCAGTCGGACGTTATTGAGCACCGAGTCCTCGGGCACCTCCTCATCCGTAATGGGGTTGATCCCCTGGGCCAGCTTGTCCAGATACATCTTCGCCCGCTGCATGGTTTCCAGTTCTGTCATTTAGGCCTGCCTCCTTTTTTCCAAGTTTAACATTTTTCTTTGCTTTCCGCAAGACCGCACAAAGCGGCGGGCAGCAGATTCTTATGGTTTTCCCATTTTGGGGCAAACCGGTTATTGCCCGTTTTTTCGGGAAAGAGACTGAACATAGCCGTCCAGCTCCTGACGGCTGATCAGGGAAGGGATTACGCCCTCTTTGGAAACGCTGTAGCCCGCGGCGTAATTGGCAATTTCTACCGCCTTGGAAATTTCCACGCCCCGGTACAAATAAGCCGTCAATGCGCTGAGGAAAGCGTCCGCCGCACCGGAGGCATCGAACACCGGAAAAGTAACTGCCGGAAAATAGCGGGATTGGCCGTCCTTGCGGATATAGCAACCCTTGGCTCCCAGGGTGACCACAACCGTTCCCACGCCTTGGCGCAAAAGAAAATCAGCCTGCTCATCGATTCCCTGAATATCCGGGCAGATTTCATTCAGCTCCTCCCGGTTGGGGGCAATGATATCCACCTTTTGCAGCAGCTCCGGCGGCAATGGGCCACAGGCCGAAGGCTTCAGAATCGTGGGAATCTGATGATCTTTGGCCATGCGGCAGGCCTGTACAACCGCCTCCATGGGGATCTCCGTCTGAATCAGGCAGAACGCCGCGTCCTCGAAAAGGGGTGCCATTTCCGTCACGTCCTCGCCGGTCAGATGGGCATTGGCCCCGGACATAATGGTAATCATGCTCTCGCCGTCCTTCTGGACGAAAATATAGGCCTGACCGGTTTTTTCCCCGATGACCCTTCGGACACCTGCCCGGTTAATATGGTACTGATTCAGCGTATCGAATACCACACCGGAGTCGGAATCGCTTCCCACGCAACCAATCACCGAAGTGCGGAAGCCCAGCTTGGCAAGCCCCACTGCCTCGTTCAGTGCCTTTCCGCCGGGATGGAAGGCCGTAGAAGAAGACACAACGGTTTTGCCGGTGCGGGGCAGCTTGTCCATCTTCAGGTAGTTATCAATATTGATACTTCCGACAACCAGAATGCGTCTGGGCAGCTCCCTGTACGGAACGCCCAGAGAGCCATTTCCCGTTATCGAGATTTCCGGCACAAACTCCGGGAAATCTCCCTCCTGTTTCTCAATCTCCCTCACAAGTCGGCGGCAAAGATAGCTTCCGTAGTCCGCCATCGGCACCGGCACGGCAGACAGAGAACCCAGGGCTTCTACCGGATCACTTTGCGCGCACAAGGTCAGAAGAGACAGCTCCGTGGGAATGGAAATATTCCGATCTCCGGCGGCTCTGTACATTTCGATTCCAGTGCTGTAACTTGCTGTAATAACGGCACTGATATCATGGGAAACGATTTTTTGAAGCAATGCGTTGGATGGCTCCCGATAAACGAGAGACGGATCCGCCAGAATGTGATTTTCAAACAGGCACTTCCGGTAGCCCTCCAGAAAGCTCTCAGCGTCGGAATCCACGCAGGCAATATGACTGTGCCCCAGTTTGACCAGGGCATCTGTCATGGCATAGCCAAAGGACTCTAAACCCAATCGAAAGCTATCCGCATGGGGGGCATTGTAGAGATAGGCCGGGATTTCCTCCCGGGCCAGGGCCGGCAGATGGCGCAGGCTTTCCTCGCCCACCGGCTCCCATAGAAGGCCGTCAATATGATGAGACGTGAGAATGGCAAGGTTCTTCTCCTCCAGCACCGGGTCTTCTCCGCTGAATCGCGGAATGATGGAATAGCCCATAAGCTGTGCCTGTCGGGAAAAACCCTCCAGGAAATCACCGCATTGCTCAAAGCTCTTGAGCAGTACGCCGAGAATGAAGGATTTGGAGCCGCTGTCCATTGCGGCGGAATAGGCCTGATAATTGTATTCCTTCACCAGGTTCAGAACCCGTTCCCGGGTGGCCGCGCTGATGCTGTCATCCTTTCCATTGATGACCTTGGAAACCGTTGAGGGAGATACTCCCGCCAGTCTTGCCAGATCCCGAATGTTCATTGCTGCTCCTCGCTCTCGTTCAATATCGACAATATTATAATTCACGATCCCGATAAAATCAATGGTCAAATGGTCATAGTCACCAAAAAGCTCAATTATTCAAAGTTGGATATTGACAGATTGGAAAGTCCGTTGTATATTATCGCTAAAGAAAACTGTTTCGGAAAACTATTTCGTTGGAGGGATAACGTGAAAATATTGAATTTGGGTTCTCTGAACGTGGATATCACCTACCTGGTGGATCACGTTGTTGCACCCGGCGAAACCATAAAAGCCTCCCGCCGGGAACGGTTCTGCGGAGGCAAGGGGCTGAATCAGTCCATCGCCCTCGCCAAAGCCGGCGCGCAGGTCTATCATGCCGGCTGTATCGGAAGAGACGGCGAGATGCTCAGTGCCATGCTTCGCAACGCCGGTGTGGATATCCGTTTCTTGGAGCAGGTCGATGAGCCCTCCGGACACGCCATTATCCAGGTGGATGAAAAGGGGCAGAACAGCATCGTGATTTACGGCGGTGCCAACACCTGCGTGACCACAGAATACATCGATCAGGTAATCGCCAATTTTGACTGCGGTGACGTGCTGCTGCTGCAAAATGAAATTTCCAATATTGACTACGCAATCCAGGCGGCTGCTCGCCAGGGAATGCGGGTCGCGCTGAATCCCTCCCCCTTTGATGAAAGGCTTCTGGACTGCGACTTGCGCAAGGTCAGTTGGCTGATTCTCAACGAAGTGGAAGGCCAGCAGATGACCGGCTGCTCCGCCGTGGAGCCCAAGCAAATTCTGGAACAGCTCCGGAAACGCTATCCCCAGGCGGCCTGTGTGCTGACCCTGGGCACAGCCGGCGCCTACTATCAGGATGCGCATACCACTGCCTTCCAGGACACCTTCCGGGTAAAATCCGTGGACAGCACCGGGGCGGGCGATACCTTTACCGGTTTCTTCCTGGCAGGCATGACCCAGGGCTGCGACGCCAAGCAGGCCATGCGCCGGGCGGCAGCGGCGGCAGCCATCTCCGTAAGCCGCCGGGGTGCCTCCGCCAGCATCCCCACCGATCAGGAGGTTCGACAGTTCCTGGATTCCGAACTGCCATAACAAACATAGCGAAAGGACGACATTATGGAAAAGAAAAAAGTCATTCTGGATGTAGACACCGGCACGGATGACGCCATTGCCATTATGACGGCGGTCATGTCGGAGAATCTGGAGGTTCTGGGTGTCTGTGCGGTCAACGGAAATCGTGGCATCGACTTCACCACCGAGAACACCCTGCGGGTGGTCGAATACCTGGGAAAGGATATTCCGGTCTTCCGCGGATGCTCCCTCCCCATGGTGGTGAGTCTGACGGAAGGACGGCGGGAGGACATTCCCTACAAGGGGCCAAAGGATCCTCAGGACAATGTCCACGGCGATTACATTGACCTTCCCCCGGCCACCATTCAGGAGCAGCCCGTGTCCGCCGTTCGCTGGCTGGTGGACACCCTGATGGCCTCCGAGGGAGACATCACCCTGATTCCCGTGGGCCCGCTGACCAACATTGCCATGGCTCTGCGTATTGAGCCCCGCATCGCTCAGAAGATCAAGCGAATCGTCATTATGGGCGGCGGCTGTCGGGAAGTGAACATCACCCCCACCGCGGAATTCAACTTCTGGATCGACCCAGAGGCCGCGAAGATTGTCTTTGACTGCGGCTGCGACATCCTGGTGGTTCCCCTGGACGCAACTCACGCAGCGGCGGTGTCCATCCGGACGGCGGACGCTCTGGAGCGCAAGGGCACCAAGCCCGCCACCCTCACAGCCCGGATTATCCGCCAGCGGCAGAACGCCTACAAGCACTGGCAACCCATGGCGGACATCGACTCCGTTCCCGTTCATGACGCGCTGGCCGTATGCGCGGTGCTGGACGAAAGTGTTCTGGGGCCGGTTGTGGAAACCTATGCCGATGTGGACATCGGCAAGGGAGCCGCCGACGGCATGAGTATCTTTGACCTGGACAATCGGTACAAGGATCGGAAAAAGAATGTAAAGGTCGCTCTGGGAGCAGATCCAGAACGCTTTGCAGATATGTTGCTCAATATTTTATAATGTGGGAGGAAAAACAATGAAAAGCAAGTTTTGGTCCGGTGCATTAGCAGCTGTGCTGGCAGCCTCTATGGTGCTGAGCGGCTGTGGTGCTAAGAAGGAAGCCCCCGCCGCTTCTGCCGCTGACGGCGGAAAGAGCGATTCCGGGAAAACCTGGAGAGTCGCTTATGTGACCCCCGGCGCAACGGGCGACAACGGTTTCTGCGACTCTGTGGCTCGGGGCCTGGCCCGCATCGAGCAGGACTACGGCGCAAAGACCACCATCATCGAAAATAACAACGACGCGTCCAAGTACGCCGAGTCCCTGGAGGCCTGCTTCCAGTGGCAGCCCGACGTCGTGTTCTCCGAACCCTACGGCTATGAGGAACTGTACACCCAGTATGCGGAAAACTATCCCGACACCACTGTAGTCTGCCTGGACTTTACCCTGGAGAACCCCTCCAAGACCATGAGCAGCTATGTGTTCATCAACGAGGAAGGCTGCTTCCTGGCCGGTGTCTGCGCGGCGCTGGTCACCGAGAGCAATCTGGATTTGGCCAATCCCGAAAAGATTGTCGGCTTTGTCGGCGGCAACGATATTCCCGTTATCCGCGGCTTCTACAAGGGCTTTGAACAGGGTGTCCACTACATCGATCCCGAAATCGAAATTCTGTCCACCTATGTCGGCGACTTCTTCGATCCTGTCAAGGGCAAGACCGCTGCCAAGCAGCTCTACGCTCAGGGTGCCGACATCGTCTTCCAGGCCGCCGGTACCACCGGTCAGGGCGTTCTGGAAGCTTCCAGCGAAGAAAACCGCTACGCCATTGGTGTAGACTCCAACCAGAATAGTCTGTATCCCGGTCACGTTGCCACTTCTATGGTCAAGGACCTGGACGGTGCCGTGTATGATTTGTTTGCCATGATTGAAAACGGCACCTATGAAAAGAACCACGTCTATGAAAAGGGTGCCGGTGCCAGCGGCGTGTATCTGGCCATTGATGAATTCTCCAAGGAGATCCTTCCCCAGGATATGATTGACAAGATCAACGATACCATGGACAAGATCGTTTCCGGCGAGATCAAGGTCGAGCGTTACACTGAAGGCTAAACATTCTGTGTGCCGGGGGCTGTCCCTTTGGCCCCCGGCACAGCATATCACAAAAGAGAAACACTGAATCCATCTTCCATCGTTGCTTTGGGATTTCGGGGTTTCCGAAGCTGTGTCGAGGAGGCAAAATGAAAGAACAAGACTACATTCGATTGGATCAGATCGTAAAAGTATATCCTCCGAACAAAATTGCTCTGAACAAGGTGACGCTGGATATTCACAAGGGCGAGATTCACTCCATCATCGGAGAAAACGGTGCGGGTAAGTCTACGCTCATGAAGGTGCTGTATGGTCTGGAGAAGGCAGACGAAGGCACCATCTGGCTGCGCGGTCAGAAGGTGGACATTACCACCCCCCAGGAAGCCGTCCGGCAGGGCATCGGCATGGTGCACCAGGAGTTTATGCTGATCAGCCAGTATACGGTTCTGGAAAACATCGTATTGGGCAATGAGCCCACCCGTCATGGCCGTCTGGATCTGCAGGCCTGCCGGGAAAAACTGAATCAGATCCTGACAGAATTCAAATTTGACATTTCGCTTGACGAAAAAATCAAAAATATTTCCATCGCTGCCCAGCAGAAGGTGGAAATCGTCAAGCTGCTTTACCGGGATGTGGAAACCCTGATCCTGGATGAGCCCACCGCCGTTCTGGCCCCCCAGGAGGTGGATGAGCTGTTTGCCCTTCTGCGCAAACTCCGCGCCCAGGGAAAAACCATTATCTTCATCAGCCATAAGCTCAACGAGGTGCTGGATATCTCCGATCGCATCACCGTCATGCGAGGCGGCGAATACATCTGGACAAAGGAGAACAAGGCTCTGACCAAAGCAGACCTTGCCGATGCCATGGTTGGCCGGAAGGTCATGCTCACCGTGGAAAAGGGTCCCGCCAAGCCTGGTCAGGTCGTTCTGGAGCTGGAGCATTTGGATATGCCCGCCCCTGGCGCGGCCCACAAAAAGCACCTGGACGATGTGTGTCTGTCCATCCGTGGCGGTGAAATCGTCGGTATTGCCGGTGTAGAGGGCAACGGACAATATGAGCTCATTCAGTCTGTGGTGGGTCTTATGCGGCCCAGCGGGCGCATAAGCATCAACGGTCAGGACATTACGGATATGTCCGTCAAGGATCGCCGCCGCCTGATTGCCTATGTGCCTCAGGATCGGAAGAGCAACGGCAGCTCCCAAAACGATTCTCTGACCACCAACAGCATTATGACCCATCACTACGCGGATCAGGACTTCTCCACAAAATTCGGTATTCTCCGGCGGAGCCGGATTCAGAGTCTGACCCAGAAGATCATCACCGATTATCAGGTCAGCTGCCAGAGTGCGGAAATGCGAATTGGCGAGCTGTCCGGCGGCAACCAGCAGAAGGTCATCGTCGGCCGGGAATTTGAGCTGGAAAGCAGTCTGCTGGTAGTGGATCAGCCGGTGCGTGGCCTGGATGTTGGCTCCATTGAGTACATTCACAAGCGGATCGTTCAGAAGCGGGACGAAGGTGAGGCTGTGCTGCTGGTTTCCGCGGATCTGGACGAGCTGTTCAGTCTGTCGGACAGGATCGTCGTCATGTACAATGGCCGGGCCGTGTTCGAAAGCGAGGCCGCTGCCACGTCCAGAGAACAGGTCGGTGCCTATATGCTTGGAGCTGGAGGCGCGTAATATGAAAATGAAAAACAAAGTTACCGTGCTGCTGGGCGTGCTCACTGCCATCCTCATTGGTATGCTCATGCTGGCAGCCCAGGGTGCCTCCCCGATGGAAAGCTACGGAAGCATTCTGCAATACAGTCTGGGAACGGCAGTGGGCCGTGCCAATACCATTAACCGGTTTGTGTTTCTGACCCTGGCAGGTGCCTCTGCGGCGGTCGCCCTGGGCTCCGGCGTTTCCAACCTGGGCCAGCAGGGTCAGATCCTCATGGGTGCCTTTGCCGCTGCTCTGACCGGCATTTATGTGCCGGCTCCTGGTATTGTGCTGGTTCCCCTGATGATTCTCATCGGCGTAATCGCCGGTGCCCTGTACGCGGGCATTGCCGCACTGGCAAAGCGTTACCTGGGCATGAATGAATTTATCACCACCCTGATGCTGAACTTCCTGGCGAATTTCCTGGTGGAGTATCTGATTGCCACCCCCTTCAAGGATCCGGGCACTCAGTGGCCTGCCACCTACGTCATCGCCCGGGACGGCATCCTGCCGGTGTGGGGCAAGATCGATTCCGCGGCCCTCATCATGCTGGTGGTCTACGCGGCAATGGTCTACTTCTTCAAGAAGAGCCGTCTGGGCTATGAACTGCGGGTCATGGGTCAGAATTCCCTGTTCGCCAAGGTCGGCGGCTGCGAAACCGGAAAGAACTTCTTCGTTGCCATGCTGCTCAGCGGCGCGCTGGCCGGCCTTCTGGGTGTCATGCTCATCATCGGCGGGACCCAGCAGCACCGAGTTATCTCCGGTCTCGTGGGCAGCTACCCGGACAACGGCCTGATGCTCTCCATCGTTGCCGGCAACGATATTTCCGGCGTGTTTGTCTACGCAATTCTCTTCTCCATTCTGCAGTCCGGTTCCACCGGTATGCAGCTGGACACCGGTGTCCCCTCGGAGTTTACCACCATGCTGATTGCCATTACGGTTCTGTCCGTGGTCGCCTTCCGGGCCTACGCCAACACCTTCATCAACAAGATGATCGCAAGAAGAAAAATTCTCAAGCTGGAGGAGGGTGCAAAATGAACTTAATCGGTGAAATTCTGAAACAGGCCCTTCCCGCTGCCGTTCCCATCCTGCTGGCAGCTCTGGGCGGATTGTTTACCTGGCATGCCAACATCTTCAATATCTCTATGGAAGGTATGCTTCTGACCAGTGCCTTTACGGCGGTCATGGGCAGCTACTTCTTCGAGTCCTGGGCCATGGGTATTCTGTTCGGAATCCTCGGCAGCCTGCTGGTATCGCTGATCTTCGCCTTCTTCGTCCTGAAAATCGGCACCGGCGAGTTCATTACGGGCATTGCCATCAACTCCTTCGCCACCGGCGCGACCACCTATTTCCTGCGCCAGATGTTCAATGTCAAGGGTTCCCTGATCAATCCCCGGATTGTGGCTCTGCCAAAGTGGAACATTCCCGTCATTCAGGACATTCCCGTGCTGGGGCGCATCCTCAGCGGTCACGCCTTCCCGCTGTACATCACCTTCCTGGTGATCGTTCCTCTGGTATTCTTCATCATTTACAAAACCGCCTTTGGTCTGCGGCTGAGAGCCTGCGGCTATGATGCCAAGGTCATTGATTCCGTCGGCATCAAGGCAAGTAAACTGAAGTTCGTTTCCATTCTGATCTGCGGTGCCCTGTGCGGCATTGGTGGCTCCTTCCTATCCCTGGGCATTATGCGGATGTTCACCGAAGGCATGTCCAACGGCCGGGGCTGGATCAGTCTGGCAATCATCATCCTGTCCGACGGCAATCCCCTGATTGCCTTCCTGACCTGCATCATCTTCGGTATCACCGAAGGCATGGGATTGTCACTTCAGCAGTTCAACATCCCCAATCAGATTACCGATATGCTGCCCTACGCGGCGGTTCTGGTCGCTCTTTACATCAACAGTGTCCGTCATAAAAAGCAGGCCGCTCAGCCGGCCAACAAGTAATAGAAAGAGGTTATGAACATGGAAAAGCAAAAAGTTATTCTGGATGTGGATACCGGTACGGATGACGCGGTTGCCATTATGCTGGCCGCACTGTCCAAGGATTTGGACCTGCTGGGCGTTTGCTCTGTAAACGGCAACCGGGGTCTGGAATTCACCACCGAGAACTCCCTGCGGGTCGTTGAATATCTGGGCCTGGCAGACAAGATTCCCGTCTACAAAGGATGCAGTCTGCCTATGGTGTCCACTCTGGCAGAAGGCCGCCGTCCCGGCATCCCCTGCACCGGCAGCATGGATAAAAACAACATCCATGGCGATTATGTGGAGCTGCCCCCTTCCTCCATCCAGCCCCAGAAGGAGCATGCGGTGTTCTGGCTCATTGACACCCTGATGGCCTCCGATGGCGACATCATTCTGATTCCCGTTGGCCCGCTGACCAACATTGCCATGGCTCTGCGTATTGAGCCCCGCATCGCTCAGAAGATCAAGAAGATCGTCATTATGGGCGGCGGCTACAAGGAAGTCAACATCACCCCCACCGCGGAGTTCAATTTCTGGGTTGACCCGGAAGCCGCCAAGATTGTCGTAGACAGCGGCTGTGAGATCGTTATCGTTCCCCTGGATGCCACCCACAAGGCCGTCATGTCCCTGAAGGATGCGGACGAGCTGGAAGCCAGCGGCAAGAAGGCCGCCATCGCCACCGCCAGCTTCATCCGTCACCGTCAGGCTGGCTACAAAATCTGGCAGCCCATGGCTGATATCGACACCGTACCCATCCACGACGCTCTGGCCGTCTGTGCCGTGCTGAACGAGGATGTGCTGGAAGATGTCCGGGAAACCTACATGGATATCGACATCGCCGGCGGTGCCGCCGACGGCATGAGCATCTGCGATCTGGATAAGCGTTACCCCGATCGGAAGCCCAATGTCAAGGTTGCCCTGAGCGCCAACCGGGAAATCTTCAGCCGCATGATCAAGGAAATCATGTGCTGAGTGTACTCTTCCACCTGATTTCAATAAAACGGTTAAAAGCCGTTTTCAGTCTATCAAAGAAGCGGATGGCCATCGGCCATCCGCTTCCTGTTATTCATCAGCCGTTCCGGTAAGCTCTCACGATTGCCTCGTCGCTGCACACAAAGGGATTCAGCCGGCCCACGCCCTGGAACATTTTGTACAGGGTGGGATTTTTCTTCGTGGTGAAGCCGGACAGATTCAGGCTGGTCAGGCTCCCGCACCCGGCGAACATGGCGCTCATGCTCTGAACCTTACCTGTGTCAAAGCTGCTCATACTGAACTCCAATTAAAATCTTTAAAAAAGATTTTAATTGCCTGAAGGGC
>OLHA01001404.1_pt1 | contig 13010 bp, 11 predicted proteins | sample 1605961 | NCBI WGS metagenome assembly OLHA01 (sample SAMN03283288) | human gut metagenome | biome: human-associated habitat; material: feces | host: Homo sapiens | place: Peru | collected 2012
GGGCACCAGCCCCAACCCCCTGATCCGCTCCACCACCCCCGGCCTGGATACCAACCGCAAGGGCTGCCTGATCGTCAATGAGAACGAGATGACCACCCGCGAGGGCGTGTTCGCCGGCGGCGACGCCGTCACCGGCGCGGCCACCGTCATCCTAGCCATGGGCGCGGGCAAAAAGGGCGCAGCCGCCATCGACGCTTACTTGAATAAGTAAATCTCTGGCTCCCCAATGGGGGAGCTGGCAGCCCGTAAGGGCTGACTGAGGGGGTGTGGCTCGTTGAATGGTAACTGCTCAAAAATACCAACGACACCCCTTTTGCCGCTGTTGCGGCACTTCCCCCAGAGGGGGCAGCGAGGTGACGCGGATTTAAGTCAATAATGTTGCCCCCCGGGGCCTGCCGCACACGCGGCAGGCCCCGTTTGTTTTGACCGGGAATTGTTAAATTTTTTCAAAATCCCGGCTTGGCCCTGTTGCTTTTCACCGGCGGTGTGGTAAAATTATCCTGTAACAAAGATAGGAGGGAGTCTCTATGAACGAGGTCAAAAACCCGAAAAAGCCGCTGTTATACTACTACATCATCGTCCTGATGGCGCTGATGCTGTTTAACATGCTGGCAATGCCCTGGCTGGCAGAGCACAGGATCCAGGATGAGGATTATAACACTTTCGTCTCCATGGTGCAGGAGGGGAAGGTCGGCCAGGCGGAGATCCAGGAGCAGAACAACCGCATCCTCTTTACCGACAAGGAGGGGCGCACCATCTACAAGACCGCCATGGTGCCGGACAGCGACCTGACCCAGCGCCTGCTGGATGCGGGGGTGTCCGTCACCGGCGTGGAGATCGAGCAAAGCTCCCTGCTGATGGATATCCTCAGCTGGGTGCTCCCCCTGGTGGTATTCATCGCCATCGGCCAGTTCGTGTCCCGGAAAATGGTGGAAAAAATGGGCGGCGGCAACTCCATGATGTTCAACATGGGCAAGTCCGACGCCAAGGTGTACGTCAAGTCCTCCGAGGGCATCAAGTTCGCCGACGTGGCGGGCGAGGACGAGGCCAAGGAGAACCTGACGGAGATCGTGGAATATCTCCATAACCCCGATAAATACCGGCAGATCGGCGCCGCCATGCCCAAGGGCATCCTGCTGGTTGGCCCTCCGGGCACCGGCAAGACCATGCTGGCCAAGGCCGTGGCCGGTGAGGCCAACGTGCCCTTCTTCTCCATGTCCGGCTCGGAATTCGTGGAGATGTTTGTGGGCATGGGCGCATCCAAGGTGCGCGACCTGTTCCGCCAGGCCAAGGAAAAAGCGCCCTGCATCGTGTTCATTGATGAGATCGACGCCATCGGCCAGAAGCGCAACGCCGGGCAGTACGGCGGCAACGACGAGCGGGAGCAGACTCTGAACCAGCTGCTTACCGAAATGGACGGCTTCGAGGGCAACAGCGGCGTCATCATCCTGGCCGCCACCAACCGCCCGGAATCCCTGGACCCCGCCCTGACCCGCCCCGGTCGTTTTGACCGCCGGGTGCCCGTGGAGCTGCCCGACCTGAAGGGCCGGGAGGCCATCCTGAAGGTGCACGGCAAGAAGGTGAAGCTGGCCGACAATGTGGATTTCAGCCAGATCGCCCGCATGGCCGCCGGTGCCTCCGGTGCAGAGCTGGCCAACATCGTCAACGAGGCTGCCCTGCGCGCCGTGCGGGACGGACGTCCCTGCGTCTCCCAGTCCGACCTGGAGGAGAGCATTGAGGTGGTCATTGCAGGCTATCAGAAGAAGAACGCCATCCTGACCGACCATGAAAAGCTGGTGGTCTCCTACCATGAGATCGGCCACGCCCTGGTGGCGGCCCTGCAGACCCACTCCGCCCCGGTGCAGAAGATCACCATCGTCCCCCGCACCTCCGGCGCGCTGGGCTACACCATGCAGGTGGAGGAGGGCAACCACTACCTGATGACCAAGGAGGAGATGGAAAACAAGATCGCCACCCTGACCGGCGGCCGTGCCGCCGAGGAAGTGGTGTTCCAGTCCATCACCACCGGGGCCTCCAACGACATCGAGCAGGCCACCAAGCTGGCCCGGGCCATGATCACCCAGTACGGCATGAGCGACGAATTCGGCATGGTGGCCCTGGAAACCGTGACCAATCAATACCTGGGCGGCGACGCCTCCCTGGCCTGCTCCGCCGAGATGCAGGCCAAGATCGACGACCGGGTGATCGCCCTGGTGAAGCAGCAGCATGAAAAGGCCGTGAAGATCCTGGAGGAACACCGCCAGAAGCTGGACGACCTGGCCAAATACCTGTACGAAAAGGAAACCATCACCGGCGAGGAGTTCATGGATATCCTGAATCGGTAACCTTCTCGCCGCCCCTTTTCGGGGGAAGGAGCACAGCCATGTCTCAGATCACAAAGCGGGCGCTGGAGCAGTCGCTGAAAAATCTGCTGCTTCAGAAGCCGCTGACCAAGATCACCATCAACGATATCGCCGGGGACTGCGGCATCAACCGCATGACCTTTTACTACCACTTCAAGGATATCTACGACCTGGTGGAGTGGTCGTGCATGGAGGATGCCCGGCGGGCGCTGGAGGAGAACAAGACCTACGACACCTGGCAGCAGGGTTTTCTGCAAATTTTTGAGGCGGTGCGGGCCAACAAGCCCTTCGTCATGAACGTCTACCGCTGCGTCCACCAGGAGCGGGTGGAGACCTACCTCAAGCCGCTGGTGGACGACCTGCTGCTGGGCGTCATCAACGAGGAGGCGGCGGGACTGACCGTCCGGCAGGAGGACAAGGCATTCATTGCCCAGGTGTACTGCTACATCTTCATCGGCATTATGATGGACTGGATCAAGGACGACATGCGCGCCGCGCCGGAGCAGATCGTGGAGCATCTGGCAAGGCTCATCAAGGGCTCCGTGCGGGCGGCGCTGCTGCGTTTCGCCATGTGATCGCGCCTCATTTTATCATTTCCCCCGGTTTGATTAAAATTTATACAGTTGATGCCCCGGTGACGAAAGATTGGTCACCGGGGCGCTGCTGTCTATTGTAGGAATTGGGAAACTGGATATAATGAAGTCATCACAAGAGCAAACCGCTCAAATATCAAACGGAGGTTTTGATTATGTATTACTCTGCTGGAACCTATGAATCCTTTGCCCATCCCGAAAAGCCCAAGGATGTGGATAAGAAATCCGCCTATATCATCGGCACCGGCCTGGCCGGCCTGACCGCCGCCTTCTACCTGGTTCGCGACGGGCAGATGAAGGGCGAGCACATTCACCTGCTGGAAAAGCTGGAGCTGGCCGGCGGCAGCTGCGACGGCCGCAAGGACGTGACCAAGGGCTTCTTCATGCGCGGCGGCCGGGAGATGGACAACCACTTCGAGGTCATGTGGGATACCTTCCGGGATGTTCCCTCCATTGAGACGCCGGGGGTGTCCGTGCTGGATGAATACTACTGGCTGAACAAGCACGACCCCAACTATTCCCTGTGCCGCGCCACCGTCCGCTGCGGCGAGGATGCCCACACCGATAAGAAGTTCGAGCTGGATAAAGCCTCCGCCATGGCGCTGAGCAAGCTCTTCATCACCCCGGAGGAGCAGCTGGAGGGCAAGAAGATCTCCGATGTGCTGCCCGACTCCTTCTGGAGCACCAACTTCTGGCTGTACTGGCAGACCATGTTTGCCTTCCAGAAGTGGAGCAGCGCCCTGGAAATGAAGCGCTACCTGTGCCGCTATGTCCACCACATCGACGGTCTGCCCGATTTCTCCGCCCTGCGCTTCACCAAGTACAATCAGTATGAGAGCATGATCCTGCCCCTGGTGAAGTACCTGGAGAGCCATGGCGTGCGGATCGAATACGGCATGGACGTGAAGAACGTCATCATCGACACCGAGGGCGACAAGCGCACCGCAAAGCAGATCGTCTACGTCAAGGACGGCCAGGAGCAGACCATCGACCTGATCGAGGACGACCTGGTGTTCATCACCAACGGCTGCTGCACCGATTCCTCCTGCTACGGCGACCAGACCCACGCCCCCGACCTGTCCGGCCTGGAAAACGGCAAGGGCGAATCCTGGGATATGTGGAAGGCCATCGCCGCTCAGGCCACCCACGGCGAGTACGGCAACCCGGATGCCTTCTGCTCCGACATTGAGGCCACCAACTGGATGAGCGCCACTGTGGCTACCTCCAACGAGGAGGTCATCCGCTATATCATGAACATCTGCAAGCGGGATCCCAGAGAGGGCAAGGTCACCACCGGCGGCATCGTCACCGTCAAGGACAGCGTGGACGACTGGTACCTCAGCTGGACGATCAACCGCCAGCCCCAGTTCAAGTCCCAGGACAAGGGCATGATCCTGGTGTGGCTGTACGGCCTGCACACCAACGTGCCCGGCAGCTATGTCAAGAAGGCCATGCGTGATTGCACCGGCGAGGAAGTTTGCCAGGAGTGGCTGTATCACATCGGCGTGCCCCAGGATCGCATTGAGGCCCTGGCCAAGGAGGCCTGCAACACCACCACCTGCTTCATGCCCTATATCAACGCCTTCTTCCAGCCCCGCCAGTGGTCTGACCGGCCCCTGGTGGTGCCCGAGGGCGCCGTCAACTTCGCCTTCCTGGGCCAGTTCGCCGAGACGCCCCGGGATACCATCTTCACCACCGAGTATTCCATGCGCACCGGCATGGAGGCCGTGTACACCCTGCTGAACATCGACCGGGGCGTCCCCGAGGTCTGGGGCAGCAAGTACGACGTCCGCGAGCTGCTGCGCGCCTGCTACTACGCGCTGGACAAGAAGCCCCTGAAGGATGCCGACCTGTCCTTCATGGAGCGGGAGGCCCTGAAGATCGCCCTGCGCAAGCTCCAGGGCACCGACATCGAGCTCCTCCTGAAAGAAAGCGGCCTGATCGAGTAACCCCCTCATTGAATGGACCGCAGCCCTTGCGACGAATTCGCGACCCACGCCCACCTGGTTGACAATATTTCCATCGCCATGTTATAATATCACCGCAAAAACAACGGAAAGCGGTGAGAAATATGAAGCAGCTGCTGGACCTGTATTTCACCTTCTTCCGCATCGGCGCGGTCACCTTTGGCGGAGGCTACGCCATGCTGCCGATCTTGCAGCGGGAAGTGGTGGAGAAGAAAAGGTGGGCGACGGAGGAGGAGCTGGTGGACTATTATGCCATCGGCCAGTGCACCCCCGGCGTGATCGCCGTCAATGTGGGCACCTTCATCGGCAGAAAATACAAGGGCATCCCCGGCGGCGTTATCGCGACATTGGGCGTGGTTTCCCCCTCGGTGGTGATTATCACCGTCATTGCGGCGCTGATCAGTAATTTTGCGGACATCGGCTGGGTGCAGGATGCCCTGGGCGGCATTCGCATCTGCGTATGCGTGTTCATCTTCAACGCCGTCCGCAGGCTGATCAAGTCCGCGGTGAAGGACAAGGTGACCCTGCTGTTGTACCTGGTGCTGTTCGCGGCGGCGGTGTTCCTTGATTTCTCACCCATCTACGCCGTGCTGATCGCGGGCGTGCTGGGCGTGGTATTTACGAAGCTGGGGGTGCGGGGTAAATGATTTTATGGAAGCTCTTCTGGGAGTTCTTTAAAACCGGCCTGTTCGCCATCGGCGGCGGCATGGCCACCGTTCCCTTCCTCCAGGATATCTCCGCCAAGACCGGCTGGTTCACCTCCGCAGACCTGGCGAACATGATCGCCGTGTCTGAGAGCACGCCCGGCCCCATGGGTGTGAATATGGCCACCTACGTGGGCTATACCGTGGGCTCCCAGCAACTGGGCGGCACGGGCATGAGCGTGGTCGGAGCCGTTGTGGCTACCTTGGGGCTGATCTCCCCCAGCATTGTGGTGATTCTGATCGTGGCCTATTTCCTCAAGCGCTTCCGGGACAGCAAGTTGGTGGATTCTGTGCTCTATGGCCTGCGTCCGGCTTCCGTGGCGCTGATCAGCGCGGCGGGCGTGGAGATCGTGCTGTTCGCCGTGCTGCGGGTGGAATCCATCTGGAGGATCGCCGACGCCTCCCTGAGCTGGAAGGCCGTGGTGCTGGCTCTGGCCGTTTTCGCGGGCACCAACCTGATCCCCGGGCTGAAAAAGATCCACCCCATCTGGTTCGTCGTCGCCTCCGCCGTCGCGGGTGTGCTGCTCCACATGGCATAAATTGAATCCCCCAGCGCCCCGGGAACCCGGAGCGCTGGGGGAATCGCTTTTTATTCCTCAAAATAACGCATACAGAGAATTCAGGGTTGTACCCGCTCCACAAATTTCAGGAACGCCGCCCGGCCCTGGGCTGTGCACTTGTATACTCCCGCATCCTCCAGCACGGCGGTGAACACCCGGCCGGTTTCGGAGCGCAGGATCTCCATGGCGTTGTCTGCCGTGAAGGTGTATTTCTTCCGCAGCTCGGCGCACCAGTCAGCGTGCTTGCCCAGCACCGGGTCGGCGGAAATGTCCCGCCCGTCCGTCAGCGCCTGGGCCAGATCATGCAGCTCCTGCTTCAGACGACTGGGGAGAATGGCCAGGCCCAGCACCTCGATCAGGCCGATGTTCTCCTTCTTGATATGGTGCTTGTCCGCGTGGGGGTGGAACACGCCCAGGGGATGCTCCGCCGTGGTGATGTTGCACCGCAGCACCAGGTCCAGCTCATACCGGCCCTCCCGGCGGCGGGCAATGGGGGTGATGGTGTTGTGCTTTTCCCCGTCGCTTTCCGCCAGGATGCCCGCGGCCTCGTCGGAGTAGCCCCGCCAGCACTGCAAGATGCGGTCCGCCAGGTCGGCGATCCGCTCCGGGTCGTCCCCGTTCAGGCGGATGACGCTCATGGGCCATTTCACAATGCCTGCCCGCACATCCTCAAAGCCCCGGAAGGAGATCTCCCGCTCCACCGGGGCCTTCTCCATGGCAAAGCAATAGTGGCCGCCCTGGAAATGCTCATGGCTCAGGATGGAGCCGCCCACAATGGGCAGGTCGGCGTTGGAGCCGACGAAGTAGTGAGGGAATACGGTGACGAATTCCAGCAGCTTTCCAAAGGCTGCCCGGTTGATGGCCATGGGAGTGTGCCGGGCGTTGAACACGATGCAGTGCTCGTTGTAGTAGACATAGGGGGAATATTGCAGGAACCATTTTTCGCCGCCGATGGTCAGGGGAATGATGCGGTGATTTTCCCGGGCGGGGTGGTTCAGCCGACCGGCGTAGCCCTCGTTCTCCGGGCACAGCTGGCACTTGGGATAGCCGGACTGGGGGGCGTTCTTGGCCGCCGCGATGGCCCGGGGATCCTTCTCCGGCTTGGAGAGGTTGATGGTGATGTCCATGTCGCCGTATTCGCTGGGGTAGATCCAGCGGATGTCCCTGGCCACCCGGTAGCGGCGGATGTAATCCGTGTCGCCGCTGAAGCGGTAGTACCAGTCCGTGGCCTCCCGGGGGGAGACGGCGTAGCGGCGGTCAAATTCGGCGATCACCTCATGGGGCAGGGGCGTCAGCGCGCCCATCAGCCGGGTATCGTACAGATCCCGGGCGGTCACATTGTCCTCGCACAGTCCCCGCTCGCAGGCAAAGTCCAGAATCCCGGACAGGATCGGCTCCAGCTCCTCCATCAGCGGCTCCCGGCTGGGGGTGTAGTCGTCCAGGCGGAGAATGTCCAGCAGCCGGTTGGTCAGCACCCGCCGGTCGGCCTCCTGGGCAAGCCCGGTGCGGACGGCATATTCCACCAGAGAATCCAAATAACGCTCAATCATTGCTTACTCCTTACAAAACGCTTCCACGCCGCCCTGGGGACGGATGGACAATACATGGCACGATCCCTGGCCCAGCGCGGTGTCGATGCCCGCCCGGAAGAGATCCAGCAGCTCAAAGGGCACAAAGGCCTGCACCGTCCCGGCAAAGCCGCCGCCGTGGACCCGGTAGGCGCCCTTGCCCTGCAAATAGTGCTGGCACAGGGCCAGACTCAGGGCCATATCCTGATGCTCTTTGTAGCCCGCGGGGATCACATTCTGCAAATACATCCAGGAGGACCGGCCGCTCTCCTTCACCAGCTCCAGGAACCGGCCGAAGTCGCCCCGCTCCAGGGCCGCTACCTGCCGGGGCACCCGGGCATCGTCCTGGTAGAAGTGGATGCACCGCAGCACCGCCCGGTCGCCGCACTCCGCCCGCAGCGCGGGGATGGCCGCGTAGAATTCCGATTCGGGAATTTCACTGAGCACTTCCTTGCCAAAGTGACGGCAGACCCTACCGATCTCCATGGGGATGGCCGCGTATTCGTCGGTCAGGTCGGCGTGGCTGGCGTGGCTGTCGATGATGCACAGGGCGTGGCCGCAGGCGGAGAAATCAAAGTCCACCGGGCGGATCGCCGGGGCATCTTTTTTAAGGAAATCGATGGTCACCAGATTGCCCACGGCGGAGGCCATCTGATCCATCAGACCGCAGGGCTTGCCGAAGAATACATTCTCCGCGTACTGGCCGATCTGGGCGATCTCCGGCTGGCTGACCCGGGCGTCAAAGAACAGATGGTTGATGATGGTGCCGATCAGCACCTCGAAGGCCGCCGAGGAGCTGAGCCCGGAGCCGGGCAGCACCGTGGAGGTGCAGTAGGCGTCGAAGCCCTCCACCCGGCAGCCCAGCTGGGCGAACCGGGCCGCCACGCCCCGGATCAGCGCCGGGGTGCTGTTGACCTCCTCCGCCGCCGGCTCCAGCCGGTCGAGGTCCACCACGCACAGGGGATACCCCTGGGAGAGCACGCGGATCTGCCCCGTCCCGTTGCGGCGCACCGCCGCCAGGGTATCCAGGTTCACCGCCGCCGCCAGCACGTGCCCGCGCTGATGGTCGGTGTGATTGCCGCCGATCTCCGTCCGCCCCGGCGCGGAGAAATACCGCTCCGGCCTTCCCTCAAACGCGTCGCAGAACCCGCTGTCCAGCTGCTCCTTCTGCGCCGCCGTCAAATACAAAACCGCTGCCCCCATGATAACGACCTCCAAAAAAGTTTTATCTGATAAGAATATACATGAAATTCCCAAAAATGCAAGGGCTTTCTGCGGCATCCCCATAGAAAAGCGGAAAAAAAGTTTTTGATAATTTTTCTTGACATTTCGGAAATCTATGCTATAATACAAAAGCTGGTTCGAGACCACACAATTTCACATGGGGGTATAGCTCAGCTGGGAGAGCGCTTGAATGGCATTCAAGAGGTCAGCGGTTCGATCCCGCTTATCTCCACCAAAATGAGGTAATTCCGTTAGGAATTACCTCATTTCTTTGTGTGGAAGTTGTGGGGTTTGGTGGGATTTTTTGGGCGTTGATACGGGGTTGATACCGGGTTGATACTTAAAAAGGGGACAGAAAAAAGCGGCGTTAAGCCGCTTTTTTGATGGGGCGATGCAGGCGGACGCGGCGGGCTGCTTTTGGGATGGCAGCGGTGCGGGCGGAAGCGTCGGAAGGTTTTGGGATGGCTGTGGGATGGCGGACGCGGTGGGCTGCTGTTGGAATGGTGAGGGGGAGAGGGCGGATGTGTCAGGCCAATTTTTGGATGGCGGCGCGGAGAGCGTCGATGTCCTGGTTGATGTAGGTGTTGGCGGTCATGGTGTAGTCGGTATGGCCTATGATGCGCTGGATGTCCTCTGGACGTGCACCTGCGGCAGACATGCGGGTGCCGAAGGTGTGGCGGGCGGAGTGGGGCGTTAAATCGTCCGGGAGACCCAGAGAGGTCATGCAGGGCCGCCAGACGCCCCTTGAAAAGCTGTCCTTGTTGTACGCTCTGCCGTCCGGGCGGGGATAGAGAACGCCGGTGCTTGCGGCATACCAACGGTCGAGGATGGGGCGGATCTCCGGGTGGACGGGGATAACACGATCAGTGCCCGCCTCTGTTTTGATGCCGCCGGTGATGGTCTGCGCTTTCGGGTCATAGCTGAATTTGGTGAGTTGGCACAGCTCTGTGACCCGGAGGCCGGTATAGCAGAGCACAAGACAGGCATCCCCGCCGGGTGCGGACTGCCAGCCCTTCTTCAGGACGGCAAATTCCAGATCGGTAAGGGCGCGGATCTTTCCCGCCTGCATTTTGGGGAGCCTGGCCAGGGACGCATAATTGGTATCAATGATGTTGAATTCCATGGCGTAGGCGCACAGCTGGGTCAGGAGCGCCTTCATTTTGGTGATGTAGGATTTGGAGAGCGGCGGGATTTCCACCGCCTCTCCGTCGGCATTGGTCTGCTGGCGGGGGTGGGCGTAATAATCCAGCAGGGCGCGGATGGCACCCACGCTGATATCCCGCATGGGGGTGCCGGGGATCGCCGGATCCGGGCAGGCAAGCACCTTTGCCCAGCAGGTGCGCCAGTTGGTCTGGGTGGATTTGTCCAGATCGTCAAAGGCGGCGGTCGCTTTCCATTCGTTGTAAACCTCCTGCACGGTGTAATTGAATTTCGAGGAGGGGTGCTTGAGGTATTCGGCGATGGCGGCGCGGGCGTCCTTCATGGACAGGAAGGTCCCGACCTTATCCCGGTGCATTACCACATTGCCGCTGTCGTTCACATCGTAGCGGGCGGGGCCGTAGGCGACGTATTTGGTGGAATTTTTATACCTGCGCTTGATAACAGTGCCACTTCCGTTTTCTCTTTTTGCCATAATTTTCCTTGCCTTTCCGGGGCGGCTCTGGTACAATAGGCGTACAGAAAGCCCCTTGAATTTGGTTAGCATTGGTTTTTCCTCCTGTGTGGCGGGCGGGGTGAGCGCCCGGAAATGGTTTTATTTTTCGCGGCTGGGGGCTTGCGCCGGGCCGGGGGATTTGGTATAATCGGGGTGACCGCTGACAGGAGCGGCCACCCTCTGCGAGGGGTGAAATAGGTCCGGGAGCTTTAGAGGGCACCGGGCCTATTTTTTTATGCCTTGATCATCATAGATTCGACGATCTTGGCGGCTTCCTCCACCGTTTTTGCTTCGGTGCGAATGAGGCGGGCGATCGCTTCCAGATACTTGTTCAGTTCTGGACTGGTCATTTCATCCATGTCCTTTCCCCTCCTGTCAGGTGACTTGCAAGCGGCGTGGCCGTCTGCTGTGATTGGATGATAGCACGATATCGTGATAATGTCAAGCACGATATCGTGAAAATGTGAATTTTGGAAATAATGCACGATATCGTGAACTGATTTTTAGAGGATTTGAACTATATCGTGATTGCCGATGCTGTGCTATAATAGCCGGGAAAGGAGTGGAGCAAATGCCCTACGACGAAAAAAAGCGGGAAAGCAATCGGAAATCGGATGCGAAATACTCCCAAATCCTGATAAAACCCTACCGGGCGGAAGCGGAGACAATCAGAGCCAGAGCGGCGGCAGCTGGGAAAAGCCTGCAAGGGTACATCCTGGAGGCCGTGCGGGAGAAAATGGAGCGGGAAAAATAACTTGCCGGGTAGTTGCGGGGCGCGTGGTGCGCCCCGCTTTTAGTTTGCCTCCAGGGGCTGCACCTGGAGGGCGTGGAACAGGTGGGCGCGGGCCAGGTAAAAATGGGGGTCGGGCTGGGTATCCTCGCCTGCTTCGGCGGCTGCCTGAGCGGCGGCCTTGCCGGGGCGGTCTGTGTAGCGCCAGAGGCTGCACGTGATGGGCGCATGCTGGCCACGGCGGACGCAATAGCCCAGGTTGCGCCACTCCGCGAAGGTGTGGAACGATCCGGCTACCAGCTCGGCGGGGTCTGCGGCGGTCAGCTTCTCGGCCCCGAAAATGGATTCGGCCAGGGTTTGCAGCTGGGCGGGGGTAAAAGCGGTTTTGACGGCCTGGGTGATGATCTGGTTATTGGTCATGGTAGTTCCTCCTTGATTTTTTCGGCGGTGGATGCCCGGAAATGTTTTTTTACATACTTAATCGAGTATGTAAACTTTTAAGGGAATCAATCTTCCCTTAAAAATTTTTCGATTCCCTCCAGTATTACACTGGCTTGAGAGACGTTTTTTTCGGCACATTTGGCCCGAAAAGCTGATACAATTTCTTTCGGTAGTTCGGCCTGGACTTTGCTATACACCTTGTCGTTATACCGCCGTTTGACTTCCGTGCTTGTTGTGGTTTTCCGCCTTTTTTCTATTGACTTCACCCCCGGATTGTGGTAGTATGATGGGCAAGGACGGCTTCCCCGGGGCTAGACGGGAATGCTGGCCAACAAGTGGATGTGAAATGGCCGCTTCTCGCTAGGACTGGGGGGCGGTTATTTCTTTATCTGGATACCCAGAGAGATAGCCGCAATCACAAGCATAAGTAACGCTATGGTTTCCTCTACGCTCATGGGCGTTCCCTCCTTTCGGAGTTGGCCGCCGCCCTTGCTTGTCTGTGTTATATCATACTCGATTCAGTATGTCAAGCCCCAAATTTACATTTTTTGCAAAAAAATTTTGGGGGCCGGGCAGATAGTGCGCCCTGCCCGGTCTGGTACACTGGGCAGTCCGTGCGGGCCTGGCTCCTTCAGGCCGCGCGGGAGCGGATGGCCCGCGAGGCAGAGCAGGCCCCACCGCCTGCCGATCAAGACGATTAAGCGCCGCCGTCCTGGCATTCGACCAGGGCGGCGGCGCTTTTTTCGGCCTATATTGATTCGGGCGCGCTATTTGGATTCGCGCCCGCGCGCGCCCCCATGCGGCGCGGTGAGCCCAAAATTCAGTTAAGGCAACACCGCGCAATTGTGTCTGCGAGCCGCAGCTGTCTTTTTGCCCCACTTCTTCAGTTTGAAAAACGAGAAATACATACAGTATTCCTTCGTTTTCCAAACTTTGAATTGAGTCCAAAATCCAGGCTGGGGCTTCTTGCCAAATTGTGCGGTGTTGCCTTAAATATGCTCAAAAACAATGTGCAGTAAGTTGCAGAAATTGAGGGTTTTGAAGGTAAATCCGCCATTTGCGGAGTGGAAAACTTGCCACGGAGCAAATGGCATTCAAGAGGTCAGCGGTTCGATCCCGCTTATCTCCACCAAAAGCTCGAGAGAGTGAAGAAAAACGGGGCTGTTGCAAAATTCTTTTTTGCAGCAGCTCTATTGCTTCACCCTG
>OLHA01001407.1_pt1 | contig 12997 bp, 11 predicted proteins | sample 1605961 | NCBI WGS metagenome assembly OLHA01 (sample SAMN03283288) | human gut metagenome | biome: human-associated habitat; material: feces | host: Homo sapiens | place: Peru | collected 2012
AGAAAATTTTAAATAGATTAGAAGAGCTTATAAACGAAAGATTGAAATAAATTAAAAATAATAAATAAAATAATTTTTTAGGAAATAAAAATGGTTTTTCTGTATAAAAGATTTGGAGATAAAAGCAATAGGCTGCTTCAAAATATGCATTTTGAGGCTTATTGTAAAGATAATAATATAGAATATCATAATCTTGAATTTTACGACATGGAAGATTTTTACAAAATAAAAGATAAATACAGTTTTAAGAAAATTCCTAAAATATTTTTGCCGAATTTAAATACTCGTTATAGCATAATTGAAAATCTTTCTAAATTTGCAAGAAAATTAAATATCAAAAATTTTTTAATATTTGATTATATGAATATTGAAGATATAAATAATATCGCGCTTTACGATAAACAAATATTAGAGAATAGAGATAAAACGATTTTTGTATCGGGTTGGGAATTTAGAGTTCCCGAGCTTGCTATTAAATACAGAGATTATTTTAAAGAAAAATATACTCCAAAATTAGAAATGTCTTCATATATATATATGAAAGAATTTGAGAAATATGATATAAAAGTCGGCGTTCATATAAGAAGAGGCGATTATAAATATTGGAATAACGGAAAATATTATTATGAGGATGAAGTTTATAACGATAAGATAGAGCAATTTTCTAATTTATTTAAAGACAAAAAAATATTATTTATTTTATTTTCAAACGAAGAGATAACTTTGAAACCAAAACAAAATTATATTATTTCAAAATGCAATTGGTATGAGGACCATTATTTATTGAGTTTATGCGATTATATAATAGGCGCGCCTTCCACTTTTACGATTTGGGCAAGTTTTATAGGCAATGTTCCTTTAATGCATATTTTAAGTAGAGACGATAAAGTAGATTTAAATAGTTTTAATGTAAGTGTGGATATGACACCGATTTAATTTATAAAAATAATTTAATAATATTGAAAAATAATTAAAACTTATTATACTATAAAGATAAGTTTATTTTATGGAGTTAAATATGTTTGAATTAGAAAATAAATATTATAACGAACATAAAGAAGAATATAGAAAAAAATATTTAGGAAAACATTTAGTTATACATGGCAACGAATTAAAAGGCGTATATGATAATGACGGAGACGCTTTTAACGAAGCTATAAAAACTATGAAGCCAGGAACATTTATGATAAAAATCGTTACAGCTACGGACGAGGAAGAAATACAAAGATTTATGTCGAGGGTTTATGTTAAATAAAAAAATTCCTCATTTTGCTTTTAGTATTAAATATAAAGGAATTGCCAGAGAATTAATATCGGATATTGAAATAATAAATCCTTTAAATAATCAAAGAAAGAAATATAAGGCAATATGGGATACGGGAGCCACTAATACGGTAATTACTTCAAAAGTATTAAAAGAGCTTTCATTAACAATAGTAGACATAGCGACAATAGTCGGAGTAAATAGCGAGCCTGAACATGCGCAAGTTGCATTATTTAATTTATTATTGCCAAATAATGTATCTATAAAAGGAGTAAGAGGTTCGGTTTGCACAATAGGAGGCGATGCCGACATATTAATAGGAATGGATATAATTAAATTTGGAGATTTTGCAATTTCAAACGGAGAGGGACAAACATTATTTTCTTTTGCAATTCCTCCGTTTGAAAATAAAACCGATTTATTAGAAAAAGCAAATAAGACAAATAAAAATAATTTTTAAATACTAATCTTTACTTTTAAATAAATCCCCAATCTGTCTAATAATTCTCTAATCTTATAAAATTATATTATAATAATCTTTTCTTCAAATCGTCAATGTATTTATCCATTATATTATCTATATATGAAGGTTCGGCTTTATAAATAGACATATCATTTTTTGTAATGCCGTCATTATCTTTCTTATTAATTTTTTGTTTATATTCTTCTAAAGATTTTGTTGCATAATGATTTATTCTAATTTTATTTATAGAATTTGTCATATCTCTTCCTGTGGAATATTCAAAATTTTCATTTACCGCCATTCCGTTAGTATATTGAAAATGGTGAGCGTCTAAATACTCGTAAACATATTTTGGTTGAACTATAGATTTAGTAATTTGATTTAGAGGATGCTCGGGAAGAAAAGCCCTTTTATAATTTTCTATAACTAATCCTTCGGGCTTTTTTATATGGTTGTTGCCATCAAATTGTATCCAATTCACGGCTATAGCGGGATACTGTTCATAATCTTTTAATAAAGTTATTATATCGTAACTTTTCGCTGGGACTATAAATTCGTCCAAATCTATAATAGCCATCCAAAAAGTATTTGTGCCGTATCTATTTATACCGTCTTCATATATATCGAGTTGTTTTCCTATTCCGCTAAAAAAATTATATATTACTATACCCGATTTTATATAATCTTTTAATACTTCTTTTATATTATCTGTGCTGTCGTTATCATATATATAAAATCTATCTACTCCTATCATTCTATGATACTCAATCCATTCTTTTATGTAAGGCGCTTCGTTTTTTATAGTCGCTAATATAGAAACATAATCTTTAGGTTTATCGTTATTTATATAATTCAATTTGTTCATTATAATATTAACTCTTTTATAAGTTAGAAAGAAAGCCGTTAATAAATCTCTAACATTATCTCTTAACTTTTTTATTGGTATAAACCATAAAATTCTATCTATAGTTTTTGTATCAAATATATTTCTATAACCCATTTTATAAATACCTCCTTGAATTTATAGAAAAAATGCAATAGCAAAATGCCCTGAAAAGAATGCAGGGAAATGTAAAAATTTGAAAGTTATCGCTTGGCTTGGCTTGGCTTGCGAATTCTCAAGTTTAATTTATTAATAATACAATTAAATATTGTCATTTGCAAATTATTTTATATTATTTTAAAAATTTTGTCAAGCATTTTAAATTAAAAAGGCCCCTTATAATAGGCAAACTGGCGCCCAATTCGATTGACTTACCGTTGCTTCCTTCCGAACCTGGCGGATTCATCAGGAATTGCCGCAGAAGCCCATTATAAGAGATATAAAATATTTATTATTGTTTATCGCTTAACGGAGAGAGTGGGATTCGAACCCACGATACTGTTACATATACGCGACTTCCAATCGCGCTCCTTCAACCGCTCGGACATCTCTCCAACCGTGCCTAAGAAGACTTGAACTTCCAACCTCCAGAACCGCAATCTGACGCTCTATCCAATTGAGCTATAGGCACATAAACATTTTATACAATATAACATAATTACTCTTTTTTTGCAAATATTAATAAATATTTAATAAAAAACATATTTCATTAAAGCGTTTAGATTAAAAATATATGCAATATAATATATAATAAAATATATTTATTTTATAAACTATAAGGAGATTTTAATGATTGATAAATTAATTATAGCTACGGCAAATAAACATAAATTAATTGAAATTGAAGCGATTTTTAAAGAAACGAAAATATCGGCTATGCCTAAAGAAATTCCCGAAATACTTGAAGACGGAAAAACTTTTATACAGAATTCTTTGATAAAAGCGAAAGCGGTTTATAACTTTACAAAAATTCCTTCTTTAGCGGACGATTCGGGACTTTGTATTAATTCGCTTAAAGGAAATCCAGGAATATATTCGGCAAGATACGGAGGAGAAAATTTAAGCTATAAAGAAAAAATGCAAATTATTTTAGACGAACTTAAAGACAAAGAAGACAGAAGCGCTTATTTTATAACTTCCGCCGTATGCGTATTAAACGAAAAATATTATATAGTAGCTGAAGGAAAAGTTGAAGGAAAAATAATTGAAAGCCCAAGAGGATTTGAAGGTTTTGGATACGACCCAATATTTATGCCAAACGGATTTGATATAACTTTTGCCGAAATGCCTTTAGATAAAAAAAATTCTATAAGCCATAGATTTATTGCAATGTCGAAAATGAAAGAAATATTATCTTGCATTTATAATTATTAATTTATATAATCAACATAATAATTAAAAAATAGAATAATAAAAAATATGAGCGATTTATTAAAAGTAGAAAATTTAAAAATGTATTATCATACTTCAAGCGGAGAAGTTAAGGCTATAAACGATATAAGTTTTAATATAAAGACAAGCGAAACTTTAGGAATAGTCGGCGAATCGGGATGCGGTAAAACTAGTCTCGGAACTTCTTTACTCGGCATGCCTTCGATTCCTGGAAAATACGAAAGCGGAAAAATTATAATTGACGGCGAAAATATTATCGACTTAAAAGAAGAATATATAAGAAAAAATATAAGATGGGTAAAAATATCTATGGTTTTTCAAGGCGCTATGAATTCTCTAACTCCCGTTTATACAATCGGAAAACAGATGCTTGAAACTTTAAACAGACATATTGAAATGGATAAAACGAAAGCGTTAAAATTGATTGAAGAATATTTAGGTTATGTCGGACTTCATTCAAATATTGCAAATAGATATCCTCATGAACTTTCAGGCGGCATGAAACAGAGGGCGGTTATTGCCGCTGCGTTATTTCTTAAGCCTAAACTTGTGATTTTGGACGAACCTACTACGGCTTTAGATGTAATAGTTCAAGCTCAAATAATAAATTTATTAAAAAAATTAAAAAAAGAATTTGATTTATCTTTTATATTTATAACTCATGATTTGTCTTTGGAGGCGGAAATTGCGGATAGAGTTTGCGTAATGTATGGCGGAAAAATTATGGAATTAGCGGACAATAAAGATATATATCAAAAACCTTTGCATCCTTATACTAAAAGACTTCTTGCGGCTACTCCAAGATTAAATAAATCTGTCGGAAAATTGGACTTTATAGAAGGAGTTCCTCCCGATTTATTAAATCCGCCTACGGGATGTTTATTTTACGAAAGATGCAAAGAAAGAATAGAAAAATGCAAAGACGAAGAGCCTGAAATTAAAGAAATTTCAAAAGGGCATTATTGCGCTTGTCATTTGGTTAATTAATTTTTATTTTAGATTTATTAAAATATAAGTATTATTTTCATTTATTGACAAATCAAAAATTCTGTTATAAAGTAAATTATTCTAAATTAACGGACGCTTTTATGACAAACAGAATTTTATCATTTACAAAAATGCATGGAATAGGAAACGATTATATTTATATAGATTGTTTCAAAGAAAATTTTACCGTTGAAGATGCAAAAAAGTTCTCTCCAATTTTAAGCGATAGGCATTTTTCAATCGGAGCTGACGGAATAATTTTAATAATGCCGAGCTATAAAGCGGATGTTAAAATGCGAATGTTCAACGCTGACGGTTCTGAAAGCGAAATGTGCGGAAACGGAATAAGATGCGTTGCAAAATATGCTTACGATAAAAATATAAGTAAAAATAATCCTCTCAAAATAGAAACTTTAAGAGGAATACTTGAAGCAAAATTATTTATAAAAGACGGAGAAGTAGATTCGGTTGAAATAAATATGGACTCTCCAATTTTGGAAGGATTGAAAATTCCAACTACAATAAACAAAAACCCGATAATTGACGAAGCGATAAAAATAAACGGAAAAGAATATTTATTTACTGCGGTTTCTATGGGAAATCCTCATGCCGTGATATTTGTAAAAGATTTAGAAAATATTGATATAAGCACAATCGGAAAATTAATCGAAAATAATTCAATTTTTCCAAATAGAACAAATGTAGAATTTGTGGAAATAATAAATAGAAGCGAAGTGAAACAGAGAACTTGGGAGAGAGGAAGCGGAGAGACTTTAGCTTGCGGAACGGGAGCGTCCGCCGTTTGCGTTGCGGGATTTATAAGCAAAAGAACCGAAAGCAAAATTTTAAATCATCTTTTGGGAGGCGATTTAATACTTGAATATAGAAACGGAAAAGTTTTTATGCGAGGAGAGGCTAAATATTCTTTTGAGGGAAAAGTAAAATTATAATAAAAGTTATAAATAAAAAATTAAATACAAAAAGCCATGATTGGATAATTTTTTACTATGACTTAAAGATTAAAATTATTTTATATTTTTTCTAACCTTGCAACAATCTTACAAATTTACCTTGTAAAATCCTACATTCAGAGATAATATAATTCCCATCGATATATAAAGATTTTTTTTAAAATAGCATAAACTATTGATATTGAGATTTAAATCCATAGTGTTAATGTTTTTTGTATCTTTTTCTATAAAAAAATAAAAAATATTTTACTTTCTTTACAATAAAAGAATTAACTTCTATCTACTACCTTGAAATTATTAATAAATATTTATATAATTATTCGGGTTTGACATTATTATTTATAGAAATTTAAAGATATAAAAAATTATAGAGTCGGGGGAATAAATGGCTTCTGTTATCGTGGTTGGAACTCAATGGGGAGACGAAGGCAAAGGAAAAATTGTAGATTATCTTGCCGAAAAATGTCAGTATGTCGTTCGTTCTCAAGGCGGGAGCAACGCTGGACATACCGTTGTCGTTAATCAAAATAAATATAAATTGAGACTTCTTCCTTCGGGCATATTATACGAAGATAAAATTTGCATTCTTGGAAACGGAGTCGTTATAGAGCCTAAAATATTTTTGAAAGAAGTTGACGAGCTTAAAAACAAAGGAATAAAAATATCGAATTTAAAAATATCAAACCGCGCTCATATAATTTTGCCTTATCATAAAGTTCTTGACGAACTTCAAGAGGAAGATTTGGGAGAAAATAAAATAGGCACTACAAAAAACGGAATAGGACCATGCTATATGGATAAAGCTATGCGAATAGGAATAAGAATTTGCGATTTAATTAACAAAGAATTATTTTCTAAAAAATTAAAATTAAATTTAGAATTAAAAAATAAACTTCTAAAAAAACTTTATAATCATAACGGTTTTGATTTTGAAGAAATATTAAAAGAATATTTAAAATATGGAGAAAGATTAAAGCCTTATATAGCAGACACAACTACAATATTAAATAAAGCGATAAAAGAAAAAAATAATATTCTTTTTGAAGGCGCTCAAGCGACTATGCTCGATTTGGAACATGGCACTTATCCTTTTGTAACTTCGTCTATTCCGTCTTCGGGAGGAGCATGCGTTGGAAGCGGAGTGGGACCAAGAAATATAGATAATGTTATAGGCGTTGTAAAAGCGTATTCCACAAGAGTCGGAGAGGGACCTTTTCCTTCGGAACTTTTTGACGAAATAGGAAATCATATAAGAGATAGAGGAAACGAATACGGAACTGTTACGGGAAGAGCGAGAAGATGCGGTTGGCTTGACGCATGCGTTATAAAATATGCATCGTATATTAACGGACTAGATTCTTTGGCTGTAACAAGACTAGATATATTGGACGATTTGGATAAATTAAAATTATGCGTAGCTTATAAATATAACGGAGAAATAATAGAAGATTATCCTGCAGATTTGTATATTCTTTCAAAAGTTGAAGCAGTTTACGAAGAGTTTGAAGGTTGGAAAACTGACACAAGAAATATAAGAGATTATAATAAACTTCCTGAAAATGCAAAAATATATTTGAATAGATTAAGCGAAATAACAGAAACAGAAATATCTATAATATCGGTTGGCGCTAGACGAGACGAAACTATAATTTGTAAGAAAATATTTTAATAAATTTAATTATAAAATTTTAAGGAGATAATTATGATAGTAGTAATGAAACCAAACGCAAAAGAGGAATATATAAACAATATTACCGAAAGATTAATTAACGCGGGACTTGGAACAAATAAAATTGTCGGAGTCGATTGCACGGTTATCGGCATAGTCGGAGATACTTCAAAAGTAGACAGAGAATTAATATCCACTTTGCCAGGAGTCGCGAGAGTTTTAAAAGTTCAAGAGCCGTTTAAAAGAGCGAATAGAGCCTTCAAAAAAGAAGACACTATTGTCAATGTTTCGGGAGTTAAAATCGGAGAGAAAAAACCCGTTATTATCGCGGGACCTTGTTCCGTTGAAAGCGAGGAGCAAGTTATTAATATCGCTAAAAGCGTTAAATCTGCTGGAGCTTCTATTTTAAGAGGAGGAGCTTTCAAACCTAGAACTTCACCTTATGCTTTTCAAGGTTTGGCTTTGGACGGACTTAAAATTTTAAAGCTTGCTAAAGAAGAAGTTGGAATTCCAATAGTAAGCGAAATCGTTTCAATTAGGCATTTGGAAGAATTTGACAATACGGTAGATATGATTCAAATTGGAGCAAGAAATATGCAAAACTTTGAATTATTAAAAGAAGTTGGCAAATTAAAAAAACCGATTTTATTAAAAAGAGGGCTTGCAAACACTATGGAAGAATGGTTAATGAGCGCCGAATATATTTTAGATAAAGGCAATAGCGATGTAGTTTTATGCGAGCGAGGAATAAGGACATTTGAAAATTATACTAGAAATACTTTTGATGTTAGCGCGATTCCAATGATAAAGCGAGTTAGTCATTTGCCTGTAATAGGCGACCCTTCGCATGCGAGCGGAAAATCTTGGATGGCATTACCTTTGACATTAGCCGCGTTATCTGCTGGAGCTGACGGAATGATAATAGAGGTTCATAACGACCCTGAGCATGCATTATGCGATGGAGCGCAATCTATCAAGCCTGAAGTATTTGCAGATATAATGGAGGCTGTTAATATGATTAGTGAAACTGTATTAAAGATAAAAGCTAAACATAACGGTAGAGTTTATACTAAATAAGACTTTTAATATTTATTAAAACTTTAATTTGTAATAACTACAGAGAATATTTTAATAAATAATGGCTAATAGATTTTTTAAATTTATTTTTAATATTTTTAACTATTCTTCGTTTATTCTCTATAATTATTACTTTTAAAAATATTTTATATAATAATAAAAATAAAAAAGCTTGACTTAATTAAAGCCAAGCTTAATTTTATTTTAGTATTGTTATATTTTTAGCTCCAAATTATCATCTTCATGTCGAATTTATAACCCAAATCTTTATGATAAGGATACATTCTTATCGCATATCCGCTTTGTCCAGTATTAACGCATTCTAAAGAACCTATAAAAGAATGTCTGCCGTTTCCTAAATCGGAAGAATGCTTCATTTCCACTATTGTAGGTTCTGTAATCTCGTCTTTCATACTCAATTTTCCATGATATAATTCTACTCTAACGGAATCAGGAGCGATATTTCCTAAATTAACTATTGTTTTTACTTCAAATTTACTTCCAACTTGCAAATTCCTTGAAGGCATTTCAGACATAGTATTTTCAAAAGAAACTTTAGACCATTTTGAAGATATATTATCTTTCCAAGATTTTAATTCTTTTGATTTTTTGAAATCATCGCTTGTCATATTGATATATCTTCTGCTTGCATTAGTATAGAATTTATTGAAATAATCGGCAACCATTCTATTTGTTGAAAATTGAGGACATACGGTTTGCATGCTCCACTTCATAGCTGTAACCCATTGTCTAGGAATATCGTCTCTTCCTCTTTCATAATATAAAGGAATAATTTCATTTTCCAAAACATTATATAAAGCGTTACTTTCAACTTCGTCTTGATATTCTAAATCCGTATATTCTTCTCTATTTCCTATAGCCCAACCGTTTTGTCCGTCATAAGCTTCATCCCACCAACCGTCTAATATGCTAAAGTTTAATCCTCCATTAGGCGGAACTTTCATACCGCTTGTGCCGCTCGCTTCTAAAGGTCTTCTTGGATTATTAAGCCAAACATCGACTCCTTGAACCATATACCTTGCAACATTTATATCGTAATCTTCTAAAAATACTATATGGTCTCTAAACTCTTCTCTTCTGCATATTTCGGCTATATTTTTTATTAACTCTTTACCGCCATTATCATGAGGATGCGCTTTTCCCGCGAATATAATTTGAACGGGGCGATGCGGATTGCTTATAATTTTTTTAAGTCTCTCAATATCTCTAAATAATAAAGTTCCTCTCTTATAAGTCGCAAATCTTCTTGCAAATCCTATAGTCAAAGCTTCAGGAGTTAAAATCTGTTCTGCATGATTTATTTCATTTTTTGTAAATCCTCTATTAATTATTTGAGCTTTTAATCTCTCTCTACAAAAATCTATTAATCTTTCTTTTCTTCTTTCATGCGTTCTCCAAAGTTCAGCGTCAGGAATTTTTTGAACTCTTTCCCAAATTCCATATTCCAAAGGTTTTGTTCTCCATCGCGGTCCTAAATATCTATCCAAAAGATTTTGCATATCAAATGAAATCCAACTTAAAGTATGAATTCCGTTAGTTATTGAATCTATTGGAAGCTCTTTTGCAGGAACTCCTTTCCAAATATCTTTCCACATCTCTCGAGATACATGTCCATGAAGTTCGCTTACTCCGTTATTTTCAGCGGATAAATTCAAAGCCAAAACCGTCATACAAAAATCTTCTTTTTGATTATTCGGGTCTATCTTTCCTAATTTAAGGAATTCTTCCATAGACATATCTATTTGTTTTATATAATCTACAAAATATTTTTGCATCATTTCGATAGGAAATACATCGTTTCCAGCGGGAACGGGGGTATGAGTTGTAAATACATTTGAGCTAAAAACGACTTCTCTTGCGGTTTTTCTATCTAATTTATCGTCTATCATTAATTGTCTCATTCTTTCTAAAGATAAAAAAGCGCTATGTCCTTCGTTCATGTGGTAAATTGTAGGTTTTATTCCTAATTTTTTTAACGCTTTAATTCCGCCGATTCCAAGCAATATTTCCTGCTGTATTCTCGTTTCAAGATTCCCGCCGTAAAGTTGAGCCGTAATATCTCTATCTTCAACGCTATTTTCTTCTATATTTGCATCCAAATAATAAAGCTGTATTCTTCCAACATTTGCTTTCCATATTTGAGCATAAACTTTTCTTCCTGGCAAATCTACATCAACTTTCATAGTTTCGCCGTTTGAATCTAAAACTTTTTCCAAAGCCAAATTAAAAAAGTCGTTTTCAATATCGTATTCTTGTTGCCAACCATCCGCATTTAAATATTGCCTGAAATATCCTTTTCTATATAAAAGTCCAACGGCAATGAAAGGCAAACCTAAATCGCTTGCAGATTTCAAATGGTCGCCCGATAATATTCCAAGTCCGCCAGAATAATTAGGCAAAGATTCATGAAGTCCGTATTCAAAAGAAAAATAAGCTATTTTTTCATTTTCCGTTTTTTGAGAATCGTCTAAACTTGCATACCAAGTTTCCTGATTCATATAAGTTTTAAACTCATCGTAAACCTCCGCTAAATTCATCATAGCCGCATCATCATGAAGCATATTGTAAAAACATTCCTGCGAAGATTCTCCTAAAATTCTTATCGGGTTATGGTCCTTTTCGTCATAGTTATCAATGTCTATGGTTCTTAATAAATTTACAGCTTTTTGATTCCAGCACCACCAAAAGTTTTTAGTTATCTCTAATAAAGGTTCTAATTCTTTAGGAAGAGATGGAGAAACCATATATTTATTTATTTTCATAAATTGCACCGCCTTAAAATTTATTTTGTATTTTTAATAATTATTTAATCGATTATATAATATATTGCATATAAAATCAATGAATTTTTTATAAATATCGGATAAATTTTAAAATATAATATTAAAAATAAACGATATCTAAATAATTTAATGAATTATATAATTTTCTAATATTAATTGTTCTAATTTTCTTCCATTATATCTATCAATTTTTAATTTATAACATATATCAATATAATTTGAATTTTCTAATTTTTTAATTTCCTCCTCGTTTGAATCCCATAACATAGCGGCTATATTTTTATCGCCTTGATTAAGTTCAATTTTTAAATGCAATTTATCGTTTTTTGACAAAGTTTTAATTTTTACAACTTTAACTTTATTGCAATAAAATATCGGCTCTTCGTTTGAAACTCCGAAAGGCTCGAAAGCTTCTATAATTTCCGCTAATTCTACATTTATATATTTTAAATCCAAAATCATATCGTAATTTTTAGATTCTTTTTCTGAAGATTCAAAATTATTTTCTGAAGAATATTTAATTATCTTTTCTGCAAACTTATCAAATTTATCAATATTTAAACTAAATCCCGCCGCATTTTTATGTCCGCCGAATTTATTTAAATAAACGCTCGTAAACTCAAGCATTTCTCTCGCGTTATTATTTCCTCTACTTCTTATACTTCCCGTGCAAATTCCAAGCTCTTCATCTTCATGCAAAATAATAGCAGTCTTTCCATATTCATTTAAAACTTTTCCCGCTATTAATCCCGTTAATCCTTGCTCAATTTCTTTGCTTTTTACTAATATAATAGGCATAGAGAGAGAATCATTATTTTTAATATATTCGCTAACCGTATTAAAACATTCGTCAGTTAAAGATTTTCTAGTTTCATTCATGTTATAAACTTCTTCGGAAAGTTTTAAAGCTTCTTCTTTCAATTCGGAAGTTAAAAGTTGTAAAGCATATTCGGGTTTATTCATTCTTCCCGCCGCATTTATAAAAGGTGCTAATCTCCAACCTATAGTTTGTGTATCGATTTTTGTATTTAATAGATTCATTTTTTCTAAAATGGCGTTATATCTTATATGAGATGGTTTTGATAATTCTTCTAAAGCGCATTTTATATAAGCTCTGTTTTCTTCTATAACGGGAACAACATCGGCTACGATTCCAAAAGCCGCCAATATAGATTCTCTTTTTAAATAATTCTGAAATTGTTTTTGACTCATATAAAACATTCGTTTAAATATTTCCATTTTTATTATTAAATCTCTATATTCAATATCTTCGTATTTATAAATATTAACATTTAAAGCGAGCGCAAATTCATTGAGAGTTTTAAAATTTTTTATATTAATATTTCCGTAAGCCGCTCCAAGTTGAAGTAAATCGTAAACTTTATCAAATGCGGGTAAAAATATTTCGTATTTTTCAAATATATTTGATTTTTATTTTCTTGACGGGAGCATTGACTACCTTGAAAATAAGTTCGTCAATGCAGTCC
>OLHA01001408.1_pt1 | contig 12995 bp, 7 predicted proteins | sample 1605961 | NCBI WGS metagenome assembly OLHA01 (sample SAMN03283288) | human gut metagenome | biome: human-associated habitat; material: feces | host: Homo sapiens | place: Peru | collected 2012
ATAGATGTAGATAGTGAAGAGATAAAAAATTTATATTTGTTTAAAAGATTAGATGCTGAAATCACTGATTTTGCATTATGTACCGGAGGAATTTATGCAGATATTGAGGGCGTTAATAATGGGTACTATTGGACACTAACTCATAAAAACTTATCCTCAAATTATGGACCTATAGATGAGTCAACTATTGTAGCTGTTGATAGTGAAGGGGAGGAAATAGCAGTATACATTAATAAAAAAACCTATAGTGCAAGGCCTCTTCTAATTAACGCATCAAGCTATGAAGCAGTAAATAAATTTTTAGGTAATCATTATATAACAGATGATCACAAACCAGTAATTGAGTTTGGAGAATATCCTCAAGATGCTGTTTCACTTGGAATGCAAAACAAATTAAAAAAGTTATATAAAGAAAATAAACTAGAATTAACTGAAAATTACTATACAATTTATGATAATAAAAGCTATGATAAAACTTCTCCTAATTTAGAAGATTTAAATAAACAAATTACTTTTGAATATATTTATAATGGCAAAAAATATGTAAGAGTTAATGGAAATTTTGCTGATGGAGGAGCTACATTATCTAATGATAATAGTTATGAAGATGGAGAGGAAATTTGGATAGAAGTTAAACCGATTGAATGGTACTTATATAAAAATGAAAATGGCGAATATTGTTTACTTAGTTTAAAATTGTTATTTTCAGGAGTACCATTTAGTACTAAAAAAAATTATGATGGAGATTTTGAAAATACATTTATAAAAGAATTTATGGATGAAGAATTTTCTAAAGATATATTAAGAGGGCAATATCTTACAAAAGAAAATGAAAATGTAAAAGCATTAAAAAAATAATAAAGTTATACCATAATGTAGTAAAATATGGTATAATTTTTCGTAGAAATGGAAGTGAAACTTATGAAAGTAGTAGTAGGTATGAGTGGAGGAGTAGACTCAGCAGTAAGTGCATATTTACTTGATAAAGAAGGATATGAAGTAATAGGCTTATTTATGAAAAACTGGGACTCTAATATCAATAATGACAAAGAAGGTATAACTGATGGTATATGCCCTCAAGAACAAGACTTTAAAGATGCTAAAAGTGTATGTGATTATTTAGGTATTCCACTCTATAGAGTAGACTTTATAAAAGAATATTGGGATACTGTATTCACTTACTTCCTAGAAGAGTTAAAAAAAGGAAGAACACCAAACCCGGATATTATGTGTAATAAGTATATTAAATTTGATTTATTTAAAAAAGAAGCAAAAAAACTAGGAGCAGACTATATTGCAACAGGTCACTATGCCAGAATAGAAAATGGAAGACTCTTAAGAGGAATAGATAATAATAAAGATCAAACATACTTTTTAAGTCAAGTAAAACCTAGTGAATTTAAAGATGTTTTATTTCCTGTTGGTGGTCTTACTAAACCAGAAGTTAGAAAAATTGCTTTAGAAGCTGGTTTACCTGTTGCAGAAAAAAAGGATTCAACTGGAATATGTTTTATTGGAGAAAGAAATTTTAAAGAATTTTTGACTAATTACTTACCTAATCAAGAAGGAGATATTGTTGATATTGATACAAATGAAGTACTTGGTAAACATATGGGTCTTATGTATTATACAATAGGTCAAAGAAGAGGACTTGATATTGGTGGTAATGAAAAAAGACTATATGTTGTTGGTAAAGATTTAGATAAAAATGTATTATATGTTTCTTTAGGTGATGATACAAAATATTTATTAACTGATGAAGCAATAATAGAAGATGTTAATTTTATTAGTGAAAAAAGACCAAAAGAATGTACTGCTAAATTTAGATATAGACAAAGTGATATAGATGTTACTATTGAATATTTAAATGATGGTAATTTAAGTGTTAAATATGATAATGTTAAATCTGTTACACCTGGACAAGCATGCGTACTTTATTTAGGCGAAGAATGCTTAGGTGGCGGAATTATCAAAGAAGTTAGAAAAAATGGTAAAAAACTTTGGTATTTATAGAAATTATAAGTTGGAAGAAGTGATATAATGGAAATAAGCGAAGCAAAAGAATTATCAAAAGTTAGATCTAAATTAATTATTGAATATATTAATGACATTTTATCTGATGGAAATAAATTAAAGGCTAAAATAAATTTAGGTATTCATGAAGTTGATGGCAAAGATATGTGTACCGCTGATATATATGTTCCTTACAAAGATTTTGAAAGACATTTTAATTTAGGAATTACTCCAGAATATATATCTATATTACACGAACAACTTTTAAATGATTTAATACCTTATCTTGATGATAATTTTATTGGAGTGACAAGATTTTATAGTTTGAGATCTAATGATCTTCTCTTTGATGGCGTAAGAGTAATGAATATAATGGGTAGTTCAATAATGCTAAATATGTATGGTATAGATGAAAACATTTCAAGTGAATATAATAAAAAATATGAAGAATATGTTAATAATTTACAATCAACAGACAAAATTCTAAAAAGTAATAAAAAACTTTAATATTTATAAAGTCACATATTTATGTGATTTTTTTGTATTAATGTTAATAATTGATTAATTTTAAAAAATATGTCGAATTATAGATAAATTTTTAAAAATATATGATATACTTAATTTAGAATAAGGGTAGGAGTAAATTATGGGTAAAAAATGTAAAAATAATAAAAAAATATCAAATTTTTTTGTGTGCAGTAGTTTAATTTTAATAATTGCTATAAGTGGGGTTTGTATAATAAAAGATAATTTTTTTAAAACAGAAAAAACAAGGAATATCAATATTTCTTATTTATCTGATGAATTTGTTAATAAATATTTTAAAGAAATTAGTGAAAATAATTCTAATGAAGATAAAGATAATATGCTTATTGTAATATCGAAAAGTAAAATAAAAAATTCTTATGGTGCAAAAAATATAATTGAAGCACCAAATAATCAATATATATTACAATATGATTCAGATGAAGAAAAGAAATCTGCATTAGAACAATTAAAGAAAGACAAAAAAATTGAAAGTGTAGAAGAAAATGGAGTATATACTACAGAAACAACAAATTATAATTCATGGGGTATTGAAAAAATGGCATTAGATAGTGCTATAACTTCTACTAATACTTATAGTGAAAATATGAAACCAGTTACCGTTGCAATTATTGATACAGGTTGTGATATGTCTTTATTTAATAAATATTATGGGGGAAAGATTTCAGAATTTTATAATGTTTTAGAAACATCGACTACAGTAATGATGGATGAAGATGGACATGGGACTCATATTGCAGGAACAATTGCTGAAGGAACTCCAGATAATGTAAAAATTTTTCCAATTAAAGTTTCAAGAGATGGAAATATGTATTATACAGATATCATAGCAGGAATAAATTATATAGTTAGATATAATAAGGCTAACGTAATTAATATGAGTTTTGGTGGTTATGGATATAATGTGGCATTGGATCAAGCAATAGAATCAGCAAATCAAAAAAATATAATAAGTGTTGCGGCAGCAGGAAATAACAATACTTCTAAAAAACATTATCCATCATCACTTGAAAATACAATTTCAATAGCATCAGTTGACTCAGATTTAGTTAAATCATCATTTTCAAATTATGGTACGGAAATAACTTTTACTGCACCCGGAACTAAAATTAAAAGTATAATGGGCAAAGATGCATCTATTTCAAAAGAAAATGGTAATAATGATGATGATGACCACGAAATAATAAGTGGAACATCAATGGCAACACCTCATGCTGTAAGTGCAGTAGCAATTTTAAAAGGGTACAACAAAGATTTAACGCTAGATAATGTTATTGATGTATTAAAAGAAAACTCTATTGATTTAGGGGAACCTGGTTGGGATCAATACTATGGTAATGGTTTAATATCATTTCAAAATGCAGAATTTTGTGATGGCACATATTGTGATGAACTAGGTATTTATAAAGATTTAAATAAAAATATTTCAAGTGTTGAAGTAACAAATTTAATTCTTACTCAATATAATTACTATTCTATTACAAATTTAATGGGAAGCAAGTTGAATGTTAATTATACAGATAATACAAGTGAAGAATTAACTATAGGAAATTTACCAAATGTTGAAATTTTAAATTATGATCCTAATACAACAGACAGCCAAACAGTTACAATTAAGCTAGGTAGTTTAACAACAAGTGTTCAAGTAACTAATCCGAATAATTACGAAAGTGGTTGGGAATATAATACTTTAGAAAATGGCAAAATAGAATTAACTGGTTATAAAAATCATAATTTAGAAATTAGCAAATTGTATGTTCCAGAAACAATAAACTCAAAACAAGTCGTTTCATTTGCAGACAATTTCAAATTAGTTGAATCAGGGACTGATATTAAATCATATACTTATTTGTATTTACCTAGTACATTTACTAGAATTGGTGATTATTCATTAGCAGTAACTAATATTAAATATGTATATGGTTCAAATAATGAAATTGAGGTTGGAAATCATGCGTTTGAAAATAGCAAAATAGTATCAATTGACATACCTATATCGAAAATAGGTGAATATGCTTTTAGAGATTGTTATAAATTAAATTTCGTTGATATTTCGGGTGAATATCTTTATACAAGTACTGATAAAATAGGAAGTATCTCAATTGGAAAATATGCATTTTATAATTGTAAAAGTTTAAGTAATGTAAATAAATCTATAAATGATACAATATTTGTTGAAGATATTGGCGAATATGCATTTTATAATTGTGTTTCATTAGCTAAGCTTGATTTGACTCCTCGTTTTAATATTGGCGAATATGCATTTTATAATACTAAAATGTTATACAATATAGATTTATATAATAGTGATTCAATTGGAAAATATGCATTTTATGGAAGTGGAATTTCGAAAGCAAATTTCAGTATAAGTTTTGAAACTGTTAATGAATCTGCTTTTGAAAATTGTAAAAATTTAAAAGAGTTATCATTTAATGGAAAAAGAATTGAAAGTAGAGCATTTTGGGGTTCAGGTATTGAAAAATTTTTCTTGGGTAATGCTGAATATATTGCAGAAAATGCATTTGCATATGCCCCAATAAAAAGCCAGAATGGTACAAGTCAATATGATGGTTCATATCAAGTGGTACCTGAACTAGGAATAGTAGAAAATAGTAGTAAGTTACTGGTAGGTTTTACAAATGCAGTTGGAGCAAGTAATAGTAAAATAACAAAGGACATTACTGAAATAGGAAACTATGCATTTACAGGTAACAATAATTTAAAAAAAATAACAATACCTACAAATGTTATCAAAATTGGTACTCATGCATTCGAAGATTGTTATCAGTTATCAGATGTGTATATGCTAGGCAATACAATAAACTTTGATAATAATCCTTTCAAAAGAACATTTGAGGGTGAAATTCAAGGTGCTGATTTAAAAATATATGTTTATAAAAATTCTGAAATTAAACAAATTTTAAAAAATAAAAATTTGAATTATAGACATATAGAACCAGATGAAATTGTCGTAACGAACTATGAAAATGCTTATAAAGCACTAAGTCAAGTTGATTTACAAGCATTAAATGTTAAATTAATTTACCATGAAGAAAAAGATCGTGAAGAAGTTCTAAGTACACTAGATTTGGGTACTGTGGCTCCAATATCATATGGTGTAGGATTCGATATATCTTATCAAAATAAAAATGCATATAATTTCCAGTATGGAGATACATACTTTGTTATTGAAGCAAAAAATGCAATTGGTTATTTATCAACCAAAAATATTAATGTGACAATTGAAAAAGCAATTCCAACATATACTATACCTACAGATTTAACTGCAGAATTTGGACAAAAATTATCAGAAATTCAGTTACCTGATGGTTTTAAATGGATGGATGATTCACAAATTATTAACAAAGGTGGAAAGGTAAAATATAAAGCAAAATATATTCCAAGTGATACAAAAAATTATGAAACAATAGAAAATATTGATATTACAATTAATGTCAATAAAGAAAAAAAGATAATTAACCCAGAAATATCTATTCAAAATAAAGTATATGATGGTACAACAAATATCTCATTAGAAAATATAAATGTTTCTAATTTAGAAAAAAATGAGTATAGTATTTTAAGTGCAATTTCTTCAGATGAAAATGTAGGCATGAAGAAGGCAACTATAAAATTAAAATTATCCGATGATAAATTTATTGATTATTCATTTGATAATGGAAAACAAGAAAAAGATTTTATTGTTGATTTTACTATAGAACCATTGAAAATTTCAAAACCAGTTAGTCCAACATGGAATTATGTTTATAATGGAAAAGAAATTATTTTGGATGTTCCTGGATATAATGAAGATACTATGATTGCTAAAAACAATAGGGGAACAAATGTTGGAATTTATGATGTAATTATTTCATTAAAGAATACTAATTATATATGGGAAAATGGTACAACTAAAGATGTTATTGTTAAGGTTGAAATTAGTAAAGCAGATATATCTGTTCAAGATAATTCTAAAGATGTAACAGTAAAGTATGACGGTAAAGAACATACAATAGATGTTGATTTAATATATTCTAGTGATTATACATTAAGATATATGGATTCTAACGGTGAATATACATTAAATGAACTTCCAAAATATAAAGAAGTGGGAATATATGAAATTAAATATAAAGTATTTTATGATAACAATCATAAAGAATATTTTGGTAAAAGAACATTGACTATTGAAGATGATATTTCTTATATAATAAGTAATTATGAAGTTGATAAAATAAATAATTATATTAGTAAAATAATGGTTAATACAGAATATGATACATTTAAATCAAACATTACTTTAGGTAGTGGTTATACAGTAAATATTGATTATAAAGAAATTAATAATAAAAAAATATTATATACTGGTGGTAAAACAAGAATAATGCATAATACAGACTTATATAAAGAATTAACAAATGTTGTTATTGGAGACATAAATGGGGATGGTAAGATAAATTCGGCAGATTTATTAAAAATAAGACAACATTTATTAGGAACTAATGTTTTAAATGGCGCATATTTCTTGTCATCAGATATAAATTATGATAATACAATAAATTCAGCAGATTTGTTAAGAGTTAGACAACATTTGTTGGGTTTAAAGCTAATAAAATAGAAATTTGGAGGAATAAAAAGTGAAAAAAATAAAAATTTTATTGATATCTTTAATATCAATGTTTGCATTTAATACAAATGTTTATGCAGCATCTAGTAGCATATCAGTTAGTTCTGGAAACGTATATGTTGGTGATAGTTTTACAGTATCATTGTATGTTAATTCATCTGCAGCTTGGAATGTGCATGTAACAGCAAGCGGTCCAGTAAGTGGGTGCACCATACATCAAGCTGATGCATCTGCTGATGCACTTGATACAAATAGATCATTCAGTACAACATGCACAGCAACAGGTGAGGGAACAATTGTAATTAGATTGAGTGGGGATGTAACATCTGCTTCTGATGGTAATGCTGTATCTGTATCAGGAAGCAGAAGTGTAAGTGTTTCACAAAAACCTGCCCCAACTCCATCTCCAACACCATCACAACCAGGTAATAACACCAATAATAATCATCAAACAAATAATAACAATAATAAACAAAATAGTACTCAAAATGATGGTGACAATAAATCTAAAAATAATAATATTAAGAATATATCAGTTGATGGTTATAATTTAATAAAAGTTGACTCAAATAATTATACTTTATCAGTAACAAATGATGTAACAAATATTAATGTTAAAGCAACTGCAGAAGACTCTAAATCAAAGGTAACAGGTACAGGAAACCACAATATAAATGTTGGCGAAAATAATATAGAAATTATTGTGACTGCGGAAAATGGTTCACAAAATAAAATTAATATTAAAGTAACAAGAAAAGATGGTTATTATTTAGAAGACTTAGATTCAATATTAAATAATAATAAAATTACTGATATAAATATAACAATAAAATCTGATACAATTATTACTAAAGAAGATTTGGAAAAAATAAAAAATAGCAAAAAGACAGTTAAATTTAATTATTACAATGATGATAAAAGTTTAGCATATAGTTGGATAATAGACGGATCAAAAATAAAAACAACATCAAATCTATCAACAATTATTACCAGTAATTCAGATAATAAAAAAGATATATTAAAACTATCTAATTACGCAGATGGATTGTTTGTAGTATTAAAACAAAATGATTTACCTTCAGGTACAAAATTAAAATTATTTGCAGGCAATAAATATGAAAATAATGATTTCGTTAATGTATATTCATATAGAAACAATAAACTTTATTTATTAAAAAATAAAATAAAATTAGATAATGGTTATATTGAATTTAGTTTAGATAATACTTCTGAATACTTTGTAACTATGTCAACTATACCAAATACAGACATTACAACTAGTGTTGAAAATAACGAAAAAATATCAATTTTACCAGTTATAATATTAATTATATGCCTTATAGTAATAGGAATAATAATTATATTTATTATAAAAAATAAAAAAAAGAAAAAATCTAATTATGATGATTGTGAAGAACTAAGTGATGATTATAGTTTGTTTGAAATCAAAAATAATGAACAAACTATAAAAAGCACTAATAATAATGACAATATAAATTAATACTAATAAATTAATGAAAATTTAGTTTATATAGATATAGTGAAAGGTGGTGAAAAAGTGGAACAAGAAAAATATTTAAGTGAAGAAAAGTATCAAGAAACAAACAAAAAAGTTAATAATGCAAGTAAGATTCTTTTAACTATTGGTATCATACTTTTAGTTGTTGGTGTAATAATTACTATTACTGGCTTTGTAAATTTTAATAAAACAAGAAATAATATGATGAATTCATTTAACAACAGTGCTTCAAATATGTTTGATTCATTTAATAATAGTATTAATAATGATGATGATGGAAGAGAATTTGTTGATTCAATGAAAGAGTCTGCAACATCTGTAACAGATAGTTCAAAGAATTCATTTAATAGTGTTATGTTAATAGGATTGGGTGGCTTTATTTCGGTAGCTGGTTTTGCATTAATTATTGCAGGTGGTGGAATGACATATATGGCTCATAGAAGAGAAATAACAGCATATACTACACAACAAACAATGCCTATAAAAAAGGAAACAATTAATGATATTACACCAACAGTTGCAGATGCTGCTGGAACAATTGCTAAAAGTGTTAGTCAAGGTTTCGAAGAAGGAAAAAAAGAAACTGATGATACTCAAAACAAAGTGGATTAAAAATTCACTTTTTATTTTACTTTTACTTGACATTTCTCTGTAAAATGATAAAATAATATTATAGTAGAAGAGTAGGGAGAGATAGACAATGATGAAAAGATTAAATGAAATATTAAGTGAAATTGGAATATCAAAAGTTAAGTTAGCAAAATACTTAAATGTATCAAGACAAATGGTTTATAATTATCTTGAAATGGAAGATGTTAATTTATGGCCACTTGAAAAGAAAATGAAATTATTTAATTTATTACAAATAAAATCAGCAGATGAAATAGAAAATATAAAAATAACTAATGATTTTATTAAACACGCAAATAATTTAATAAATGATAATAACTCAGGTATAGTAGAGAAGGGGAACATATCATTTGATGGAATAAATGCTAAAGATCAAGCATTATTAAATGATATAGTATTCTTACTTAAAGAAAATTTAGAGGATGATACAACTGGACAAATGTCAAAAGTATATAGATATTTATATTACTTCTTACAAGTATTAGAAGATGTACCAGAAATAAAATATATGCTTGGTTATGTTGCTAAAACAACTGGATTCGTCTCCCCTAACGAATTTATTTTTGAAGAGGATAATCAATTTGCATTTGAAAGTATATTATATTCAGCAATGGTATTATATAATAGCAAAGGTGCATCTAAAAATAAGTTATTAGAAATGCATAAGAAATTTACAAATGAAATTGAAGCAAAACATGAGGAAAAATTATCTAGAACGCAAGAATTAAATTCTGCTAAAGTACAAGCTTTAAAAGAACTTGGTTATACTGAATTAAATGAAAGTAATTATTCTGAAGTACTAGAAAAGATGGCTGAAATACAATCTAGAAAAATATAGATATAATTTCAGATAATAATTATTATGTAAACTAACATATTTTAAAATAAATATGATTAATTATACATCTAATGTTATATATGAATACACTATTTAATTAATATCTCACTATTATAATGGGATATTTTTATTTACTGATTTATTACTAATTATATATTAAATTTATTTATATTATTATTTAATATTATTTTGTTAACAAGTAATTAATATAATTTTATAATAAATAAATTTATAACTTAATTGTAATTAATAATGTATTATATATTAAGATAACAAAATAGTTTATTTTAAATCTATATTAATAGTTATATCTACCCTTTTTTATAAAAATTTAACTAGGGGAGTTGTAACTATTTTTTTAAAAGAAAAAAGCACTTATGTGCTTTATATGTTATTTATTATGCGGCAGCTAAATCTGATTTTTTATCATCTTTAGGTCTTAATAATTGTAAAATCTTAGGTTTCTTATTTTTAACTTGTTCTTGTTCATCTCTATCAGTTTTTGTACTCTTTATATCCCCTATGCTACCGATTTTATTTTTTCTTTCTTTATAACTTTCTATTACGGTAATTGGTCTTTCACTACCATCTTCATCTTTTTCGTATGTATCATAGATTTTTGGATTAGTATATTCGTCATATGAATATCTTAATCTTTTATCATCAAATGAATATACTTCTCTTAATATTACGATATTATTCCCCTTATGTATTATATTAATGTCTCCGTTGAATTGTGAAGAGTCATTAATATAAACATTCTTTTTTTCTATATGAATTGTTTTGCCGTCTTTTGTTGTGATATCTAAGTAATTATCGAAGTACTTATTAATATCCATATTAGACTCTCCTTCCCCATTCACTTATCGCAAATGAGAATATTATATAATATTTACACTTATCTTGTCAAGTAAATATGAAAAAAAGTAGAAATTTAACTTTCTACCTTGAAAATTTCATTAATTTGTGATTTTAATTCGTTAAGCTCATTTATTGATGCTTCTTCATTATCACATTTTACACCTAAATAAACCTTAATTTTAGGTTCAGTTCCTGAAGGTCTAAGCATTATCCATGAATTATCTTCAAATACATATTTTAATGCATTTGTATGTAGTTCATTTTCTTCATTTAAGTAATCTTTTTTAGTATGTTTTTTATTAAATTTTATTGTATCATTTCTAAATGAATCCATATAATTATTAATAATATCTTTACCATCTACTCCTGAATAAACAAAGGATAAAGTTTCTTCTTTATAATATCCATATTTTTTAAATATATTTTCTATATAATCATTAAGAGTTATATCTTTACTTTTGCAGTAGCAAAGTATTTCTAAAAATGATAACATACTTGAAAATCCATTTTTATCGTTTACATTTATATTAAACATATATCCTAAACTCTCTTCAAAACCAAATAAATAATCTTTATCTTTTAATTCATTTCTTTTATTTGCAATATTTTTGCATCCAGTTAATACTTCATAACATTTAATGCCTTTTTCCTCACACATTTTACTAACAAGAGGAGTTGAAACAATACTTTTTATCATATATGAATCATTAGTTATATTTTTATTTTCAAGAATATAATTTGCGAATAAAGCACCTATCAAATTACCATTTATTTGCTTATATTCATTATTAACTTTGTACATTGCCCCTACTCTATCTGCATCTGGATCTGTTAATATAATAATATCTGAATCATTTTCTTTGGCGTATTTAATTCCAAGTTCATAATTTTTTTCATATTCTGGGTTTGGTTCTGGAGCCGTTGTAAAATTACCATCATAAATACATTGTTCTTTTACAATATTATAATTAAATTTATATTTATCAAGTAATTCTTTAGCAGTTTTTATTCCAACACCATGTAGTGATGAATATGTAACTTTTATATCTTTAGCATATTTATCTAATAATTCTTTATGTATAATTGCTCTCTCATTTTCTTTTACAAAAGATTCATGTACTTCATCTGGTGTAATATAAAATAATTCATTATTTTTAGGGGCATAGTTAAGTGATTCAAAGTTATCTAAACTATTTACCTCATTTATAATTAAATCGTCTTCTGGAGGCACTATTTGGCCTCCCTTATTATTGTATACTTTATATCCATTATATTCTTTTGGATTATGTGATGATGTAATAACTATACCACTTGTACAATTTAAATATTTAACTGCAAAAGAAAGTTCTGGAGTTGATGTATATTCTTTAAATAAATATGTTTTAATACCATAATAATTTAGTATTAAAGCAGCATCAAGTGCATAATCACTTGAATTATTTCTAGTGTCATATGCGATTACTACACTTGGATTATCATGATGTTTATTTAAATAATTAGCAAGTCCTACAGTTGCTTTACCTACAGTATATTTATTCATTTTATTTGAGCCAAGCCCCATTAATCCTCTAATACCCGCAGTACCAAATTCTAAATCAGAAGAAAATGATTCTTCTTTTTCTTTATCTGTCAAAATTTTATTTACGGCAACTGCAATTGTCATACGTTTTACGGTTCCTGGAGCATAAACAACTTGTTTAACCTCTTTTGAAACACTATAATTAACCGCAGTTTTTTGCTTAGAATAATTTAAGTTTCTTTGGTTAACGCCGTTTGGATTAGGCACATTGTTTGGGTTTTCATAAGTTTCTACTTCAGTTTGAGAACTTGTTACAACGCCTTCACCCTTATCATTTACTGGAATATAGCTTTCAATTGTTGATTTTGCAGAATTAAAATCTATATCAGCATTTACTTGAACAGAAACATTGCCTTTACCAACAATTTTTTCTAAAACATCT
>OLHA01001410.1_pt1 | contig 12973 bp, 14 predicted proteins | sample 1605961 | NCBI WGS metagenome assembly OLHA01 (sample SAMN03283288) | human gut metagenome | biome: human-associated habitat; material: feces | host: Homo sapiens | place: Peru | collected 2012
TGGCGCGGTAGTTGATCTCCTTGTAGCCGCGCATGGCGTTCTCGACGGTGCGGCGGGCCTTGGTGAAGGCCGGCGGGTCGAGGATGATGAAGTCGTAGGGGTTGCCCTCTTTTTCCAGCCGGGGCAGCAGCTCAAAGGTGTCCTCGCAGAGGAAGTCCATGTTGTCAAGGCCGTTGCGCTCCGCGTTCCGCTTTGCCATCGCGATGGCCTCCGCGCTGATGTCGGCGGCGGTAACGCGGGCTGCCCCGCCCTTGGCCGCATTCAGCGCAAAGCTGCCGGTGTGAGTAAAGCAGTCCAACACCGTGTGCCCCGCCGCAATGCGGGCCACGGCGCGGCGGTTGTACTTCTGGTCGAGGAAGAAGCCGGTCTTCTGGCCGTTCTCAAAATCGACGTGGTAGAAAACGCCGTTCTCGCAGATCTCGGTCTGGGTGGAGGCCGGGTGCGCTTCGCCGGGCAGCTCAAACCAGCCCTTGTTCTGCTCCAGCCCCTCTTTGGCGCGCAGGGCTTCGTCGTTGCGCTCATAGATGCCGTCGATGGTCTGGCCGTCGGCCCGCAGCACTTCCGCCAAGATCGGGAAGAGCACGGGCTTGAGCTTTTCCATCCCAACGCTCAGGGTCTGGGTGACGAGGATGCTGCCGAAACGGTCCACGGTCAGGCCGGGGAACTGGTCGGCTTCGCCGAAGATGACGCGGCATGCGGACAGGTCGTCCGGCTCCAGCACGGTCTTGCGGTAGCTCCACGCATACTCGACCCGGCGCCGCCAGAAGGCCGCGTCGAAGGTATCGTTGGCGTTGCGGGAGATGAGCCGGACGCGGATCTTGCTCTTCAGCGAAATAAAACCGGTGCCGAGGTAGGCACCCTTGGGGCTGACCACATCGGCGAGGGTGCCGTTTTCGGGCTCCGCCTCCGGGCTTTCGAGGATATCGTTCTCGTACACCCACGGGTGGCCGCCCACCAGCAGCCCCTCAGCGTGTTTGTTGACTTTGTAGACGGGATAATTGCGGGTTGATTTCATAAAACAGCTCCTCTTAAATTTCAATTCTACTTTATAATATCATAAAACCGTGCTAGAATAAATACAAAATCCAACAGAAATGAGGTCGTACAGATGGAAATCGAACGCAAATGGATGGTGAACGGCTGGCCGGAGGGCGAAGGCTTCCCGGCGCTGCCGCTGAAGGAAGAGTTCGCGATGCGGCAGGGGTATATCAGCGTCCGCCCCACCGTCCGCATCCGGGAAGAAGCGCTCAAGGGCGGCAGAACCGACTATATCCTCTGCTTCAAGTCCGGCGGCGGGCTGGCGCGGGAGGAGATCGAACGCCCCATCGATAAAGCCCTCTTCGAGGAGCTGGAGACCAAGATCATCGCAAAGCCGCTGATTCCCAAGCTCCGCCGCAGCTACCTTCTGCCGGACGGGCTGGTGCTGGAAGTGAACCATGTGGACGAGGGCCAGCCTACGGAGTTCTGGTACGCCGAGGTGGAGTACCCCACCGTCGAACAGGCCCGCGCGTGGAACCCGGCCTCCTGCCAGCTGGCGGCCTACCTCAGCGATGACGTCACCGGCCAGCCCGGTCAGAGCATGGGCGAATATTGGGTGAAGACAAGGTTATGATGGATATTCTGCTGCAAGAGCACGGAATGCCGGATAAAATCGACTACGCCGATTTCCAGCGCGTCGATTCCGCGGCGCATGTCAGTATGCAGATGAAAGATCACCGGCTGGCAAACGCTGTGAGTGAATAAAATAACAGAAGGCCCTCTGTCCTCACACCGCAATGGTATGGAACAGAGGGCCTTCTGTTGTTTCTATGAGATCACTTCTTCGCGGCGGCCTTCTTACGGGCGGCGCGGCTGGTCTTTTTGGCGGTGGGCTTCTTTGCGGGAGCCTTGGCGGCGGGAGCACCCTTCGCGGGCTCGGCCTTCCCTTCGGGCTTTGCCTCTTCTGCCTTGGGAGCCTCAGCAGCCGGAGCTTCCACCTTCGCAGGTGCGGGTTCAGCGGGCTTTTCCTCGGCCTTGGCAGCTTCCACGACCGGCTCTGCCTTCACGGGGGCAGCCTCTACCGGATTCTCCTCCGCCTTGACCTCAGCCTTTTCCACAGGAGCGGCAGCGGGTTCTTCTTCCTTGGCGGCCTTGGCGGCGCGCTTTGCGCGGTCCTTCACCTCGGTGATGGTCCACAGCTGGTCCTCACCGGCGGTCTCCTGCCAGATCTGGAGCTGTGCACCGTCGGCGACGCCCATGCCCACGGTGTCGATGCACTTGCCGCTGGCCCAAGAGGAGCGCAGACGGACGGTACCGGCGGGGGTGGGTTCTACGGTCCACATCTGGGACGTGCCGCCCACGTCCTCCCACAGGTGCAGCCAAGTGCCGTTTGCGGTGCCGGTCATCATCAGGTCGATGAGCTTACCGGAAGCGCGGTTGCGGATGCGGTAGACGCCATCCCCCACGCGGACAAAGGACCACTCCTGTTCGGGCTTGTGGTCATACTTGCCCAGACGGATGCTGCCCTCGTTCTTAGCGGACTCCACCGCCTCGATGACACTGCCGGTATGGGCAGCGATGGTGTAAAAGCGGTCTGCTTCGATCACAGTCTGTGCAACAGTTTTCATGATAATTCCCTCCAAGTTTGTTCCTCGCGAACAAATCTTTCTTCTTAGTGTTGTTAAATTATACCACTTGTCGTAATTTTTTACAAGGATTTCGACCTCCCTTTAGCACTTTTCACAAAAAGTGCCCGTTTTTTATTTTCTTTTGCAAGGTTCAACTGAACTTTTTCGTTGCTGACCGGCCGCACGAGGGGAGTTTTACCGGCGAGTATCCGGGGGTGGGGACCCACTGGACAAAATCCTACTTATCCGCTATACTGATACTGTACGATATTTTACCGCTCTTTTACAAAAAGGGCGGCTTTTCTATGCCATTTGAGAAAGTGAGGTCCTTTTATGTCCGCAGAAGACCGCACGGCGCAGCAATTCCGGAAGATGACCGAGACGCCCATCCCGAAACTCATCCTCAGCCTTGCCGCACCGACGATTCTGAGTATGCTCATCACCAGCATCTATAACTTGGCTGACACCTTCTTCGTCGGCCAGATCTCCACCAGCGCGTCCGGCGCGGTGGGGGTCGTTTCCAGCCTGATGGCCATCATTCAGGCGCTGGGCTTTATGCTGGGCCACGGCGCGGGCAGCATCATCAGCCGGAGCCTCGGCAGCCAGAACACCAAGGCTGCCACCCGGTTCGCGTCCACCAGCTTCTTCACAGCGCTGACCTTCGGCCTGATCCTTGCCGCTGTCGGCCTCACTACCCTGCCCCACTTCATGATGCTGCTGGGCAGCACCGAGACCATCCTGCCTCACGCGTGCGCCTACGCGCGGCCCATCCTGATTGCGGCACCGCTGATGATGTCCAGCCTTGTGATGAACAATATCCTGCGCTACGAGGGCAAGGCCAGCTTCGCCATGATCGGTCTGGTCACCGGCGGCGTGCTGAATATGGTGCTGGACCCGGTGTTCATCTTCGGGTTCGGGCTGGGCACCGCTGGGGCGGGCATCGCCACTGCCCTGAGCCAGAGCATCAGCTTCTGCATCCTGCTGTCCATGTTCCTGCGCGGCAAGACGGTCAGCCAGTTCCAGCTCAGCGCCGTCACCCGCAGCCCGGCGGAGTTCGGCACCATCCTGATGACCGGTCTGCCCAGCTTCGGGCGGCAGGGTCTGAACAGCATCGGTGGTATGCTGCTGAACATTGCAGCCCGCAGCTACGGCGACGCCGCCGTGGCGGGCATGAGCATCGTGTCCCGCATCTTCATGTTCATCATCTCGGTGGCCATCGGCACCGGACAGGGCTTTCAGCCGGTGGCGGGTTTCAACTACGGTGCCCGCAAATACCGCCGGGTGGAAAAGGCCTGTGTCTTTACCATGTGCGCCAGCTTCTGTTTTTTGAGCGTCATCGTTGCAGCGTGCTGGTTCAACGCGGAAGCCCTCATCAAGCTGTTCCGCGATGACCCCGAAGTGACCGCCATTGCCCTGCCCGCCTTCCGGTATCAGTGCTTTGCGTGCTTCCTGCAGCCGGTGATCGTAGCGGGCAACATGCTGTTCCAGAGCATCGGCAAATCCGGCCGGGCCACCTTCCTTGCGTGCTGCCGACAGGGCGTCTTCTTCATCCCGCTCATCCTTACCCTGCCCCGGATGTTGGGGCTGCTGGGCATTGAGATCTGTCAGCCCATCGCCGACGTGCTGACCTTTGTTGCCACGGTGCCCTTCCTCTTCCCCTTCCTCCACCAACTCGTCAAAATGGAAGAAGCGGAGACGGCGAAGGCTTGACTCGCTGTAACCAAATTGTAACCGCACCCGGATGTTCCAATGCAATGGAATGTCCGGGTGTTTCGTGTTATAATCAAATGGGAATCCTTCCCTCTGATTTTTCCCCCTTGACCCAGTGAGGTACGAATGATGAAACAGAACCTTCTCCGTGTCGGCTGCGCCGCGCTCAGCCTCTCCATGGCGGCAGGACTGCTGGCATCCTGCTCGGTGCTGCCCCAGCCTTCCGCTCCGGCTTCCCGCCCGGCCCAGCGGGAGCAGGACGCGCCCAAGAACTACAACGCCGCTTCCCTGAAAGACGGCAAACTGCGCATCCTGTACAGCTACAATGCACCGGGCGGCAATACCATTCTCTGCGGGGATACGGTGCTGCGCCAGTCCCCTATTACAGAGACTTCCTACCTGCTGACGGACCGCATCACCGGCGAGACGAACTACTACTTCTGCCAGTGGTCGGACAACTCCACCGCCAGCGGGCGGCGCTGCGGCCTGTTCGACAAGACCGGTGCGGAAGTGCTTTCGTTGGAGGCCCCTTATGACGCCGCCCTTTCCGGTGGTCTGCTGATCCTGACGACCCCGACGAGTTTTGCTGATTCCCCCGTCCACGATCATGCGCCGGGCGATGTCCGGGTCCTTGACCTTGCCACCGGCGAAGAGCTGCCCGTGCCCGAAAACGCCTACACCTGCGTTGCGGCGGGCGACCGGCTGGCGTTCGGCATCTATGCCCCCGGTGACGCCGTGCCCGACGAGGAAAACGACGACCTCTACCAGTATTCCGCCGTGCAGATACAGGAGCGGGACGGCACTGTGGTCTACCGGAACGACCATGCCGCCGTCCTTTCGGTGACCCTTTCCAACGGGGACGCTTCCGCTCCGACGGACTGGCTGGAGATCGACACCTATTCCGATGACGGAATGTCTATTGAGCAGACCTCCCTGCTGAATGCCACCACCGGCGAGGAGCGGAGCGGCTTTGCCGTCTATCTGAGTGCCGGAGTGGCCAGCTTCCAGAGCGAAAGCGGAACGTATCAGCTCGTTGACCTCACCAGCACCGGCCAGAGCGAGGTGCTCTGTGAGTTTGAGGATTCCATCAGCGCCTATGCCCCCGGCGTGGCCGTGACCTATCGGCAAGACCTTGGCGGCTACGAGCTGCACGACCTGAACACCGGCGATGTGCTGGAAGTGCGCGACGAATCCCTCGGCACCGACACCCTCGCCGTCTACGCCAAGGACGGCGCCCTCCGCGTCTATGACCAGAACACCGGTGCTGTCCTGACCGATACGGTGGTAGCGCCCATTGAGGGCTTACAGCGCACGGATCTGTATAACGTAGACGGCGGCTGGGTCTGGCTGCGCCAGTACGACAACGACGACTACGAAGCGACCACCAGAACCGTCTGCGGGCCGAACGGCACGAATAAGACCCTTGACCTCGACGCCATCAAAGCCCGCTACGGGGCCGACTTCCACGGCTACCTGTGGCCCGTCACCGCCGCCGGGGGTGAGTTCTATTTCTCCGTCTCCTACCAAGGCCCCGGCCAGAATTGGCTCTATGACCTCATCGACAGCACCGGCAACGTGGTCCTTGCCGGGCTGGGTTCCTGCAACGGCTACTACACCAACACGGCCAATCCCCTGCCCGACGGCGTCTTCGTGGCGCGCAAAGGCTTCGAGTACGGCTGGATGGACCTCCACGGCCAGTGGGTCTACTGCCAGAACATCTTCTACTCCTCCGGCGACGACGCGGAGAATTACTACTTCTAAGGGAGGTATTTTTCATGAGACAGTCTAAGATTTCCCGCCGCTCTTTCCTGCTGGGTCTGGGGTTCCTTTCGTCCGCTGCGGTGCTGACCGCCTGCGGCGGGGGCAGCGCTTCCTCCAGCGAACCCGCCTCCTCTTCCCAGCCCGAAGAGCCCGCATCCTCGGCTTCCAGTGAGGTGCCCGCCGCACCCATCCTCTCCGTGGATGAGTTCCCGGTTACCGACGGTTCCACAGCCTGTATCCCCCTCATTGCGCAGGTCATGGCCGACACCACCGGCATGGACTTGGAAACGGCCCAGAGCTGCGTGACCACCAACACGACTGCGTGGGCGTGGCGGAACCTCGGCCTGTACGGTGACAACGAAAACGGCACCAAGCTCATCATCGCGTATGAGGCCCCGGACTCGGTCAAGGAAGAACTGGCCGCAGACGGTGCCCCGCTGGACCAGAAAGCCCTCGGCCGGGATGCGCTGGTCTTCATCGTGAACGAGAAAAATCCGGTCCAGAGCCTGACCCAGCAGCAGCTCCGGGACATTTACGCCGGGAAGATCACCAACTGGAAGGAGGTCGGCGGCGCGGATGCTGCGATCGTCGCCTTCCAGCGCCGGGAGGACTCCGGCAGCCAGACCCTGTTCCAGAAGCTTCTGATCCAAGGCGGCGAGCTGATGGACGCCCCCACCGAGCTGGCCCCCGCCATGATGGGCGAACTGGTGGACGACATCGCCGAGTACAACAACTCCGCCAACGCCATCGGATTTTCGGTCTACTACTACATCGACCAGATGTACTCGAAGCCCGGTCTGCGGCTGCTTGCCGTGGACGGCGTGACGCCCTCCAACCACACCATCGCCGACCAGAGCTACCCGCTGTGCAACGAATTCTATGCCGCCATCCGGCAGGATTCCGCCGCCGACAGCCCGGAGCGCAAGGTCTACGATTGGCTCTCCACCGACGCGGGCCGCGCCTGTGTTGAGCAGTCTGGCTATGTGGCGGCCCAATAAATTCTTACAGTTTGTTCAGTTTATTTGACTTCCCTCAGAATCTTTGCTACAATGAAGAAAAAGTTTGGGTATTTCCCCCAGATTTCTGATGTGAAGGAGAACCGATCATGCTCAAACCAGAGACTTCCCGCATGGAGAGCCACAGCCGCGCTGCCCTGAAGAACTACATCATTCAAGCGTCCACCCTGTTGGAGATCATACTTTCCGGGCTGGTGCTCATCGGGCTGCTGCTGACGATCATACCGCTGATCAAGTGGATGCCCGGCTTGCTGTTCGACGGCAACGATGTGGAGATCCGGTCGTTTCTGGAACGGGCGCTGGACATCGTCATCGGCATCGAGTTCATCAAGATGCTGGCCAAGCACAGCCCCGGCAGCAGCTTGGAGGTGCTGCTCTATGCCATCGCCCGCCACATGGTCGTCGGGCATGAATCCGCCATCGAGAACCTCCTCAGCGTCGGCGCTATCGCGCTGATCTTCATCGTCCGTAAATTCTTCTTCGTGCCCGCTTTCGGTGCCCACCTGCCGGACGGCCACCCTGCCCCCGACCTGACGCCAAACCAGAGCGGCATCCGCGCCGAGGAATTCCGTGAGCGGCTGCGCAAGCGCATCCACGCCGAGGATGTTTCCGACCACGAAGGGGATGAGGACCCCGAATACGAGGATATCGAGTAAACGCATACCACACAAAAAGGGAGCCTCCCGCAATGGGGAAGCTCCCTTTCTGTTTTGTCAGTCTTCGTAATGGCCCTTGCATTGATATACTTCGATCAGATCCTCTTCCATGCGGTAGACCAGCCGGTTCACCTCATCAATGCGTCGGCTCCAATAGCCGGACAAATTTTCTTTTAGCCCTTCCGGCTTTCCGATCCCCTCATAGGGGCTGCGGGCAATATCCTTTAACAGAGCATTGATTCGTTTCAAGGTCTTTTTGTCCTGCGTCTGCCAATATAAATATTCTGCAAATGCGCGCTCTGTAAAGGTTATTTTACTCATCTTCCATTGCCTCTAGCTCTTCCAGTGTTTTGGTCACCGTCCTGCCCTGCCGCATTTCCTCAATGCTGTCGTTCAGAGCCGCCATGTTCGAGGCACTGTAGAACGGGTCCATGGACACTTCGAATGGGAGCCGTTTTTCGCGGGTCATTTTCTTCGCCAGAATGGTGATGGCGGTCGTCATCGACATGCCCAGCTCATTGCAGACTGCATCAAAATCCCGTTTCAAGCTTTCGTCCATCCGGACACTCACCGTTGTCATACGATCACGCTCCTTTGTTCCAATTATACTACGCTGTTATTACGCTGTCAATATATTGTCGCACAACTCGCCATAAAAAAGGGAGCCTCCCGCAATGGGGAAGCTCCCTTTCTGTTTGCTGTTGAGCTTATGCGTTGGTCACGCCGCCCTCAACCACGAGCTCGTCCTCGTAATCGATGCCGTAGGTGTCCACAAGGGTCTCCTCGTAGTCCTTGTGGAAGAACTGCTCATCGGCCAGCGACTTGATCTCATCGTTGATCCAGTCCAGCAGGGTGGTGTTGCCCTTGCTGACGGCCGGGGCGATGGTGTCCTGACTGCCCAGCGAGGGGATGCCGACGGTATAGCCGGGGTTCTGCTTTGCGAAAGCGATGACCTCGGTGTTATCGTTGGCCCATGCCACACCGTTGCCGTTCTCCAGCGCGTTCTTAGCGGTAGCGTAGGAATCGTACTTCTGCAGGGGGATATCGGGGTAGTTCTTGACCAGATAGGTCTCGGCGGTGGTGCCGGAAATGACGATCATCTGGTCGTCAGCGTTCCAGTTGTCGAGGCTGGTGATCACATTGCTGTCCGGCGAGATGACGCCCAGCGCAACGTTCATGTAAGGCAGCGCGAAATCGACTTCCTCGGCGCGCTCCGGGGTCACAGTGAAGTTGGCAAGGATGATGTCCACCTTGCCGGTCTGCAGGTACTCGATGCGGTTGGCCGCCTCGGTGGAGACGAAGTTCACCTCGACGCCCAGATCCTCGCCCAGACGGTTGGCGAAGTAGACATCGTAGCCCTGATACTCGCCGTTCTCGTCCACATAGCCGAAGGGGTTCTTGTCGGAGAAGACGCCGATGTTCACGGTGCCGTCGGCCTTGATCTCGTCCAGTGTGCGGTAAACGGTATTGCCGCCCGCAGAAGCGGTGCTGCCGGAGGCTGCACCGGAAGCAGCGGTGGAGCCGGAGGAGCCGCACGCCGTCAGCACAGCAGCTGCGGACACAGCCCCCAGACCCAGCAGGAAGGAACGGCGAGTGATCTTATTGGTTTTCATAATAGTTTCTCCTTTACAAAATCTTTCCCATACTATCTCAAACTGCACACCATTGCAGTTTCTAACACAAAAACAGGTGCGTAAGGCTGCACGAGGGGAGTTTTGCCCGCAAGTATCCGAGGTGGGGCCCCGCTTGCGGGGCGGGCATGGAATGCCCGTTGACTTGCGGGAAAAAGCTCCCGGAGATGCGGCCGGGGCAGTGCCTCTTACTTCACCGCATCGAACGTGAACGTATTCAGGAACTTCTTTGCCCGCTCGGTCTGGGGGTGGTCGAAGAACTGGGCCGGTGCAGCCTCTTCCACGATCCGCCCGCCGTCAAGAAACAGCACCCGGTTCGCCACAGCACGGGCAAACTGCATCTCGTGGGTGACGATGATCATCGTCTTCCCTTCCCGTGCCAAGTCCAGCATGACGTCCAGCACCTCGCGGACCATTTCGGGGTCGAGGGCCGCCGTCACTTCGTCAAAGAGCAGGATCTCCGGGTGCATACACAGCGCCCGCACAATGGCGACGCGCTGCTTCTGGCCGCCGGAAAGCTCCCGCGGGTAGCTCTTGGCCTTTTGCAGAAGGCCCACCCGATCCAGCAGGGCTTCGGCCTCCTTCTGTACCTCGGCCTTGGGGCGCTTCTGCACCTTGGTCGGGGCCAAAAGGATGTTGTCCAGCACGGTCAGGTGCGGGAAGAGCTCGTAGCTCTGGAACACCATGCCGATGCGCTGGCGCAGGGCCTGTAGGTTCTTGCCGCCGTAGGCGACGGTCTCGCCGCCCAACTGCACCCGGCCGCTCTGCACCGGCTCCAAGCCGTTCAGACAGCGCAGCAGCGTGCTTTTTCCGCAGCCGGAAGGCCCGACCACCACGATGACCTCGCCGGGTTTGACGGCGAAGCTGACATTTTCAAGGATGTTGGTATGACCATCATAGCTTTTCACCAGATGGTCTACGGTCAAAATCGGTTCTGCCATTTCCGGTCACTTCCATTTCTTTTCGAGGCAGCTCGCAAGCAAGTTGATGGGCCAGCACGCGAGGAAGTAAAGCATAAAGACGGTCAGATAGATGCCAAAGGCCGCGTTGGGGCTGGCCATGCGGTTGGCCTCGATGATCTGCTGGGAGACTTTCAGCACCTCCACCACGCCGATCATCAGCACAAGGCTGGTGGTCTTGATCATGCGGGTGATGAGGTTGATGGACAGCGGGATCAGCCGCCGCACCGTCTGCGGGATGATGATGTACCAGTAAGTCTGCGCCCGGCTCATGCCCAGCGCTTCGCTGCTCTCGTACTGGTGCTTCGGGATGGCGATCAGCGCTCCACGCACAAGGTCGCTCATCTCCGCCGTGCCCCACAGCACAAAGACGATGATGGAGGCCGTCTCGCCGGGCAGGTCCCACCCGAAGGCGCGGGTCGTGCCGAAGTAGACAAGGAAGAGCAGCACCATCTGCGGCATGATTCGGATGATCTCCAGATAGACCCGGAGGATGGCTTTCAGGATGGGATTTTGGAAGGTCATCAGCACGCCCAGCAGGATGCCCAGCGGCAAGCTGATGAGAACGGAGATGGCGCTGATCCGGAGCGCCACGCCGAGGCCGCCCAACAGGCGGAGCATGTTTTTGCCCTTGAACAGGACTTCAAGACCCAAATCCGGCATAGCGCACCCCCCTTTCCAGCCAACTGCCCAGCAGCGACACCGGCAGCAGGATGATGAGGTAGAACACCACCAGTAGGAACAGACACTCCGGTGTCTTGTAGTACAGGCCGATGAGGTCCTTCGCCGTGAACATCAGGTCCATCAGGCTGACCGCGCTGAAAACACTGGTCTCTTTGAGCAGAAAGATGACGTTTGCCATGAAGGCCGGCATACTGGTGGACACTGCCTGCGGCAGGATGACGTAGCGCAGTGTCTGCAGACGGCTCATGCCAAGGCTGTAGGCGCTTTCGGTCTGGATGGGTTCAATGGCCTCCAAGCCGCTGCGGAAGGCCTCCGCCATGTAGCTGCCGCCCAGAAATGCCAGACCCGCGATGCCGCAGATCTCGGCGTTGGTCTTGATGCCGACTTTCGGCAGACCATAGTAAATGAAGAACAGCTGCACCAGAAGCGGCGTGTTCCGGCTGAGCTGGATGTAAGCTCCTACGATCCGGCGAAGCACCGGAACTTTATCGTATTGGAGCACGGCACAGACAAGGCCGATGCCGATGGACCATAAAATGCCGATGACGCCCAGCCGCAGCGTGAGCCACGCGGCCTTTTCGTACTGCGGCAGATATTGCGCGATCACGTTCCAGTCCATTGCCGTCCCCTCCTTTTGTCAGAATTTCCGGTCCGCCGGGCCGGAGCAGCAGGTTTTTGCCTCGGTTTGTGCGCTCTCCCTTTTCCCCGGCTCGTTTCCCGTTGGCCGTATGATATACCCATTTTCCTAGAATGTCAATAGGTTTATAGGATTTTTTGGCATTCGAATTTTTTTGTTTTTGTAATGATACCTTATTTCGTTGATTTCAAGCCTTCCCGTTTCATCTAACCTGTGGAAATGTAGCAGTTTTGCACAAGAAAACAGAGAGAAACGCATAAAAAAGCAGACCATCCAAAGATGGTCTGCAGGAAGGATTCGAACTTCGTCAAAGGACCCGGTGCGGACAGCAGCCCGGAGCCTTAAAACGCCAGCGCCGGGCTGATCTCATTTCGGCGCTGGGTCTGGACAACGCAGTCCTTATCGGGCACGACACCGGCGGCGCCGAGGGTGCTGAAAACGGTCTGCAATGCCAACTGGGGGGTGTTGTTCTCCTGCGAGAGGTGGCAGAGCGCGAACTTTTCGCAGCCCTCTTGGATGAGTTCCAGCAGCTTCGCCGAGCACTCGTCGTTGGAGAGGTGGCCCCGCTGGGACTCGATGCGGGAGCGTAAGTAGTAGGGATACGGGCCGCTGCGGAGCATGTGAAGGTCATAGTTGCTTTCCAGTGCAACGAGGTCACAGCCGGACAGCGCCTCGTGCACCGGCGGCGTCAGCACGCCAAGGTCGGTGGCGATGGTCATGGTCTTGTCGTCCGGGGTGTGGATGCGGTAGCCCACGCAGGGTACATCGTGGCTGGTGGGAAAGGCCGTAACGCCGAAATCGCCGATGTCCTCTTCCCCGCCAGAAAGGCTGCGCAGCTCGCAGGAGACGGGCACGATGCCGTTGGCGTCCAGAAAATCCAGCGTCGCCGCCGCGCCGTAGACCGGCAGCGGATTCTTCTTGAGGAAGGTGGACAGCCCCTTGACGTGGTCGCTGTGCTCGTGGGTGACGAGGATGCCCGCGCAGTCCGAGATGTTCAGGTCCAGTGCCTTGAGGGCCGCACTCGTAGTGCGCACGCCTTTCCCCATGTCGATGATAAGATACCGCTCCCCGCAGCGCACCACGCTGCTGTTGCCGGAGGAACCGGAGTATAATGAGATGAATTCAGACATTGATCTCCTCATAAAAGCAGCCCACCGCGGGACCGCAGTAGGCTGCATGATTTATTTGTTACATCGCCGATTCCAGCGCGGCGGGCGCACGATCCACCTTGCAGATGTCGGCACCAAGGCCGCGCAGCTTCTCCACGATGTTCTCGTAGCCGCGCTCGATGTGGCCGATCTCCTCGATCTCGC
>OLHA01001414.1_pt1 | contig 12956 bp, 10 predicted proteins | sample 1605961 | NCBI WGS metagenome assembly OLHA01 (sample SAMN03283288) | human gut metagenome | biome: human-associated habitat; material: feces | host: Homo sapiens | place: Peru | collected 2012
CGTGTCAAACCCCGACACGTTCGTGGCTCTGGGCAAGTTCACCCCCGAGGCAATACTCGGCATCATCGCCATCCTTTTGAGTGGTGTGCTCATGGCACGTCGTGTCAAAGGGTCGCTCTTCATTGCCATCATCCTGGCAACCGTTATCGGCATTCCGCTCGGTGTGACCGTCTTGCCTGAAGGATGGCTTCCCGTGTCGGCTCCCCACTCGCTGGAGCCGATCTTCTGCCAGTTCGACTTCAACGGTCTCTTCACCCTCGACATGGCCATCGTGATCTTCTCGTTGCTCATCATCAACATCTTCGACACCGTGGGCACGCTCGTGGGTTTGGCTGAGAAGGCAGGCGTGGTGCGTCCCGATGGAAGCATTCCGCGTGTGCGTGAGGCCATGCTTAGCGACGCCATAGGCACAACAGTCGGTGCCATGCTCGGAAGTTCAACCATCACCACCTATGTGGAGAGCGCTTCGGGTGTTGCCCAGGGCGGTCGTACGGGTCTTACTGCCTTCATTACTGCCATGTGCTTCGTAGTGGCCCTGTTCTTCGCACCACTGTTCCTGTCAGTTCCTTCTGCAGCAACGACTCCTGTGCTCGTTATCGTGGGTCTGTATATGATGTCGCCTATCAAGGACATCGACCTGAACGACTACGCTGAGTCTATCCCTGCTTTCATCACCATCATCATGATGCCGCTCACCTATAGCATTTCTGATGGCATCCTCTGCGGTATGATCAGCTATGTGGCCATCAACGCCTGCTGCGGAAACATCAAGAAGCTGAGCATCACTATGTGGGTATTGGCAATCCTCTTCGTGCTGAAATATATCTTCATCTAAACAGAGATGAAAATACGGTTTAGATAATAAACTATATAATGAACAGATCCGGTTGGAACTCATGGGGTTCTAACCGGTTTTTTTTATCCCCATCCCTTATTGTAACCTTTCTGTAACATACAATACTGCCTTGTAACACAATCGTCACAAACACGTAATGCGCTTTACACCCCTGCTTTCAAAATATCATCGTAACTTTGCACCCGAAAAGAAATATATGTTTCCTGCTTGTTGGCACAATAGAACAAGAGAAGGCATTCATACTAAATATTATAATTCAATGAAAGAGAACAAGAAAGCGATTCTGGAGATTCTCAAGAAAAAGAGTTCCAAGAAAGAAGGCAAGAAAGACGATAAGTTTGAGAGCTTAGTGCTCAACCTCGCCCTTCAGAAGATTGACAGTGATGACTTCGACTATGATGGAGAGGCTGTTTATACTGCGGACAAGAAGCGACTCATCTATTGCATGAGTAATGAACCAAGTTTCACCGTTTCTGAGGGTGTGACCGTCATTGGTGAAATGGCTTTCCGTGGCAAGAAACAACTCAAGAATGTCATCATAGCCAACTCCGTGAAAGAGATAGAGCACGATGCTTTCTATGATTGTGATGAACTGGATAACGTTTATATCCCTGCCGGTGTCAAGGAGGTAAGGGGATATGCTTTTGCTGAATGCGACAAACTCAAGAAGATTACTTTTGCCGGCGTTCCTGCCAAACTGAGCCGCCATACTTTTGATGACTGCGACCAGCTCCACGATATCATCGTACCTGAAGGTGCAAGCAAAACTTTCCGCAAGGCTCTCCACTTCATCGAGGGGGATACGGATTTCCTCGTTACTGAAATGGGCGGAAAGAAAAGCAATGCTAAAGCGCAAACCAATACGAAGGAAAACGTAAAGGCAGAAGAATCTAAGAAATCGGAGGAGTCCAAGAAAAAGGAGGAGTCCAAGAAACCAGAGATAAAGGAAGATTCCAAGAAATCAGAGGAGTCCAAGAAAACGGAGATTAAGAAAGATTCCAAGAAATCGGAGGGAAAGAAGGTAAAAGCCTAATATTCTCTCACTAACTTGTTTTATTATCATACATAGTATCATAAAACAATATCGACCCAAAAGATTATGACCAAAGAAGAAATTATTAAAAAAGCATACGTAGAACGCGACGTGAGCTGGATGTACTTCAACCACCGCATTCTGCAGGAAGCCAAGAAGGAATTTGTTCCATTGCTCGAGCGTCTCTCCTTCCTCGGCATTTATTCCAACAACCTCGATGAGTTCTTCCGTGTACGTGTGGCTTCGCTCAACCGCATGACCGACCGCAACCTCACCAAGGATATGGAAGCGCAAATCAAAAAGTCTCTCAAAACGATCAATAAACTCAATGAATCTTACTCGAAAGAATACACTGAAGCGGTGGATCAGGTTTTCCGCGAACTTGAAGTTCACAAAGTTCGACTTGTCACCGAAACCAATCTCAACGATGAGCAGAAGAACTTCCTCACACAGTTCTTCTACGACAAGCTCAACGGCTCTGTCAATCCTATCTGGCTCAACGAGATAGACGACCTCTCTACCCTGGAGGACAACCGCATCTACCTCGCCATCGAAAAGACCGAAATGGAAAATAATGACGAGGATGAAAAGGGCAAGAAAAAGAAAGACGACAAGAAGGGCAAGAAGAAATATGCTGTGGTGAAGGTGCCTGACCGTGTGTATGGCCGCTGGGTGAAGATTCCTTCAAGCGATGGATTCGACAACATCATGTATCTGGACGACGTAATCCGCTTCTGTCTGCCCTTAGTATTCCTCGGATTCAAGGAGAGCTCTTACCGTGCTTATTCCTTCAAGTTTACCAAGGATGCAGAAATGGAGATGGACAATGATGCTGACTTCGGTACGATGGAGAAGATTGCCTTGGGTGTGAACAGCCGTAAGAAGGGCGAGGCGGTGCGCGTCATCTACGACCGCGAGATGCCGAAGGACTTGCAGAAGAAACTGCGCGAGCGCCTGAACACCAAGGAGCTCGATGCTTCGCTTGCCGGCGGAAGATACCAGAACCACAAGGACCTGATGTCTTTCCCTGACTGCGGACACAAGGAACTGAAATATGAGAAGTGGACGCCTATCATGAAACCGGAGTTCCTCTCCAACGAGAGCATCCTCGACCAGATTCGTGAGAAAGACCGCTTCATCCACGTACCTTATCATAGCTTCAACGGCTACATCCGTGTGCTCCGTGAGGCTGCTACCAAGCCAGAGGTGAAGGCGATCAAGACCACCCTCTATCGCTTGGCGAAGGATTCAAAGGTAGTCAAGGCACTCATCACTGCTGCCCGCAACGGCAAGAAGGTGACTGCCGTGGTAGAGCTTCTGGCACGCTTCGACGAGGAGAGCAACATCAAGTGGAGCAAGCGCATGCAGGAAGAGGGCGTAAACGTGATCTTCGGTGTTGAAGGACTGAAGATTCACTCCAAACTGCTCTATATCGAGTCGAAGAAGGGCAACATCGCCTGCGTGGGAACCGGAAACTTCCACGAGGGCAATGCCAAGATCTATACCGACTATCTGATGATGACAGCCCGTACTAAGCTGGTAAACGAGGTGGCTAAGGTATTCGATTTCATCGACCGCCCATTCTCGCCATTCCGCTTCAACGAGCTCCTCGTCTCTCCAAACTCCATGAAGAGCCGCATCCTGCGCATGCTCGACACCGAGATCAAGAATGCCAACGAGGGCAAGGAGGCTTGGGTGAAGATGAAGATCAACCACATCACCGATACCGATATGGTAACCAAACTCTATCAGGCTTCAAAGGCAGGCGTGAAGATAGACATCGTAATCCGTGGCAACTGTTCGCTGGTGCCAGGCATCGCCAAGCTCAGCGACAACATCCGCTGCGTGGGCATCATCGACCGCTATCTGGAGCATAGCCGCATCCTCATCTTTGCCAACGGAGGCAAGCCAAGATACTTCATCGGTTCTGCCGACTGGATGCCAAGAAACCTCATCAACCGCATCGAGGTTCTCACCCCGGTATATGACGAGGATATGCAGGCAGACCTGCTCCGTACCATCTCATACGGTATGAGAGATACGATGAACGGCAGAGTGGTAGATGGCAAGGGCGGCAAGGATTTTGTGGAAGGCGAGCCATTCCGCAGTCAGGAAGAACTCTACAAGGCCTACTGCGAAGAGCAGGAGGTAAACGAATAAAAAAATAGCAAATGTCAGCAATGAATTTAGCATCCATTGATATCGGCTCCAACGGAGCCCGACTCCTCATCAAGCGCTTCGATCCCGAGGCAATCCGAGAGGAAGACCGCATCAAGAAACTCATGTTCATCCGCATCCCACTGCGATTGGGTAAGGATGTTTTCACCCTGGGAAAGGTTTCCAAGGAGCGTGAGAAGATGATGCTCCACATGATGAAGGGCTTCAAGCAATTCATGAAACTCAATGACGTAGAGGCATTTCGTGCCTGTGCCACATCAGCCATGCGCGATGCCGAGAACGGCAAGAAGGTGCTCAAGAAGATAGAGAAGCAAACCGGCATCAAACTCGAAATCATCAAGGGTCAGGAGGAGGCACAGCTCCTCTACAACAACCTGGTAGAGAAAACAGACTCCAACGAGGGCAGCTTTGCCTACATCGATGTGGGCGGTGGTTCTACCGAGGTGAGCATCATCCACGATGGTGTTCTTGCCGAGAGCTATTCCTACAATATGGGTACCCTGAGAATGCTGAGCGGCAAGGTGACTGCCGATACAGAAAAGCTCTTCAAAGAGAACCTGATGAGATATGCCGAGCAATACGGCGACATCAAGATCATCGGTTCGGGTGGTAACATCAACAAGTTGAATAAGCTGGCACGCCACAGCAAGCAGGACGCCAAGAACCTGACGCTTGCCGAACTGAAGCGCCTCTACTCGATGATGCAGCCCCTGAGCATCGAGGAGCGCGAAATCTCTTTTTCCCTGAAAGAAGACCGTGCCGATGTCATCATTCCTGCCGCCGAGATCTTCCTCAAGGCATGCGAATATCTGAAGTGCGAAAACATCATGGTGCCAAACATCTCGCTCGCCGACTCCATCGTGGATGGACTCTATGAGAAGATGATGGCAAAAACGAAGGAATAAACCTCTTCATCCACAAATAAAATAAAAGATATGTCTATATCTCAAGTTTTTATGCTATCTTTGCACAGAAATGTGCGAAGGTAGCATTTTTTTTGTTTACCTTCCGCCTCTTCTTGCGTCATACACATAAAAAGAAACAAATGGAAGAAACAGAATTTGAACATATCGCCCAGGAAATGCGCCCCAGGTTGACGGCACATTGTCAACGCTATCTCTCGGCAGGAACCCTTGCCGAAGAAGCCGACGACATCGTGCAGGAAACCCTGGTGAAGCTCTGGAAGATGCGCGACAGGCTCTCTGAATACCAGAGCATCGAGGCCCTAGGTATGACGATAGCCAGGAATCTCTGTATCGACCATCTGAGACGCAACAAAGCCCAGACTGCATCGCTGGAACAGATGAAGCATCCCGCAGAAATCCGTACGGCAGCAGAGCGTACCGACCAGGCCATCATAGGCGAAGATACGCAAAGGCGACTCAACAGGGCGATGGACCGACTTCCCGATACGCAGAGAAGAATGCTGCTATTGAGAAGCGAGGGAAAGAGCCTCGATGAGATTGCCGAAATCTGCGGAGCCAACAAGACGAGCACCAAGACGATGATTTCTGCAGCAAGAAGATCATTGCTGAAAATGATGAAATCATAAAAGGCTGGTGCTCAAATTGAGCTCTCAATTAAACTTCAAATTGAACTCTTAAAAGGAATTCTAAAAATGAAAGAAATGAAGAAACTAGAAGATATAACCTATCGCCACGAGCTGATAGAACGCTACCTCGATGCTGATACCAGCGTGGAGGAAGAACAGGCATTGGCTGATTTCTATCGCCATTGCGAGGATAAGGATTTAACGGATGAGGATCTCGACATCAGAAACCTGATGCTGGGAATGGAGAACTATACTCCGAATATTCATCAGGTGGAAGAAGAAGATAAACTGTCCGATATGAAAGAGATGTCCCTTGCAGCTTCAAAGAAGCACGAAACAAGATGGGTACGCCTCTCTGCCATTCTTCTCGCTACGGCGATGCTGGCAGGACTCATCTTCCTGCTCTTCCCTATCAAGGATTATTTCTCATCCTCTTCTGAACAACCTGGCTTAGCCAACCTGGTTCCTACAGAGCAGGTGGTTCGCTCGCAGCCATCTTCCGAGGATGAAGACGGGAACCTGAACGCATACGAAAAGATGGAACGTGCCGACTCCCTCTTCCTGGCCGCCACCCAGGATATCGTGACTCCACAGGAAATGAAGACAAGCAAGATGGCCCTTGCCAAAAGAAAGAATATCGCAGAAAGAAGCGAGAACCATGCAGGGAAGACAGCAGGAAATACAGAAGAGACCTCTTCTGGCAACCTAGAAAATACTTCAGGATATGCCGTGAAGACCTCTTCTGAAACAGAAAGAAGCATTCACGAAGATTTCAATCAGATTTATGAAGTAGCCTCTGCTGCACTGCCTTCTGCCGAGCAGCTGACCATCAACCGCCAGGGCGATAACATCGTTATCTCAACCATCGACAACGATGGCAATACCCAGCATTACACCATCAATGTCACAGATACGCAAGATGGTAGTTATCAGCTGCTTCCATTAGCACAGTTAAACGAATGATAAAACATTTCACGCTTATGAAAAAGTATATTTTCACCATTGCATTTGCCCTGCTGGGCATAACCGGCAGTATGGCATCCGAGGCAGATACCCTGCGTATCTACAGCATCGACGGCGAGCGCATTCCAAACTTCACCGGCAAGGAACTCATCGGTAAAACCATCAAGAATTACAAGGTAAACACCACCGTCTTGCCTGCACCCAAAAGCAATGTGATAGAGGTTCATATCATCACCACTACCACTCCACCTGTCGCCAAGCCAGAGCCTCACTATATGCTCAAGGGCAGAGAGCAGGAACTGAGCAAAGAGGAATTCAACAAGATTTCTCCCAGCAAGATCAGAGCCATCGAGATCTTGAAAGAGGGCACCAAAGCCATTCAGGAAAGAGGTCTGAAAGACGATGGCAGGGTCTACATCATCGTTACTCTGGAGAAATAACAGACAAAACGTATCCCTTTTTCTTCAGCGACTCAATCTTAACGGTCACATCATGCTGAAGAGCATGGCGGAGATACGTTATCTGCACATTCACTGCCAGGGAGTTGGCATAGCTCACGGTACCCCACACCGCCTCCTGTATCATCTCCTTGCTTACTACATTGCCGATATTCTTCGCCAGCAGACGGAGGATGTCGGCTTGTCGGCTGGTGATGAGCACACGAGAGGAACGGGTGCGAAGCTCATTGTTATTATAGCAGAAGGTGGTTTCACCGAAATGATACACCTCCTCTTCTATCGTCTCACTCTCATTCATGGAGAACCGCTCCTCTATTCTTGCCAGCAACTCTTCCGGATAGAAGGGTTTGGCAAGATAATCGTTTGCCTTCAGGGAGAAACCTTTCAGTCGATCGTTCTTCTCCGTACGGTCGGTGAGGAAGAAGATAAGCACCTTCGGGTCGATGGCTCTGATGCGCTCTGCCACCTCATAGCCATCCATCTCAGGCATATTGATATCGAGCAATACCAGGTCGGGCTTCACTTCCGGGAACTGCTCCCATGCCTTCTTGCCATTGCCGGCATAAGTCACATCGTAGCCATGCTGCTGCAGGAAACTCTTCAGCAACATGGAATACTTCAAGTCATCGTCTGCAAATAATATCTTGATCATTTTTTCTGTTGTTTATAGCGTTAAACCGGATGCATCAGGAGTGCTGCGGGATGATGATCGAAATCCTGGTTCCCTTGCCCACTTCGCTCTGCATCATTTTTCTACCCCCATGAGCCTTCACAATCATATCCACAAAACTCAAACCCAAGCCGATGCCCGGCTGCATCATATCCGGGTAAGCATTGCTGCGATAGAACTTCGTCCAGACTCTCTGCTGCTCGTCGGGCGAAATTCCGATACCATTATCTGATACAGAAATCATGACTTCCCCCTTCCCGGTATCTCGGCAGGCGACATGGATATTGACAATGTCGCCGGAATACTTCACCGAGTTCTCCATCAGATTGCTGACCACATTCAGAAGCTGGTCTCTATCTCCCATCATCCGGTCGGAAGTGCGCTGGTAATCGAGCGAAACATTCACCTCCTTCTGCCTGTTCTTTCGATAAACTGCCACCAGATTCTGCAAGGCGGCATGGATATCGAAAGAAGTTATCTGGAGCGGGATATGTTCCTCTGCCCTGATTACTTCACGGAGTTTGGCGAGATAGGCAGTCAGGTTATCGCTCTCCTCTCTAACCGTCTCCATGATGAGAGCATTCTCATCCTTCTCATCTGTCTTTTGAGCAGAGAATACGGACACACACATCTTCAGCGTCTGCACGGGGCGCTTCAGCTCGTGAATCATTGTATGCACGAAGTCGCTTCGCATCTTATCCACCTTCTTCTGCAGGAGCATCACCTTGATGAGATAAGCTATGCTCAGGAGAAGCATGATGGTAACCAGCAGACTTCCTATCATCTGCCACATCATTCCCTTCAGGATGGGCAGCATCGGCACCTGCATCCTCATCTGCATCGACTGATACCGGATAGAATTGAAAGGCACTTCTACCAGCATTTCGTGATGAAACAAGGTAGGAGGCTCTACGATTCTTGTCTGCCAAAGACGATGCTTGCCCGTCTTCATTTCAGACTCGATGAAACCATTGCCCAGTTTCCTACTGATGAAACGATCAAAATGCGCCTTGTCAAAACGGGTAAGCTGGTAAGTAATGTAAGTATTCAGGCAATCAAAAGAATTATTGGAATCCGTCTCACGCAAATCGAAAGTATCTCTCTTCTCCATCACGTTGCCGAATCCCGGCTTGCTATACACCACTCCACCAATGATTGTATCCGTATCCTGCGGAGAGCAAATCGTAGTAAAGGGACGCTTGAAGTCTGAAAAATATGCAGTAACGACATAACCGATATGTGATTTTTCTCTTACCGCCGCTCCGATATTTGTCAGATAGGCAATAATCGCCCGTTCCGCCTTTTCGGCATTTTTCTTCCCCATCTCTCCCATCGAATAGGTCACGCTATTGTAGAGCCAATAGGTCTGCAAGCCTATCAGCAGAAAGGAGGAAAGGATGGCGAGCAGCCAGACTTGTTTGATTCTTCTATTCATATCATTTTTTCTTTTTTCGATGCAAAGGTACGAAGAATTCACTATATATAATAAGGTGAAGCAAGATTATTTTGCCAGCGTAATGTTTCAGTAATGATTATTTGCGATTTTGAGCCCGAAAAGCTGTTCCTTTGCAGACGAAAACAAAAAGCAAGGAAGAAAATGAAGAAAGAAACAGTTTTATGCGCGATGCTAGCCACCGCCACCTGTGCAACAGCACAAAACGGGAAATTCCCGACATCCGGAGTTTGCGCAGACTCGGTACAGACGGAAAAAGATTCGATCAAAGCTAACCAAGAAGCTGAGATCAAAACAGACAAGGAGGCCGAGATTCAAGCTGTAACCGTAACAGGTCATCGCCCGATGTACAAGATGAGAAACGATGCCCTGGTTACCCGTGTCCGCAACACTCCTTTGGCAAAGGAGCCAACGCTGGAAGATGTATTGAAGCACATACCCGGTATGAAACAAACCGCCGATGGAACTCTGGAAGTAAACGGACTGGGAGCACCCACCATCTATCTCAACGACAAGAAGGCGACTTCTGCCGAACTCTCTCATCTCGATGTGAAGTTGATAGATGAAATAGAACTCATTACCACTCCTGGTGCAAAATATGATGCAACGACGGGAGCCGTACTGAGAATCCTGACGAGAAGAACAGACGAGGGTATATTCGGCAAGATGCAGGTGTATGATGAGCTGAGCGAGGTGAACACCAACCACGAGGAATTGACCCTGGGTTGGGTAACGAAAAAGATTTCGCTCACAGGATTTTACGGTTACACAGACAACCGATACAATGTGCATCAGCCACAGGAAGCGCTCGTAAGAGCCAAAGATGGCGAATGTCTCTTTGGAGCCGATCGCCATGGCAAGAACAAGGCAAATTATAACGCTACGGAACTCAACTTCGACTGGTTGCTCAGCAAGCAGCACGAAGTGGGAATACAATGGGAAGGGCTCTGGCTGAATGGCGGCAGAAACGAAAAACAGCAGCAGTACTATCGCTATCCCACCCCAACAGGAGAAGACACTAATAGCGAGATGAAGCTTTCTGATGCAGATGGCGAGATGAAGTATTTCGATGCAGAGAGCCAGCAATGGGGACACCAGCGCAGCCACCACTTCAACCTCTTCCATCTGGCTAAATGGTCGAAACATCTCTCATCACAGATTTATCTGGACTATGCCAGGAACAAGGATTCTGACAGCCAGCCTATCACGGAGAAAGAAGGTAGCGAGATGCAGGAAACCCTCAACCGCTCCAATTCCAACTACGATATCTATAGTGGAAGAATCGAAGTCAAGCAACTCATCTCAGACAAACATTCCATCAACTATGGTGGCGAATGGAGCCTGATGGATGGCAAGGGAAAAACCGAAAGTTCTGCCGATATGCTTGGAGCTACGGAATACAAAAATCACGATACCAAGACGGCTGCTTACCTGCAATATCAGGGTGGAGTTGGCAAATGGAACTGGTGGGCAGGCATCCGATACGAGCATCTCACCTCCCGATACACCAATCTGTCGGAGAAAACTCCCGATAATATGGAGCGCCATTACGACCAGTGGTTTCCATCGTTCGGAATCACTCTCAACGAACCATCGTGGCATCACTCGCTCAGCTTCCGCACTACCACCGCCCGACCTTCTTTCAGTCAGCTCAGCGGGAACATCTACTATATCTCGCGCTTTCAGTATCAGATCAGCAATCCGAAGCTGCAGCCTGTCAACACCTATCGTCTGACCTACTCGGTGCAATGGAAAGATTTCATGGGAATGCTGAGATATACCCGTATCGACCACTCCATCATGTATGTGCATGAAGTGCCGGAAGACAAGCCCGTAAGATACGTGAGTACATTCATGAACTTCAACAAGATGCAGAAATACATGGCATATCTCAACTGGGGACACGTCTTCGGCTGCTGGCGCCCAAATGTCAATGCAAGCATCACTTACCAGCGCTTCTCCGTAAATGATCTTGGAGAGCTAATCAGCTATAACGGAGCAACTTGGAATGCATCGTTTGACAATTACTTCACGCTACCAAACGACTATCAGCTGTCGCTCTCCTACAGTTTTGACAACGGAGGACAAGTGGGCAAAACGAAGTTCAGCCCCACTCAGAACTGGAGTCTTGGTGCCAACAAATCGTGGATGGACGGCAGATTACAGGTTGCCTTCAGTGCCAACGACCTCTTCCATCAGCAGCTCTTCAAGGAGCGAATCCACGAGCATGCCGTTGACTTCTCCCAGACTGAGGATTACAAGCTATGGAGCTACAAGTTGACCGTAACCTGGAAATTCAACAAGCGCAAGGGAAGATACAACGGCATGAACAGTGCGGAAGATGAATTGAACCGACTATAGCCGGACAAGACTCTCTTATCTTAATGATCTTTATAATTTCAAGTATCCGGGTTATCCCACTCCCAGCAGTTCTACTTCGAATATCAGGGTAGAACCGCCTGGGATGCCCAGCTGCGAGAACTTTCCGTAACCCATCTCGGCAGGGATATAAAGTTCCCACTGGTCGCCCACGTGCATCTGCTGCATGGCAACAATCCAGCCATCAATCAAGTCGCTCAATCGCATGGCGAATGGCGTACCGCCACGACTGGAATCAAACTTCTTGCCGTTGATGGTCCAACCGGTATAATGAGCTGTCACGATGCTGCGTCGGCTAGGCTGTGCCCCCTTCGGGTCGCCCTGCTTCAACACCTTATAATATATACCACGAGGCAGCGCCATAACGCCCTCCTCCTTTGCCTTTTCCTCCAGCCAACGCTTGTTGGCCTCAACATATTCTCTTTTTGCCATAAAACTATTTTGTTTTGAATTACTCTAAAAACTATTATTCCTTAATTCCGCAACACTATTATAACTTAAACTTTTTAAATACCTGAGCAACAAAAAGTTGCCCAGGATTTTGTCATGTCGAAGAATTCACTTATCTTAGTGTTGCAAAACAAACAAGAGAATTCAACGTTAGACATGGCAAAGATAGTGCAAACCGAAAGCAGAGCACAAGTTTACTTGAATGCTCTGCAGAGGTGCAGCCTATCTTATGCAAAGATACAAATTAAATCTGAGAAACTCACTCCTTTTGGAGGAATATTTTCGGGTCGTGGGGCAATTTGACTCCACATTGTCTTCTGTAATCGACTCGAACCTGTGGACGATGCAGCGTATAAAGTCATCAAGAAGTGAAAAAAATGCAGTTTGGCAAATTATTGCTGCCAAACTGCATTTCTGTATTCAAGGGGAGTACATCCTGCTTGTTTCTTAAACCAAGTGCTGAAATGGGCGGCATACTGAAAGCCTAACATACCCGCAATATCGCTTAAAGAAACTTCGCGGTTGGTCAGCAATTCTTTGGCGTAATGAAGCATTTTCAAATGGATGTGTTTCAGGGGCGAAAGGCCTGTGGCTTTCTTGACCAAATCGCTAAAATAGTTTGTGGAAAGGCAGAGCTCACCAGCACAATAGGCTACCGTGGGAATGCCTTGCAGGAGAGGCTTATTGGAGGCGAAATAGTGGTTGAGCAGTTGGTCGAAGCGTTCCAGCAACTCCTTGTTTACGGTCTGTCTGACATCAAACTGACGTTCGTAGAATCGGCGGCAATAATCCAATAGCAACTTTAAATAGTCAATCACAATGGCAGTATCTGACGCTTCTTCTCTTTTCAATTCCTCTTCGATGCTATGCAACAGCCCCAGGAAAGTTTGCTTCTCTGCAGCATCGAGCTGGATGGCTTCCCGCAGACTGTAGTCAAAATACGTATAATCTTTTAGCAAAGGAA
>OLHA01001416.1_pt1 | contig 12947 bp, 13 predicted proteins | sample 1605961 | NCBI WGS metagenome assembly OLHA01 (sample SAMN03283288) | human gut metagenome | biome: human-associated habitat; material: feces | host: Homo sapiens | place: Peru | collected 2012
AATACGATAGAATGCTTGAAGATGGTAAACAAGGCAAAATAAATATGATTATTGCCTTAAAACTAGATAGAATTACAAGAAGTACAAGAGATTGGGAAACTTTAATGGATTATCTAGAAAAATATAATATTAATATTGCTTTGTTAATGATGATATAAATACTACTACTGCTAATGGTAAAATGGTATCTCGTATTATGATGAGTGTATCACAAAATGAAATTGAAAGAACAAGTGAAAGAACTATCATAGGTTTAGAGGGTGCTATTAAACAAGGACATATTCCTGCAAGAGCTCCACTCGGTTATAAACATATTGATAAAAAATTAGTTCCTGATCCACTTACAAAAGATATAGTTGTTAGAATATATAATCTATATTTTGAAGATGTTGTTGAACCTATTGTATCAAAAGATTATGGGATAGTTGCCAAGTTCAAAAGAAAAAGAATCAAATAAATTATATGAGAAGTCAAACATATATCTTCTTACAAAAATTAAAATGTCCTAAATGTGGAAGAATACTTGCTGGAGGAGCTTCTCATAAGATAAAAGCTGATAAATGGTATTACTATTATAGATGTGAAAAATGTCGTGGTAATATTAGAGAACATGAAATTGAAGATTCAATTAAAGACTTATTATCAGATATTTTTGAATATGATTCAGTTGTTAATGAGTTCTTTTTACCAGTATTACAAAATAAGATACATAATCCAAAAGAAGATTTTGAAAAAGAAATAACTAATCTAAATAAAGATAAAAACAATATAAGTAATGAAATAGATAAAAAGAAAAAACTCAATAATAAAATTATTATTAAATCTAAAAATCAATTATGGGAAGATAATAAAAAATTAGAAGAAAAAATTGATGATGTAACTAGAGAAAATTATCAATTAAAATATAAATATGAAGAATTAGAAAAAAAGCATAATTATTTACTTTATTACATTAAAAAGTTTTTAGATAAAATGCCAAAAGTAATTAAAGATATAGTTGATAAAGTATTTATTGGAAACATGAGTATTGATTCTTATAAAAGTCAGTGTGATTCTGAAATACTTGAAAGACATATTAAAATGGCTGAAGAAAATAGAAAAAGATTTAGTTTATTTAATAAAAGAAAAATAGAAAAAGCAACTAAACATTTAAATGATGAAATGGATGAATCAGTTGAAGAATTTTATAAATTTAAAAAAAGGAAAAGACGATGGCTTATCACTTTAAGCTATCGTCTTAATTTTTTACCAATATATAGCATATGTGTACTATAACCTTGTACTTCTTTTCTTTCACAAGAACTGAAATGATAATTTTTCCAAATTTCAAATTCTTCATCTGATAGGTTATCAATAATATTTCTAAAATGTGGTGCAACTCCTGATGTTGAAATATTTGTAATTTTTTCAATATCGTTTGAATACATAATTTTTTCTATTTCATCAATATAGAAAGCTCTCATTATTTCACTTGGCTCTGAAATCATTTTAAAGTTTTCATCAAATTGTTTATTATCATATCCAGATTTTAAATGACCTTTTAATAATGCCCAACTTATCATTATTGAATCATTAGGTAAATAAGCAAACATCGTAATACCATCATTCTTACATACTCGTTTTGATTCACTTATACATTTATTTACTTCTTCTTCAGTATATAAATGATATAAAGGTCCTAAAACTAATACAATATCAAATGTATCATTTTCATATCTTGATAAGTCAATTGCATCTCCTTGCTCAGCAACTATATCCATTTCATCTGTAATTTTACTTTTTAATATATCTAAATTATGTTGTACATATTCAATAGAATTTACCTTATATCCTTTACTAGCATAGTATAAAGAATACTTACCAGTTCCAGCTCCAACTTCAAGAATTCTACATCCAGGTTTTAGATATTTTTGAACATATCTATCTGTTGTCAAAAATTCTAATTGTCTATGTTTTGGATCTAATCTTGTATCTTAATCACAAGCTTCATTATAGAACTTATTTAATATTTCATTTCTATTATTCATTTTAAATACCTCTCATTATTTATTTTGTTTTTGTTTGATTTAAATATCCTTCTTTTGTTGATATATGTCTATATATTATATCTCTATAATTATTACATTCTTCGTTAGTTAATGTTCTTTCTAAACTTCTTAAAACGATTCTAACTAAAATGTTTTTTTCGTGTTCTTCAATGCCTAATCTTTCTTTAGCTTTATCAGGTAAATCTTCATATGGTGTTTCAGATAATATTTTAACTTCTTCTATAATATGTGTATCTACACCTGATTCTTTAACCATATCACCTAAAAGTTCAACATCTAATTTTTTATCAACTACTACAGATATATCTCTTACAACTGGAGGCATACTAGAAACCTCATTATATGGTTCTAAGTCATTCATTTGGCATAATACTTTTTCATTTGTAGATCTAAGTAATCTAATATCTTTTATGCCTTTTCTAACCATTAAAATTCTTTCTAACCCTAAACCTAATGCTAAACCATATTTTCCTTTACAACCATTTTCTTCTAAAATTTTAGGATTTGTTAAACCACATTCTAATATTTCAAGTGGCTTACCATCAACCATTATATCAATTTCTCTACCATCAAGAGTATATGGATGTATTTTTGGAATAGTTATATATTCAGAATTTTCTTTTCCAGTAACAACTTTAACAATAATATTTATCATATCTTGCATATCTTGTTCGCTAACTGGATTCTCTGATGTATACCATAAATCCATTTGATGATGAACTCCACTATGTATTCTATCAATTTGATCTCGTCTATATACTAATCCAACACAGGCAAGTAAACGATTTGGTTTTATTTCATCTTTTATTGATTGTAAACCTCTAGGAACCATAACTGAAGCCATAGTTCTTAAAACATGGTTATCATCAACATATCTTGTATATACTTCACTTCTTAGTACACTTTCTTTATCTATTTTCAATTTATCATAATTATCTTCGACCGTAACAATTGGGTCCTCTCTATATATTGTTACTGGACAATTCCAGTATTCTTTTAATGAATCAATAACTTCATTCATTATTAATTGCATACAATGTTCGCCTTGAGTCTTATCAGATAAATCTCTAATCTCAAGGTCTTTTTTTAATTGTTCTTTTGTTAAATGTTTCATTTTTAAAACTCCCTTTCATTATTTAATTATTAGATTATTTGTTTACAGTGATTAATCTAAAAAAATCACTATTAAAATCACTTTCCAAATTAATCACTTCCTTTCATCTGATTTTAAATAATAAATGGTGGCTCCAGTAGGAATCGAACCTACGACACAAGGATTTTCAGTCCTTTGCTCTACCAACTAAGCTATAGAGCCATTAAATAAAAAAACGAGCAAACATCCATAAAGGACGAATTGCTCGTGGTACCACCTTTGTTTATAGTACTTCTACTACCTCATTAGATTAACGCTCTTAACACGATTTGACTCCATTATTGAAATTCATTAATTTGCCTTTCTTAAGTGGCTCTCAGTCGGTGACCACAATTTCCTGTAAAGAGTTTCAAATTAACTACTTGGATAATCTCCCCATCAAATATGCGAATAGTCTATCATATTTTTCTCATATTGTCAAATTTAACTACACTTTCATGGTATAATTTATGTATGGAGATGAAGTATTTGGATGATATTAAGATTAAAAAAATTAGTACTGACATGACTAATTATGTAGACATTGATGGGAATTTTAATATAGCACTTAAAAAAATAGATTTTGAATTATCTGCAAAAGATTATAATATATTGTTTCCTACTGATCCTAGAATTACTGTTTCAAATATAGATTTCTATATAGTTGATGAAAATGGTAAAGAATATTCTTGTATTGGATGCGTTGCAGGATTATATTTTGGTCAATCAATCAAAATAAAAGTAATAAGTATAAATTTAATATTTGAAGATTTAATTCATAATAGTGATGATTTAAAAACCAATTATATAAAATTTGAAACATCATATCCAAGGCATTATAAATATGGTTCCTATATAAAAAATTTCAAAATAAAGTATACTCAAGATAAAACTATATACATCAAAAAAGAATTTACTAATGAGTTAATCAAAATAAACATTTCAATAGAAAGTAAAACTGAAACAAAAAGAGAAAAATTAGATGATTTATTATATTCATTATTAGAAATAATTTATCTATTATTTGGTTGTATTCCTAAACTAGAAAAATACACTTTTAAATTTAATAATAAATATATTAATACATATTTTAATATTGCAGATAAATATTTTCAAAATACAAAATCAGGTTCAAGTGATGATTGTTTATCAATAATTGATGAAACAATTTTAACTAAAGATTTAATAAAAAAATTCATCAAATTTAGAAAAGAAACATCAATACTATATGATATGTTTATGATTAATCAAAATAGTATGAATTATGTAGAAATAACAAATAGTATGTTAGTTCAATTAATTGAAGGAACATATAAAACATTCACAGGACTAGATAAAAAGCTTTGGGAGATATTAGATTTTTATTTCAAACAAAATCCAGCCACTAATATGTTATTAAATAAAAAAGATTTAAAGAATGCAAAAAATCCTAATAACACAGCCATATTTTTATATAAAGCTAAAGAACATAGACATTATTTATCTCACTTAAATATAAATGAAAAGAAAAAAGTATTTAATGGATTAGAAAATAATTATGCTAAATTTAAACTTGTGTTATGTTTAAGATTAATATATATGGAATATTTAGGAATTACTCCTAATAATCAAATGTTAAATAATATTATTAAGTCTATTGATAATTGGGGAATTAAACATAAAATTAAAATTTAATCAAATAATCTTTATTATTTATATAATTTATGGTACTCTATATATAGAAGTTAGTTGTATTAACTTATATAGTGATAGTTTCAAATTATCTTATCTATTGCTCCATATGAATAATAAGTCAGTCAGTTATGATTGACTTTTTTTGTATAATTCATAAAGTTAGTAGCTTGGAAATAAAAAAGTAATTAGCACACAATACTAATTACTTTTTATTATCAACAAATAGTAGCATATTTATAAAATAATATATTATAGCAATAAAGAGATATGCCATTATCAAAGATTTTGAGAATGCTACTGGATCCATACTTGTATATTCTAAATTATTATTACCCTTTAGTATTATCAATAAATTAGGTATTGAAAATATTATAAATAAGATAAAACTATTAAGTAAACATATAATTCGTCCTTTTTTATATTTTATTTTCTTCTTTTCTACTAATTTGAAAATAAAAGGAATGACAATCATTATTATACTCACTACAACTAAAATAAATAATTCAGGTAACAAATCTCCAATTACTTTAGTATCTTGTAAAACGACTTTAATAATTATTAAAGTTAACAATAATAGTACTGCACATATTATATTTTTAATTTTATTATTCATAATAAACCTCTAATCTTTCTAATTATTTTTTTCTTTTAAAAACCATTTTATAACAATAACAACCATTGCCTGAATATGTGGAAGAATAATGCAAACAGTCGCAATAAAGCCAAAGAACAATATAGTGAATGCTTGTCCTAATGCTTCACCCATATCAGATGTTGATGATAATATAAATAGTTTACCTAAAAATAAAATAAGGCTGTATGATAAGTAAAACAATATAAATTCAATTATTGGTAAAATCAAAAGGTAATAACTAACTTTAAATATCTTGTTATTAAATTTATTTCCCATATTATATATATTTTTACTCATCCAAGTACTCGGAAAACTAAGACCAAATACAATAACTGATAAAATTAATGCAACAGTAATCCAACTAGAATCCTCATTTATAAACATTATACATAATACAATAAATGATATAATAGGCAAAACATATCTAGATATTTTATATGCTTTTTCAGTTTTTATATCCATAATATACAACTCCATATTCTAATAGAATTATACATAATAATTTATAAAGAAGCAACTATAAAGTTTAATGGTATAATAGAAGAAATTATTATTAAATGTTAACAATAATTGCGAAAGTTCAAACTATAATTGATAGATATTTTTGATATAAAAAAGTATTCTTATATTGAAAAGGAGAAATAATATGAATTTAGGAAATAAAATAATGACATTAAGAAAGAAAAATAATATGTCACAAGAAGAACTAGCAGAGAAAGTAGGTGTTACTAGACAAACAATATCTAAGTGGGAACTTGAAGAAACTTCACCAGACATTACTCAAGCTAAAACTTTATCAAATATTTTTAAAGTAAGTTTAGATGAACTAGTAAGTAATGATTTAAATAGCATTATAGTTGAAAAGGTAAGTAACACTGAAAAACTTGCTGGAATAATTATAAAAATATTAAAAGCATTTGGAATACTTATTATAGCATTTGTATTATTAATGGTGTTTCTTATAATAATCTTTAGTATAGATAATGATAGAATGAGAGATAATACAATAGTTGGAAAATATGAAATAAAATGCACTCTTGATAATGAAGATTATGTGTATTCAGTAGAATATAATAAAAACTATCAAATAATAAATGCTGGAGGAGATGCATTCATAAGTAATCACATAGATGTTGAAAGAGTTGATGATGCTAATAAAGCAATCGCACGTATAGAAGACTATTTTAAAGATCATAACGGAACATGTATTTCTAATCAAAATGAAAACTAAACCTATTGTTTAGTTAACTCAACTTTAAAGTTATATGAATTATAATATTGATATGTTAAATTTAATGCATGAGGAGGACAAACATGAAAAACAATTTAAAAATAACAATATTAATAGTTGCAAGTTTACTAGTTGGTTTATTACTTGGAATAGTGCTAAACAAAACTTTTTCAGGTGAAAAATTAACTAAGCTTCCAACACCAGAAGTAACAGGTGGAGAAAGAGGACAATTCGGAATAGATAAAAACATTAACGAAGAAACAATAGATAAATATTTAAATCGTAGTGATTCTGTCTATAGAGATATGAGAATGTTAGTTGATCCAGGAAACTATGAAGCAATAGGTGGTGACTCACATCTTTCAGGAACAGTAAAAGGATTTGAAGTTGTACCATATCCATATTTAACAGAAGTAAAAGGACTACCCGAAGCAGTCGGAAAAAGTTATACGGGTAAAACATTATTCACAGAACAAGAAGATGGAACTTATAAAGCTAACTATAAAGAATCTATGGAAATATTAGAATATCTATTCCCAAAAGATAAGAATATATTCTTAATGTGTGGTGGCGGAGGATACGCTGGAATGACAAAAAATCTATTAGTATCACTTGGATGGGATGAAAACAAAATATATAATATAGGTGGATATTGGTATTATAATGGTGAAAATAATGTACAAATTAAAAAAGAAGAAAACAACAAAACAACATATGATTTTTGGAAAGTAAATTATCATGATATAGATTTTGATAATTTAACAGAAATAAAATAATGAAGAAAATACACTATTTAATAATTTGCATATTAATAATTTTTACTACTGGATGTAATAAAACTATAGAGAAGTTCTCTTTAGATAAAAAATATTATAATACTGGTGAATTTATAAAAGTTAAAAGTGATGACTTATCTAAATTAGATAATGAAAATTATATTTTATATACATATAATAATTATTGTGCATTTAGTATTCCATGTGAAGATGTATTTAAAGAATTTATGAATAAATATAAAATAGATTTTCTATCAATTAGTTTTGATGAATTCAAAAATACAGGATTTTATAAGAAAATAAAATATGCACCATCTATAATTATTGTAAAAGAAGGTAAGATAGTAACATACCTAGATCCTAACTCTGATGATGATTTTGATAAATATCAAGATGCAAATAAATTAGAAGAATGGATAAAAGAGTATGTAGAACTTTCTGATTCACTAGAAAAGCAAGACGATTAAGTTTTGCTTTTTAATTTGCTATACACATATTTATACATTTAACGATTTTTATTAAAAAGATGTGTCCAAATTCAAAAGTAGAAAATGAAAAAAATATAGTTTTTAAAAGTTATAATGATGAACTAGTAACACCACTTAGTGAAATAAAAGAATGGATAAAAACAATATAAAAACATAATATTTAAATATATGTTATAATAACTATATATTTACAGGGAGGAAAATTATGGAAAAAGGTTATCCAATTAAATATGCGGTAGAAGAATTAACAATAAGTAGTGGTTATAAAAATGGTTATGATGATATAGTTGAAGGATATATTGTGTCTAAATGTTATGTAACTGATACTAATATAAGTTACTACACTGGTATGGAACCAAGAATTACACATGAAGTAGTATTTCCATTTAGAAAATACGAAAAATTTAAATTTGATTTAGGTAGTGGTGTTAAATATCACGAAACGCCTATTACACCAAGAAGAAATGCCAGTGGAAATGCATCTTATGCACAAACGGTAGATAAACTATTTGACACATTCGAAGAAGCTAAAAAAGAAGCAGAAATAGCTAATAGTAATATATGGAAAACTGAATTAATGAATTTGTCTTTATTAGATGATGATTGGAAAGCAAAACATAAAAGAGCACTACTAGAACATAAAACCAGATTAGGAGTTTGCTCTTGCTATGAAACATTTATAACAGAACAAACTAAAGATATGCAAATAACACCTATGATAACTTTAAGCGAAAATGAAGAAGCTAAGTTAACATTAAAGCCTAAAAAGAATGACTAGAAATAGTCTTTTTAATTGCCCATAAACATTTTTCTTTATATAATTTATTAATTGTTATATAATAATAATAGGTGATTTATATGGACAGAATGAATGAAATAATCGATCTTTTAAATAAATATGCATATGAGTATTATACATTAGATAAACCAAGTGTAGAAGATGCTGAATATGATAGATTAATGCAAGAATTAATAAGATTAGAGTCTAGCCATCCAGAATGGGTAAGACTTGATTCACCTACAAGAAAAATTGGTGGAGAAGTAATTTCTGAATTTGAAAAAGTTACTCATAGAGTACCAATGATGAGTTTAGGTAATGTATTTAACGAAGAAGAAATTCGTGATTTTGATGAAAAAATATCTAAAGTATTTCCTAATCATGAATATGTATGTGAACTTAAAATCGATGGTTTAGCATTCAATCTTGAATATAAAGATGGAGTATTTGTAAGAGCAGCAACTCGTGGTAATGGTGTAGTTGGAGAAGACATAACTCACAATGTTAAAACTATTAAATCAATTCCACATGTATTAAAAGAAAAAGTAGATTTAGATATACGTGGAGAAATCTACATGAGTAAAAAGAGTTTTAATAAACTTAATGAACGTCAAAAAGAAAAAGGCGAAAATGTATTTCAAAATCCAAGAAACGCAGCAGCAGGTTCAATTAGACAATTAGATTCAAGTGTAGCCGCTAGTAGAGGATTGGATGTATTCTTATATCATTATCCAGAAACACCATTTAAAACTCATTATGAAACTTTAATGTATATGAAAAAATTAGGATTTGTAGTTAATCCAAATATTAGATTATGCAAAAATATTGATGAAGTTTTATCTTTCATTCAAGAGTGGACAGAAAAAAGAGACACTCTTCCATATGAAATAGATGGTATTGTTATTAAAGTAAATGATATAGCACAGCAAAAAGAATTAGGGTTTACTGCAAAAGTACCAAAATGGGCAACAGCATATAAGTTCCCACCAGAACATGTACTTACTAAACTAACTGATATTATATTTACAGTAGGTAGAACTGGACAAATCACACCAAATGCAGTATTAGAACCAGTAAGAGTAATGGGAAGTACTATTAGTAGAGCAACACTTCATAATGCAGACTATTGTATAGAAAAAGATATACGTGTAGGAGATTATGTTTATATTTATAAAGCAGGAGATGTAATTCCAGCAGTAGATAGAGTAGAACTAAAAAGAAGAAATGGAACAGAAAAACCATTTGAAATGATTAAATATTGTCCAATGTGTGGAAGTGCTTTAGTACAAAAAGATGGAATGGTAGATTATTTTTGTGAAAACATACATTGTCCAGCACGTAAAATAGAAGGATTAATTCACTTTGTATCAAGAGGTGCTATGAACATTCTAGGACTTGGAGACAGAATTATGGAAGACTTCTTCAACTATGGATATATTAAAAAGTTTAGTGATATTTATAAACTAAGTAGTCACAAAGAAGAAATAACATTATTAGAAGGATATGGAAGTAAAAGCGTAGATGCAATTCTAAAAAGTATAGAAGATTCAAAACAAAATTCGCTTGATAGATTATTATTTGCATTAGGTATAAATGGTATCGGAGCAAAAACAGCAAAATTATTATGTAAGTACTACACTTCAATAGATTCATTAATAGATGCGACTGAAGAAGAACTAGCAACCATTAGAGATATCGGACCAACATTATCAATAAACATTGTTAACTACTTTAAAGATGAAAAGAATATTGAAGAAATTAATGAACTAAGAAATCTTGGTGTTAATATGACATATAATGGTAAAAAGATGATTGAAGATGAAAACTTCAAAGATAAGAGATTTGTAATAACTGGTTCATTTGATAATATTAGTCGTGATGAAATAAAAGAATTCATAGAAGAACGCGGAGGACTTACAAGTGATTCAGTAAGTAAAAAGACTGATGTAGTACTAGTAGGAGAAGCTCCTGGAAGCAAAAGAGATAAAGCAATAGAGTTAAATATTCCTATATGGAATCAAGCAAAATTGTTCGAAATAATGGGAATAGTGGAAAAATAGAATAAAATATAGTATAATGTATAAAGCCAAGGAAGGTGTTTAAAAAATATGGGAAAAGTAAGACGTAATCAAGATAATAGGGTGTTATGGGTTTTACTAGGAATTTTAGGAGTTTGTTTTTTAGCAATAGGAATTCTATTCTATAGATATTTTTATGCGGGAACAAGTTCATCAAAATATGGTGAAAGATTAGATGGAATAGAGAACTATCCATTAAGCAAAACATTAGAAAAAGACATACAAGACTTATACAAAGACAATACAGAAATTGATAAAGTAACTGTTACTAATGAAGGAAAAATTGTATATATAACAATAAACTTCACAAAATCAATTAAAGTAGCTACTGCAGAAGATTTAGCTATTAAATCTTTAGATAAAATAGGTGAAAAGAATTTAACATATTATGATGTTCAATATATTTTAACTTATTCAGGTACTGAAGAAAATACAAACTTCCCAGTATTTGGTTCTAAAAGTGCAAATAGCTTGAAGGTAGTTTGGTGATTATATGAAGAATAGTAGTAAAAAAAGAAAGAATATAATAATTGTATTTACATTAATTGTATTTATAGTTGTTGGATTTTTCGCAACATTATACTATATTACAAGTACAGTAAATAATTATTCATATTCAGAAAAGAAATGGATAAATGATAACAAAGATAAATCTTTAGATATATATGTAGAAAAAGATTTACCAGTATTCTCTGATAATGGAGATGGCGTTTATTATGAATACCTAAAAGCATTAAAAGAAAACACAGGTCTTTCAATAAATATAACTACAACTGATAATACTGATGTTAAGTTAAATAATAAAACATCACCAGATTCAGAAGATATAGTAATCTATAAAGATCACTATGTAGTAATCGGAAAAAAAGATAGTATTAGTAAACTATCAGATTTATCTAATAAAACATTAGGTGTAATTAGTACCGATAAAGAAATAATCGAAAGAAATTTAACAGAATATCAAAATATTAACATTAAAACATATACAACATTTGAGGGATTAGAATCTGATTATACAAGTAATGTTGTTGATTATATGATTATTCCGATGTATAAATACTTAGATCAAATTATAAAAAAAGATTATGAAATAGTATTTCATATGGATGGATTATATTCTTACTATTGTTTAGATTTACCTGAAAATAATGAAATGCTTTCAAATATCTTTGGAAAATTTTATTATAGATGGGAAAATACAGCTAATAAAAAAATAAATGAATATTTCTTAAATTTATATTATACAACTAAAAATTATACTGAAATAGAAAGAGAATCAATCACAAATGACGATTTAATCGTAGGATATATTGATAATCTTCCATACGAAGGTATGATTAGAAGAAGCTTCACCGGTCTTACAGACACATACTTATCAAAGTTTGCTGATATGACAGGTGTAACATATAAATATCTAAAATATAATGATACTAAAGCATTAGGTGATGCTTTAAATAATAAAAAAGTTGATTTAGTATTAAATTACTATTCACTTGGAAATAATAATTATACAAGTAGTAGAACATTAGGTCCAACTGAATATGTAGTAATTGCTCATGTAAGCAATAACTTAGTAGTTAACTCACTTTATAACTTAGTAAATAGTGAAGTAAGTATGCTATCAAGTATGAATTTAAAATATAACATGGCAAGTAAAAACTTATTCGAAATAAAAGACTATGCTAATGTTAAAACAATGTTAAAAAATATAGATGAGAATTCTGTAATAATAATAGAAAAAGAAGTATATGACTATTATAAAGATGGTGATCTTAAAAATTATAGTATTAGATACATTGATAAAGTTAAATTAAATAACTCATTCTTACTTAATAATGAAAATAAAGCATTTAATAAATTATTTGATTTCTATTTAAGTACTTTAAGTTCAAATGAAGTTAAAAATGAAAGTGTAGTAGGTGTTATAGAAACACTAAAAAATAATAGAGTATTTAACTTTATAATGAGCAATTTAATTTGGATAGTATTAGCATTATTAATAATCTCATTTGTAATTTATGGAATTGTTAAAAAAGCATTATATACTAAAAAGACTAAAAAAGAAGATAGATTATATTATTTTGATGCGATGACTAATTTAAAAAATA
>OLHA01001417.1_pt1 | contig 12946 bp, 12 predicted proteins | sample 1605961 | NCBI WGS metagenome assembly OLHA01 (sample SAMN03283288) | human gut metagenome | biome: human-associated habitat; material: feces | host: Homo sapiens | place: Peru | collected 2012
CCTCGTTGCATTACGACTATAAGATACCGCTGAAAATGTGGTTCTTCAATGCTGATATTCTGTATAATCAAGAGAGAAGCAACATTCTGGCAAGCCAGGATGCAAGCAATACGCTCGTAACCATGTCGAAGATATATGCCCCAAACACAGCAAAAAGTCTCATAGGGCAAGTAGGCATTACCAAATTCATAGAGCCCATCAAGACCAAGATTTCCTTGAATGGTGGCTATCAGTGGAGACGGCAAATGACCTTGCAGAATGGTTATCAACAGAAATATACATGGAAGAGCTTGACGTTCTCTCCTTATCTGACATCGCAACCTTGCAAATACGTAGAGTTGGATTACAATGGCATGTTTGCCAAGACTTATCTTTATGCTGCTTATCAAAACGACAGCTATCTGAGCCAACAGCACAAGGTTTCTTTGAAAATCATGCCCTTTGATGGCTTCGTATTTGACACATCTACAGATATTGTAAAAAATGAGTTGACGAAAGATGTGACCAAGACGATGGCTCTATTGGATATGGGCTTGTCTTATCGAAAAAAAGCGGTAAAGGTATCCCTTGACATCAGAAACATTCTGAACCAACATCAATATGGCTACACCATCTACAATTCCGTCAACACTTTCACATATAATTATCAACTGAGGGGAAGGGAGTGTGTCTGCTCGGTAAAACTAACGATATAAAGAATGAATAAAATACATTTCATAAAGCAACACGATGGCATGCAGTGTGGTGCTGCATGTTTGGCAATGATTGTCAATTCATATGGTGTCAAGTGTTCCTTAGAATATGTTTCACAAATGTTACATATAGGGAAAAATGGCGTCTCAATGTTTGCTATTACAGAGGCTGCAAATGAAATTGGTTTCAATTGCCAAGGGCAATTGTATACTGTTGAACAATTGAAAGAAGCACAAATGCCTTGTATTTTACAATATATGGCTTGTATTTTTGGCTTTTCGGGACACCTGATACACAACAAGTTACAAAACCGCAAAAATTTCGCTTTTTCGCCCTCTTTTCGGTGCTCCCGGACAACGCATTTACCATGTGCGGAGACAAATGTCTGTAGCGGTTCACAAACTGCGGCGAGAGGATGAAAACAGCACGTAAAGAATGACCGGCACACCCCACAGCGACGTTACCGCATTGAGCGGAATGAGTGTGCCGTTAGTTGGCAGGCAGCATATAAGGTTGCATGCGCCCGCCACGGCTGCTCCCATGAACATTGAAAGGGGAAAAAGCACGCGGTGGTTTGATGTGCGCGAAACGAAACGGGCTATATGGGGCACGGCAAGCCCGAGAAAAGCTACGGGACCGCACAACGACGTTGGCACAGCCGACAGCACGCCCGTTATGACGAACACCGCAAGGCGCACATGCCTTACGGAAATGCCGAGGTTGGATGCATAGTTTTCACCAAGAAGCATGGCATTGAGCGGTTTGGACATTGCCAACGCCATGAGCAACGCAACAATCATGACTACGGCGAACACCGGCAGCACACGGGTTGAAACTCCGCCGAAACCGCCCATTCCCCAAAACACATACGACCTGAGCCCTTCGGCAGACGACAGCGTGCCGAGCAATTCGATTGCGGCAGAAACGACATAGCCCACCATTATTCCGGCAATGAGCAAGACGAATCCGCTACGCACCACGGCGGCAAGCATGGTGAGTAACGCCAGAACCATGACCGACCCTGCAAACGCGGCAACCACAGTGAGCGCAAATCCAGACAAACTGACACCGCAGGCAACCGCTGAACCGCCAAGCAGAAGCATTGCCACCGCCACGCCGAGACTTGCACCTGCGTTTACTCCGAGTATGGACGGGTCGGCAAGAGGGTTGGCAAAAATCGTCTGCATCATCAAACCGGCGGCAGCAAGTGCCGCACCACACAAAACGGCTGTGAGGGCTTGGGGAAAGCGCGACTCAACAACTATGAAGCGAACGGCATCGGGTACATCGCCCCCCGTGAGAGCCTTAACCACTTCGGCATACGGGATATGCACCGAACCGTAGAATATGTTCAACACGCAAAACACCACAGCGAGTATGGCGGAAACCGTGAGGGATATGGTTGTGCGGCGGCTTGACATGTGGTGTGCCCTTTACTTTATGGGTGAAAAATAGCGGGGAGGCTGCGATATGCCAAGCTCGGGGTGGAGAATCATGACAAGGTCGCGCAACATGAAGTCGGGACGGAAAGGCTCTTCATCGAAATATGGCAACTTAAAAGTGTTGCATGCAAAAATTTTTTTCTCTTTCCACGGTTTGAATGCGGCATACATGGCATTTTCCTTGCGCAATCCGTCATAAGTCAAATCGTCGTTCGAACCGCTGCGAACCACCCAAAAGTCGGCATTGCGGGCTTTGGTCAAAACTTGTTCGGGCGACATGGCTATGCTGCCGCTTTCGCTATTGTCTCCGAAAAGATAGTTGGCTCCGGCATCCTTGAAGATACGTCCCACCGTGCTTTCGCCCCCCGGCACATACCACACATTACCCTGCAAAAGGTCGCACATGAGCGAAGGTCGCGAAGACGTTATTGCTGCTTTACCGCATAAATCCTTGTAATTGCCTTCTACCACCGCAAACAACGAATCTGCCACCGATTCACAGCCGTATAGCAACCCATAAAAGCGCATCCATTCCGCCCGTGCAAGGGGAGATTTTTCCATGTAATCGGCACACTCTATGAGCGGAAGCCCTGCAATTTTCAATTTGTCGTATCCCCCTCCGCCCGAGAACGGAGAAACAAGAACGCCGTCGGGATTTTCGGCAATTATTTTCTCTATATCGGGCTGAACGGAAGAACCTACGTCTCGCGCTCCGCCGTTTTCCACGTATTTCTTTACCTTGCCGGACATCACATATCGGAAATCGCATATGCCTTTCACGGCATCGAGTTTACCAAGAGCATCAAGCAGACCGCAATGAACCGAAGTAAACACCACGGAACGCTGCAAAGGAGTGCGAACCACCGTTGCTCCGGAAATGTCGCGGGGAACTTTACCGGTCTTGGGCACAATGACATAACGGTGAAGCACCTCACCCTTTTTCCACGGGTTGTCAACCAGAGCAAGAAGCCAACCGTCATGGCGATAAACGTGAATGAGCCGCGCATAACGGAACTCCACGGAATCATTCTGCACTTCGCCACTGCCGGAACGCCCGCCACAGGATGCAAAAATGACAGCCAACAAAACTACAGGCAATAAAAAAAGAAATGTCCAGACTTTTTTCTTCATACTGCAAAATTAGCGATTTGTTTGCAAGTTCAAGGATTATTCGTAATTTTGAAGCAAACAATCACAATATGGAAAAAGCGGCAGAATACATAAAACGTTTCGAGATAACCAGCCTTTGGAACGGACAAAAACATATTGTTTGGGATTTGAAACCCGATGTAAACATACTAAGCGGCATAAACGGCGCAGGAAAAAGCACAATTCTCAACCGACTTGCACAGAGACTTTCTGCTCACGAGGGAAGTGTGGGAAGTTCGCCGGTATTTGGTGTGAAAATAGACTTTTATCCTTCGGACGCCACCTATATACATTATGATATGGTAAGGACTTTCGACCGACCGCTTGTGCACGGCGATGCTCTGAATCAGCTTTCAGACGGTGCGGTAAAGACTGAAACGGATTTTCAACTCTATTCGCTGCAAAGGAGATACCTCGACTATCAGGTGAACATAGGAAACCGAATGATTAAACTCCTTACTTCGGGCGACCCCGAGGCAAGCAATAAAGCACAAGAGGCAACACTGGCAAAAAAGAAGTTTCAAGACGCAGTGGACAACCTTTTCGGCGAAACCGGCAAGCATATTGACCGAAACAGCAACGAGGTAAAAATAATACAATTCGGCGAAGAACTATCGCTCTATAAGCTTTCATCGGGCGAAAAACAGATGCTTATAATTTTATTAACCGCCCTCGTGGAAGATAACTGCCCCTATGTGCTTTTTCTCGACGAACCGGAAGCAAGTCTTCACTTCGAGTGGCAGCAAAAACTCATAGGACTTATCCGGGAAATGAATCCCAACGCGCAGATAATACTTACAACCCATTCGCCGGCTGTTATAATGGAAGGCTGGATGGACAGTGTTACCGAAGTAAGCGATATAACAAAAGAATAAAGCGTCATGAGCACACGGCTCTCGGAAAATTTGAACTCAAACTACATTGGCGCGGCCACAAAGCTTCGTGCGCAAGGAGCAAGAAGGCGCATCGTAGCTTATGTAGAGAGTTTCGACGATATTTTCTTTTGGAGAAACGTGCTGGGACGCTTTGAAGACAAAAACATTTACTTCGAAGTAATGCTCCCATCGCGCACATCTCTCGCCAAAGGCAAGAAAGTGGCTATTACAAACATTCTGCGCGGAAAATTAGGGCAGAACATGATTGCGTGTGTCGATGCAGATTACGATTATCTCATGCAAGGGGCGACGGAAAGCTCGAAAATTGTGTGCAAAAACCCTTACGTTTTCCACACTTTTGCTTATGCCATTGAGAATTTCCAATGTTACGCCCCCTCACTCCATAATGTTTGCGTAATGTCTACGCTTAACGATCGCAAGGCGTTTGATTTTGAAAAGTTCATGAGGGACTTCTCGCAAACCATTTACCCCTTGTTCATTTGGAATATATGGTGTTATCGCCGGGGGTATCACAACAATTTCTCAATGGCGAATATGTGCGCCGTCTTTTCCATGGGAGACATTAATTTACTTCATCCTGACAAAGCCATAGAGGTTTTGCGCAAAAAGGTAAACCGCACAATTTCTTCGTTGCAGCACACGTTTCCGCAGGCAAAGGAAGAATATCCGGCGTTGAAGCAAAAGTTGCGAACGCTTGGCGTTATGCCCGAAAACGTTTACATGTACATACGCGGGCACGACATTTTTGATGCGGTGGTATCGCCTTTGGTATCGAGCGTGTGCGAGATGTTGCGCCGCGAAAGGGAGAGAGAAATCCACAAACTTGCCACAAACGACAAACAGTTGCAAAACGAATTGTCGGGATACCGCCACAGCACTGCGCCATGCGATTTTATGCTGAAGAAACAGACAGGTTTTTACAACGCTCCGCAGTATGAACAGATTTTGGAGAAGATAAAAGATTTCGTGGAACGGTTGAAAGCCGAACAATCACAAACAAAAATCCCCGCAAACTGATTGCGGGGATTTTCGTTATTCACATGTTTCTTATTTTTCCACAGAGAATTTGAAAATGCAATGGCTCTTGTAAGTCTGACCCGGCTTAAGTTCAGCAGAAGGCCACTCCGGTTGGTTGGGAGTATTGGGAAAATGCTGTGATTCGAGGCATATTGCAGCATGTTTCTCATACACTTTGCCGTTCTTGCCGGTTATCTTGCCGTTGAGGAAGTTTCCGCTGTAAACCTGAATGCCCGGTTCGTTTGTGAAGACCTCAAGTTTTATTCCTGTTTCGGGGCTTACTACGCTTGCAGCCACTTTGGTATCGTCGCCTTTGCCGTCCTTGTAAGTGTTAAGCACCCAGTTGAAGTCGAAACCATTGGCAAACTTAATCTGTTCGTTGCTGAAATTCTCAACATTCTTGCCAACTTCGGTAGGAGTGGTGAAATCCACTTCGGGATTGTCCTTTACGGGAACAATGGTTCCGAGAGGAATGAACGTATCATTGATAGGTGTGAAATTGTCAGCATTCACGTAAAGTTTGCAATTGGTAATGGGTTTTGCAGGGTCGCCATTAAGATTGAAATACGAGTGGTTTGTCATGTTTATCACCGTGGGAGCGTCGCTCGTAGCCTCGTAATTAATGTCTATGGCATTGTCGTCGGTAAGTTTGTAAGTAACCTTAGCCGTTACATTGCCCGGGAAATTCATATCGCCGTCGGGAGAATTGAGAGTAAGTTCGAGAGTTTTGTCGTCAACCTGATTAGCGGTATAAACAGCATACTGCCAGCCCTTCGGACCTCCGTGCAGGCAGTTTTTGCCGTCGTTCTGCGGAAGCTGAATGGTCTTTCCCTCAAGAGTAAATTTGCCTTGGTCAATACGGTTTGCATAACGACCGATAGCAGCACCGAAATCGCTTGGGGTATGCTCTGCATCAGCATAATTGTAAACGTTGTCGAAACCGAGAACCACGTCCTTCATGTCGCCGTTTTTGTCGGGAACCATAACAGACACGATACGACCGCCGAAGTTTGTGATGCAAACTTCCATGCCGTTGGCATTTTTCAAAGTGTAAAGGGCGGTTTTCTGACCGTCAATGGTGGAATCGAACTTAGCCGGCTCGAGTCCCGAAAGAGTTGTGGTTGCAGCCTGTTTGCTGTCGCAGCCTGTAAATACCATGGCAGCCACCATGGCAGCCATGCCTGCGAAGAATTTGAAATTTTTCATTGCTTTTTTATTTTTGTTACTATTAATGGTTTACATCATAAGATGCCGCACATTGCACACCGTTTTATTTCATAACGCAGTGCCTGCGCATTTTATTTCTCTATCGCGGCGTAAAATTACAAAAAAGACTTCACACACCCAAAACACATTATTTTCTATTTTTAAGTGCCGGAAATTCCGCCGGAATACGACATTGAAAACATCGGACGGGAAGAAAAAACACCGCCGTTCCGCTCATCATAACGGACAATGGAAGCCGTTTTCCGCAACCACCTATTAATCAGCAGTTTACCCATTTTCTCACAACTTCTATAAGTTGCAGTGTTTCAAACACTTAGAAAGGCGAAAAATACAAGGCATATATTTTGAAATAAGTGCCTTATATTTTAAAATACATGGCTTGTATTTTTTGCGATAAGCCATGTGTTTTTTTATGTAGCGGGAAAAATGCAGAATTTTCCCACATTTTTCAACGGCAAAAAAGAGAAGGATGACAGCATCACGGCACATTATTTTCAAACATTGCGACATGCGGTGCATGACATCATTCATCAAAAACAAAACAAAAAGGTGCGCCGTGGTTTTAAGCCTTCGGCGCACCTTCATAAGGTGTTATTCCGTCCGGAAGTACATCCGGGAAAAAATCTTACTCTTCTTCAGCCTTTGCAGCTACCTGAACGTAGTTCTCAATGTCCTCAACGTTGGTATTGTTTACGATGGCAGCATGCTTTGCTATCTCAGCCTCGGCAAGATTAACGTAAACCTTGAGACTCTTTTCGAAAAGTTCCGGAGCTTCAACCGTGTCGCGAAGCAAAAGCAGCGACATAACCACATCAGCAGTCATTTCGTAAAGGTTGCGAGCCACAAGATCATGATAATTCTGATTGCCGGCTTCCTTAACCTTGTTCACTGCAGCTTCGCAAGCATCAGCCATGGCGTGAATGCGGGCCTTGATGCTCTTGTAAGCCTCGGGCACTTCGATTTCCTCGTACTCGCGGATGACATTCATGTATGTGCCGTTGGTTACATAGCGAATGGCAGCCACAGTCTGCAACTGTGTTGTGCCTTCGTATATACTTGTGATGCGGGCATCGCGATACAAACGCTGACAAGCATACTCAAGCATGAAACCAGAACCGCCATGTACCTGAATACAGTCATAAGAGTTCTGATTAGCATACTCGGAGTTCATACCCTTTGCAAGCGGAGTGAAACAATCTGCAAGACGGGTGTACTTTTTCTGCTCCTTGCGCTCCTCAGGAGTGAGTTTGCGGCTGCGTGCAATGTCATCGTATGACTTGTAAATGTCAACGTAGCGCGAAGTTTCGTAAAGAAGTGCACGACCCGCGTCAAGTTTTGCCTTAATTGTGGCAAGCATGTTATAAACAGGGGGCATGTCAACGATAGCTTTGCCAAACTGGCAGCGATCCTTGGCATAAGCAAGAGCTTCATCGTAAGCAGCCTGGCTTATACCCACACTCTGAGCGGCAATGCCGAGACGCGCACCGTTCATAAGAGCCATGACATATTTTATAAGACCTAAGCGACGTTCGCCGCAAAGTTCTGCATGGGCGTTCTTGTAAACAAGTTCGCAGGTAGGCGATCCGTGAATACCAAGCTTGTTTTCTATGCGGCGCACATCAACTCCACCCTGACGCTTGTCGTAAATGAACATGGAAAGACCGCGACCGTCGCGCGTGCCTTCCTCAGAACGTGCAAGCACAAGGTGAATGTCCGAGTCGCCGTTGGTAATGAAACGTTTCACACCGTTGAGCAACCAGCAGCCATCCTTTTCGGAATAAGTGGCACGGAGCATAACGCTCTGCAAGTCGCTTCCTGCATCCGGTTCGGTAAGGTCCATGGACATTGTCTCACCTGCGCAAACGCGCGGAATGTATTTCTCTCTCTGCTCCTCGTTTCCGAATTCGTAAAGAGTTTCTATGCAGTCCTGAAGACTCCATATATTTTCAAAACCGGCATCTCCGGCAGAAACAATCTCGTTTGCAAGAGTGTACGCAGTGATAGGAAAATTAAGACCGCCGTATCTGCGCGGCATGGTCATACCATTCATTCCCGCAGCAATAGTATTTGCGAGATTTTCTTTGGTACCCTCGGCGTAACTAACTCTGCCGTCCTTGAGATGCGGACCCTCGGCATCAACGCCCTCTGCGTTGGGAGCCACAACGTTTGCCGTTACATCACCCACGATTTCAAGCACACGGTCGTAGCTGTCCATTGCGTCGTTGAAATCAACAGGCGCATAATCGTATTTAGCCGCATCAGAATAGTCGCCTTCGCGAAGAGCGACAATCTTTTTCATCAGGGCGTTATTCAAATGGAACTTCAGTTCCGGCTTATCTGAATAGAAATTTGCCATTGCTTTTTATGATTTTGTCAAGTTCCTTTACTTGCTGTTTTCTTTGTAATACTTTATCATCTTAGGCAATACTTCCTCAACGGAACCCAAGATAACATAGTCGGCTATCTTATTGATAGGCGCATCAGGGTCTGTATTGATAGAAATAACAATGCCGCTCTCTTTCATACCTGCCACATGCTGAATGGCACCCGAAATACCGCAGGCAATATAAACCTTGGGACGCACGGTAACGCCCGTCTGACCAATCTGAAGGTCGGAAGCGCAAAAACCGGCATCTACAGCGGCGCGACTTGCTCCTACTTCTGCATGAATTTCATTGGCAAACTCATAAAGAAGTTTGAAACCGTCGGCACTACCTACACCATAACCGCCGGCAACAATGATAGCGGCACCCTTAAGATTGTTCTTGGCTTTCTCAACATGGCGTTCGATAACCTTAACTACGTAATCGGACTCGGGAACAAAGTCCTCGGTATTTTCATATACCACCTCGCCCTTATAATTCTCGTCAAGAACTTCGGCTTTCATAACACCGCTGCGCACAGTAGCCATCTGGGGACGATTCTCCGGGTTAACAATGGTTGCAACTATGTTTCCGCCGAAAGCAGGACGGATTTGGAAAAGCAAATCCTTGTAAGACTTACCGGTTTTCTTGTCATCGAAATCACCAATCTCAAGAGCTGTACAGTCTGCTGTGAGACCGCTGTGAAGACTTGAGGAAACTCTCGGACCAAGATCGCGACCGATAACGGTAGCTCCCATAAGACAAATCTGAGGTTGCTCGCGTTTGAAAAGATTCACAAGCACCGATGTATGAGGTTTGGAAGTGTAAGGATAAAGTCCTTCGTGATCAAAAACGTGAAGCACGTCAACGCCGTAAGGCAGCACCTGTTTTTCAACATGTCCCTTAATGCCTGTTCCGGCACACACTGCCTCGAGTTTTACTCCGAGACGGTTGGCAAGCTTACGCCCTTTGGTGAGAAGTTCAAGACTTACCTCTTCAACGGTAGTCTTTTCTATTTCGCAATATACAAATACGTTGTTCATATCGGTCTTTCTTTATCCTATGGTATGGTTTGCGAGTAATTCCTTTATTAGTCCGTTGATTTCATCGTCGCTCGCGCCGAGAGTATGACTCTCTTTGGTTTTGAACACGATGTTCTGCACAGCTTTCACCTTTGTTGGCGAACCTGCGAGACCGCATTGCTGCAAATCGCCGTCCACATCTGCTACTGTCCACTGCGTGATATTGAGATAAGGTTTCTTCTCATATTCTTCCGCATAAGGGAGTTCGCCGTTTGCGGGACGCTCTATTGGAGTCATGGCACGTTTGTATTTCATTACTCTTTTGGCATTGCGGGGACGGCACGGGGCAGCGTCGCCGTTTACTGTGAGCATGATGGGCAGGGGTGCCTTAACAACTTCAGTTCCTCCGTCAATGTGGCGGGTTATTGTGATTTCCTTGCCGTCGCATTCGTTGATGTCGTTAACATAAGTAACCTGGTTAAGACCAAGCTTCTCTGCAACCTGCGGACCTACCTGTGCGGTATCGCCGTCAATGGCTTGACGACCGCCGATAATCAAGTCGCAATCTCCTATCTTGCGTATTGCCATGGAGAGAGCGTATGAAGTTGCCAAAGTATCCGCACCTGCAAATGCTCTGTCGGTTAGGAGCACTCCGTTATCGGCTCCGCGATAAAGAGCTTCGCGTATCACGTCGGTGGCACGCGGCGGTCCCATTGTTACAACAGTAACCGTAGAGCCGGGGTTCTTGTCTTTCAAGCGCAGGGCTTGTTCGAGCGCGTTAAGATCTTCGGGGTTGAAGATTGCAGGCAGGGCGGCGCGGTTGACAGTTCCTGCGGGAGTCATAGCGTCTTTGCCCACATTTCGCGTGTCGGGCACTTGCTTGGCAAGCACTACTATTTTCAAACTCATAATACTAATTTTATTATTTTCGTTTACTTACGATTTGCAAAGTTACTCATTTTCCTTTTACCGACAATAGATTGTCGAGTATTTTGAAAGGATGTCGTTTTCGCTCAAACGCTTGAATTCGCTTTCGAAATTAGGTGTGAACAGTCCCTTTCCCGACAGCATTTTTATTTCTTCCATATCAAAAAAACGTCCTCCGTCGGTTTCTTCGCTCGGGGTTATTTCTCCGTCATACACTGTGGCGAATACGTTAACGAGTTCGCATTCCCGTTCACATTCGAACACGTATCGCATTTCGAAATTGGGATTGAAATCCTCCAGTCCGAGTTCTTCTCTCACTTCACGGCGCAAAGCGTCTTCGGTTTCTTCGCCGTAATCCACGTGTCCTCCCACTGCGGTGTCCCATTTTCCCGGCTGTATGTCTTTCCATTTGGGACGGAGTTGAAGATACAGCTGTCCGTTGCTGTTGAATACGTGAAGATGTACCACGGGATGCAGTAGTTTGCTTCCGCCGTGGCATTCGCCGCGAGTGGCACTGCCCGTAACTTTTCCGTCGGGCGTTACCAGAGGCAGCAGTTCGTTTTGATTGTCGCGCATTTATGTTTGTTTTTATTTTCCACAAAAAATCCCGCATGACACACAGGTCGGCGGGATTGTTTTTACTGTTACGGAATGAGCAGGGAGCTGTCGCCATAACTCAGAAAACGGAAATCGTTGTCCAGGGCATGGCGATAAATCTTGTGCCAATTCTCTCCCACGAGCGCAGATACGAGCAAAAGCAGCGTGCTCTTGGGCTGGTGGAAATTGGTAATGATTGCTTTTACTATATGATAGTCATAGCCCGGCGCAATTATGATTTGCGTGTTGGCAGTAAGCGTGTGCAGATTGTTGCGATCGAGATATTCCACTATTTTTCCGAGAGCTTCAAGAGTGGTAAGCGGTTTTTCGCCGCTTTCCGCGTATTCATACGGAAACCACTGGTTCACTGCCAAATCTTTTTCGTCGGCATCGGGATTGCGCGAGATTAACACACCTATATAATAGAGACTTTCAAGAGTGCGTACCGATGTGGTTCCCACCGCCACGCATTTGCCGCCGTGGGCAATGAGTCTTTCTATACTGCTGCGCTTCACGCTTATGAATTCGTGGTGCATTACGTGTCCCGCCATTGTTTCGGTCTTTACGGGCTTGAATGTTCCCGCGCCCACATGAAGTGTTATTTCGTTGCGCTCCACTCCTTTTTTGTCGAGAGTCTCGAGCACGCGGGGTGTAAAGTGAAGTCCCGCAGTGGGAGCGGCTACCGAACCTTTTATTTTGGAATATACCGTCTGATAAGTCTGCAAATCGCTTTGCTCGGTCTCACGGTTCAAATACGGGGGTATTGGTAATTCGCCCGCAGCGTCGAGTATTTCGGCAAACGACAGTCCTTCTCCGCCCCACGAGAATTCCACGATGTCGTGAGCGGCATCTTTTACAGTGGCTTTCAGTTCCACGTCCCCGCCTTTCACTTTCAGTGTGCGGCAAAGGCTGCCTTCTTTCCACTTTTTGCGGTTGCCTATGAGGCACACCCATTCGCATCTGCCCACTGCCTGAAACATTTGTTCGTAATCGCGCGGAGCGTGAGGTTCCAAACAGAACACTTCAATCAGTGCTCCCGTTTCCTTGTGAAAATGCAGGCGGGCGCGGATGACTTTCGTATTGTTGAAAACGAGCAATTCGCCTTTGTCGAGATAATGCGGCAAATCGTAAAAACGGTCATCTATTATTTCGCCGTGGCGATATACAAGAAGTTTTGACGTATCTCTTTCCTTTACAGGATATTTGGCTATGCGCTCGTCGGGCAGCGGATAGTTGTAATCCTCAATCTTAATGTTTCGCGGATCTGTCATTGTTTTTTCTATTTCGGGTGCAAAATTAGCGATTGTTTTCGGAGTGGAACGCAGCGCGGTACTTATAATCACGCACAAAGTGTTTTATTTCAGCTCCCGAAGTCCTCGCAACTGCCATCTCAATCCGCATTTCCAACCGCATGTTTGCAGGCGGTCGGCTCCCGTATTTTACATTTGTTTCAAGAAGAAATGCGACTTTTTACAAGTGGCTGAACAACAAACATTTATCTCAATTTTAACAACTTCCGTAAGTTATTGTTTTTCAAAGGCTTATTATGGCAAAAAATATAAGGCACATATTTTAAAATAAGTGCCTTGTATTTTAAAATATATGGCTTGTAT
>OLHA01001420.1_pt1 | contig 12927 bp, 6 predicted proteins | sample 1605961 | NCBI WGS metagenome assembly OLHA01 (sample SAMN03283288) | human gut metagenome | biome: human-associated habitat; material: feces | host: Homo sapiens | place: Peru | collected 2012
TAAATCGGGTTTAAATGGATAAAATAGGTGTCTTTTTTTTCAAGAGCAGCGTGAAGCATCTGTGAGATTTAACGCCAGGCGTGCAAAATCAGTGAGATCTGTGGGATCTGTGTGAGCCCGAAGAAGCAAGGCTGCGGAGAGCATCTGTGAGATTTACCATCAGGCGTGCAAAATCAGTGAGATCAGTGGGATCTGTGTGAGGCTCTATACCCTCATAAAGTGAGATCTGTGTGAGGCCTAAATCCGCGCACACGCGAGCGCATGAAAAAAAGCACGGCTCTATTTTGCAGCCGTGCTTTTTTATTTATATAATGTGTGGATTATTTTTCCTTTTTTGGAGCCACTTTGGTGTAAGCCTTGTTTAGTTGTTCCACCACGTCGCTTGTCACGTCGTATTTTGGGTCGATGTAGAAAGTGGCAGCCTTGTTAAGAATCATATCGTAGCCCTTCTCCTTAGCGTATTTCTTCAGGAACTCGTTGATTTTATCGTTGAGGTCCTTTTGGTTTTCTTGCAGGATTTTTGCTATTTCCTCTTGCTTGTTAGCCACAGCCTTTTGTGCGGCAGCCATAGCGTTTTGGTAAGTAGCTTGGTCGGCTTGTGCTTGTTGAGGGTTGGTAGCGTACACATTGTTCTTTTCCTTTTGTGCGAAGCTTGCTTGCAGGTTGCGGATTTTGTCTTCCTGAGCCTTTTGCAGAGCGTCGAGCTGGTTTTGCATACGAGTAGCCGACTCGTTGTAGTCTTTAGCCAGGTTGTAGAATTTCAAAAGTGTGTCGGCGTCAACATAACGCACGGTCATGTTTTCGTTTGCTTGCTTAGGCATATTAGCAGATTCAGGAGCCTTTTCGCCCTTCTGTTCACCTTGGCAGGCAGCGAAGCCCACCATCACCAATGCCACTAAAGCAAGTTTAGAGAGTTTGTTTAAAAAGTTCATTTTTCCTTGTATGTGTAGTTATTTATAAAATTCCTTATCGTGTGCGCAAGTGATGCCACGCTTCTTCATGTGCTTATTGCTGTGAATGTGGGTGTTAGGAAACTTGCCGCCTTTCACGAAAAATATTTTCACGCCAAGCAGCATCACGGCTATGCCCACCAATGCTATTACCACAATTACGAGCTTCACTTTTGCTTTTTTAAAATTCTATGCAAATATAAAAAAGGTTTGTGACATTTTGCTCAATATTTCAAATAAAATTCGTAACTTTACGAATGTTATCACACCGTTTTAACATTAATTTCATACACGAAGCGATAACTAACATTTTTTATAAATAAAACCAAAAATTTATTATGGAAGTAAAAGATTTAAAACCCGCTCGCGTTTGGCAAATTTTCGACGCGATCACAAAAGTGCCTCGTCCTTCTGGCAATCTCGACAAAATTCGTGAATGGCTGGTTAGTTTTGCAAAGGAAAACAATCTTGAGTACAAGGTTGATGAAGTAGGTAATGTGGCTATGTTCCGTCCAGCCGCACCAGGTTTTGAAAACGCTAAGGGGGTAGTGCTCCAAGGCCACATGGACATGGTGGCTGAAAAGCTCCCTTCTTCTAATCACAACTTCCTCACCGACCCTATCCAAACCCGCATCGTCGATGACTGGGTGTTTGCAACCGACACCACCCTCGGTGCTGACGACGGCTTGGGCCTGGCTATCGCATTGGCAGCGCTCACCGACCCCGACATCAAGTGCGGTGCGCTCGAAGCTCTCGCTACCGTTGACGAAGAAACTGGCCTCACCGGTGCCACCAACATCAAGGCCGACATGCTCGTGGGCGACTATCTGCTCAACCTCGACAGCGAAGACGACGGCGTGATCACTATCGGCTGCGCAGGTGGTGTGGTTACCCCTGTATGGTTCGACTATAAGCCAGAGGCTGCTCCTGCCGACCTCCAATATTTCGCTATCAAGATTGGCAAACTCATGGGTGGCCACTCTGGTACCGACATCAACAAGGGCTTGGCAAGTGCCACTAAGCAGTTGGCTCGCATTCTCTACATGCTCGACGCTAAAATCGAATATCGCCTTGCAAGCTTCAATGCCGGCAACCTCCACAACGCTATCGCTCGCGACGGTGTGGCTGTGATTGGTGTGAAGCCTGCCGACAAGGAAACGCTCGCAACCGTGGTCAACACCGTGGCTGCCGACATTAAATTTGAATACAAGCGCGCTGAGCCTCATGCCGAGGTCACTATCGAAAGCGTTGACGCTCCTGCCACCGTAATCGATGCTTGCACAGCTAAGCGCCTCGTGGCTGCTTGCTTCGCTGCACAGCACGGCGTATATTATATGAGTCAGGAAGTGGAAGGCTTGGTGGAAACCTCTACCAACTTCGCAAGCGTTAAGACCAACGCCGACGAAATCTATCTCGAATTCTTCAGCCGCTCATCTACCGAAAGCTCAAAAGAAGAACTCGCTCTCCAAATCGAGGCTATCTTCCGTTTGGCTGGTGCTAAGGAAGTGAAATATGAAGGCAGCTACCAAGGTTGGGCTCCAAATGCCGACAGCCAGCTTCTGAAGCTCGCTGTGGCTCAATGGGAAGGCCTGTATGGCGTAGAGCCAAAGGTTGAGGCTATCCACGCTGGTTTGGAATGTGGCTTGTTCTTGAAGGTTCGTCCTGATATGGAAATGATTTCTTACGGACCAACGCTGAAGGACGTTCACTCTCCACGCGAATGCTGCCATATCCCTGCAGTGCAAAAGGGTTGGGACTTCACTGTAGCCCTGCTCAAAGCTATCGCAGCCGATAAATAACATATCCCACTTTGCTGGGCTAAGGCTCACACAGATCTCACAGATCTCACTGAATTTTTCTTTTGATGGTGTTAAATCTCACGGATGATTCACGGCTGCTCTTGCTCCCTTAGGCTCACACAGATCTCACGGATCTCACGGTTTTGCACGGCTGGTGTTAAATCTCGCTGATGTCTGCTGGGTCTGTAATGGGTCCGAAGGGTCTGTAATGGGTCTGTAATGGGTCTGTGAGGGGTCTGTGAAGTGGAATTGAAAAATAATGGTGCCGATTTTATCCTGTTTTAAGGGATGAAATCGGTGCTTTTTTTGTTGGTGGGGTGGGGTGCATGGATTTCCTTGGATTCTGCTTTATTATGATTTTTTTGCACTGATTTGCGCATTTTTTTTGATAATTGCTATTTAAAAATATTTTTTATAAGTAAATTTGCACCTCAGAAATGATAGTCAGTTGATGTCGATATGTTAAATGTTTGATATTTAATATGTTGGCAACATTTAACAAAATGTTGCTTGTGATTTACAAGCATTAGAACTACTCTATTTTATTCAAGTTTTTTTTAGACACTTATAAGAAAGTATTTTTAATTTTAATTTGGGAAGAATGTCGGGCCGACATTCAAAACTGTTATGAGCTATTTTAATCAATTCAAAAACGCGACAAGGGAAACAAAGCGTATTCTTGTTTTACTTGCGTTGATGTTTGGCTTCAGTGCACTCGCCGCGACTCATAAAGTTTCGGCTATTGCTGTTGACCCATCAAGGCTTAATGATGGTGCTCAGGTGGTGATGTACCACAATGGCACAGGTAAATTGGTCGGTTGCCAGAATGGCAAGGAAGTGACCAAAGATAATAAAGAGGTTACCGATGCTGATGCCAAGTACTATGTGTTCACCGTCAAGAAGGATGGCAACAAAATTGCCCTTCTGAATGGTGCTGGATATGTGCCACAGGTTACAGGTAGTAATAGTGTGTTTTCTGTCAGCTTTTCTTTTGCTTGGAAAACCAGTCTGACCAGTTCAAGCTATTTCAATGTGAATTACAATTCCGCATCCGATGTGGCAAGGTTGTATATTGAATATACATATTGGTGGACCACTCATAGTGGCTATATGAGCCGCACAAACTCTGGCATGAGCGCAAAGGAAGATCCAGACAACACTGCGGCTGATGATGCCGACTGGACTTTCCACCAATATGTTTTAGACGATGGCACAGGTGGCCATGGCACTGCTCCTACCAAGCACAGCCAGTTGAAGGCATGGGCTGACAATGCTGGCTATCAAGAAGTGGGCTATATCGGCTTGGGCAACAAAAACCAAGTGCTGGCTTCGGCTTGTGTGAACATCAAAAATGGTGATATTCCAACCATCGCTTACCGTTTGTTTGGTAAGACCAACTTCCTGAGCGCAGTGAGTGTGTATGCCCGTAAGCGCGATAAAGATCAGGACTACAATTCCGACAAAACTGCTTACGGTTCGTTTGAAAACACTTTCGCCCACATTTTCGACTACCGCAACCCTGAAAAGAACTGCGGGCCATTTTCCTCGGCTTCACCTACGATGTGCCAGAGCAATATGAACCAGCCTCTTTCACCAGCAACGTGAAGCTCGACGCTGGCGAATATGTGATTTATCTTGTGGCAAACACCAAGACCGCCGAAGAAATTGGCGGTTTGGACCAGTTGCCTTTGATTGGCGGTTCATCTGCCAACTTCACTCGCGTGGGTGGCGTGATTGAAACCGTGATGTGTGGCGCTAACAATTACACCATCAAAACCGTGAACAATTATTCAAAAGATGGTGGTGGCCGTGTGTTTGTGCCTAAGTTCGAGCTGCTTTATGCTCCAAAATATGCTAAGCACGCCACTTCTGTGGAATATTCTAAATACTACCGTATTCCTGCCATTACCCGTGCTTCCGACGGTACGCTCGTGGCATTGAGCGATGCTCGCAAGAATCACATCCACGATGTGTCCAACAATATCGACATTGTTTCGCGCCGTTCGTCAGACAATGGTAAGACATGGAGTGATTATATCGTGATTTTCCAAGGTTCAGAAGATGGCGGTGCTGGATGTAAATACTGGAATGGCTATGGCGACGGTGCAGTTGCTTCGTTCTCTAACGGTACTGTGATTGCTACCGCTATCCACGGCTTTGGTCTTTCTGGCACCAATCGCGATGCCGCTTCAGATGTGGTATGGAAGGTGAGCCGCGACAATGGCAAGAGCTGGAGCTCGGAATTTGTGATGAATAAGGATCTCTACGATGGTTATCGTGGCAATATCTCCCCAGGTAACATCTGCGTGGGTAAAAAAGGTCATCTCGATGGCAAAGCTTTGGTGGGCTTGCGCACAAGCGCCTCTCCAAATAAGGGTTACTCTGTAAAAGAGACAATGAATCGTATTTACTGTATGACTTATGACCCAGATACGAATGAGTGGACAAATGTTACTGTTAGTGGCTCGAAATATATTAGAGATAATGACGCAAGCTTAGACGAAACCCAATTTGTGCAGATGGGTGAAAACGAATATTTGATGTCGGCTCGTTATTTCGGAGCAGGTTCTCGCAAGTTCTACCGCTTGACATTCACCTCTGCCACTACAGCTACAGTTACCGAGGTTTCGCAAAGTGACATGAATTTGGCTGGTCCTTGTAATGGCGACCTCATCAACTATACTACAGCAAATCAAGGTACTTACGTTATCCACACCATTCCTAAGGACTGGGCTTATGATAACGACAATGCGCGTTCAAGCCTCACCGCTTACTACACCAAGGCCACTACTTCTGGCAATTTGACTTGGACTCGCAGTCTCGACCTCTTCGACCCATTTGATAACACCAATGGTGGTGAAAAGAAATCAGGCATTGGCGCACTGGACGAATCTGCGCAATACAGTTCGCTCTCTATGCAAGAAGACGGCACCATCGCTGTGCTGATGGAGGCATATCCTTATGCTATCCGCCACATGGACGGCGACAAAAACAATAATACCGCAGCCACCCACTGGGGCGACTGGGTGATGGGTCAATACTACATCAACCTCCGTATCGGCGACCTTATCCCTGATGCAGAGCAGCCTGAGGATCAAGTGATTGATGCTCCTGCGATTTCTCCAAAGTCGTTGACTTACGATTCTTACGAAGCTACCGACCGCCCAGAAATCACCATTTCACATCAAAACTATGTGAACTATCCCAACAATTACAACACCACCGACAAGAAGGTGAAAACCCTCTACGAATTTGAATATTACGATGCCGATGGCAAGCGCTTGGCAGTTTCAAAAATTAGTGAAAGTGAATTCACTGAAGAAACCAAAACCTTGACTTGGCAAGATGTGTATAAAGCTCTTGGCTACACCTCCGACCCAACTCTCAAGCAAAATGGCTACTCTGTGCGTGTGAGCGCTTACTGTGTGTCGGCTAACGATGCTCAAGTGATTTCGAAGAAGGATGTTAAAATCTACACTTTTGCCAACCCTGTGCGACGCATCAAGGTGGTGGGCTTGCCAACCAGCGGTGCATCAAAAACCGAACTCTCTACACAAGGTAGCTCGGTGGGTTCTGACGAGTGGATGACCGTAGGTCTTGGTCAGGAAGTGCAGTTGAATGCCCCTGCCGTTTATCCATTCTTATTCGTTGGTTTCTACTATGACAAGTCGAAGCAAGTGCCATTGAGCGATAAGCTCAAATACACTAACCTCTCTGGTATTGCGAACCAAATCAAGTTCACCATGCCAACTGAAAAAGAGACTCCCGACAACTATGTGAACGAGAGCGGCGTGGATGACTACGGTATTGTGATTTATGCCGTTTACGAAGTGCAGGCAGGTTTCTCAACTCGTGTCAACACCCAATACAACAACGGCAAGGCTGGAGACAACACATTCGAAAGCCAATACTCATACTGGGCTCCAAAGCAAGAACCCACATACATTGATAGAATTGTAAATGCCAAGGGCGGCGCTGAGTTTGATAAAGACCTTTCTCTCCCTGTGGCACCACAGCAGGACAATGTGTGCTTGGGCGGTAACGGTAACGGTAATGCAGGTGCATTGACCTATCCACAACAACTCACCTACGGCCTCGACGCATACGTTACTTTGGTTCCCGACTCTAAGGCTGCTTCACACCTCAATGCTATTGTGCGTGTGAAGAAGGGCGACACCTATTTGCCAAACTATTATGTGGTGAACAGCTACAACCAAGCTATTTATGGCAATATCGCAACCAGCCCCAACTGTGCCGGTGTATTCCACTGGTATAAGTTTGTGAATGGCGAGCTCCGTCCAGTGGCAGTGGGTATGAGAAGCTACGAAGTAGGCTCTAATCCTAAACAGAATGGCGCTCGCAGAAGCGTTGTGGAAGGTGGCGCTAATGGTGCATGGTATAAGGTTGACACCGACATCGCCTTTGAAGGCATTTGCGCTAAAGGCGAGGATTTCAACGGCGAGGTGACTGTGGAAATCTACTTGGTGACCAACGATATCGTATCTATTTCCCAACTCAGCAATCCTAACAACTACATCACTAAGGTGAGCCACACCATCGTGAGAGACGAACACATCACTACTGGTGTGGAGGATGTGAATGCTGAGAAGACTGTGGCTGGCGTGGTTTACTACAACCTGCTTGGCGCAGCATCCGACCGTCCGTTTGAAGGTGTGAACGTGGTGGTGACCACTTACACCGACGGCACTAAATCGTCGAAGAAAATACTAAAATAATTATAGCATTTTGTTAATTGTTAAAATGCTGCGAGTAGCGCAGTGATGCGCCAAACCAGCGATGTAATAAAAATGTTTTCCTGTGTGGGCTTGGATTGTGAAATCCGAGCCCATTTTATTTCACCACGCAGCTCTCACTGTTTCTTGGGCTGGGCCTCACACAGATCCCACAGATCTCACTGATTTTTTTTGATGGCGTTAAATCTCACAGATGCTCTCCGTCGCCTCGCTCCTAAGGCTCACACAGATTCAACGGATTCAACAAAAAAACGCAGAATTAGTGTCTTTTATAAGCCACAAATTTCCACAAATTAGCACAAATTAAATTTTTGTTGAATCTCGTTGAATCTGTGTGAGCCTAAGGGAGCAAGGGTGTGGAGAGCTTCTGTGGGATTTAGCGCCAGGCGTGCAAAACCGTGGGATCTGTGGGATCTGTGTGAGCATAAGGGAGAGAGGGTGCGGAAAATATTTTGGGGGAATTATTTTTTGCTGCGGGCAATTTGGCGTAACTTTGTAGGTTAGAGTTGGATTGTGGCATTTTTTGGATTATGGCACGATTTTTGCACTACTTGATATTTTAAGATTATAATATTTCAAAATAAAATTTGATGACTGAAAACAAAGAATTGATACAAGCCATTATTGAGGGCGCGCAAGAAAAGAAGGCGCACCAAATCGTACATGTGGATATGAGCGAAATTGAAAGTGCCTCTACTGGCGACTTCGTGATTTGCACCGGCAACAGCACACAGCACGTGGATGCCGTGGCCGACAGCATTCGTGAATACGTGGAAGAGAAACTCGGCACTCGCCCATACAACTACGACGGTTACCAAAATTCGCAATGGATAGTGCTCGACTACGGCAACGTGTATGTGCACGTGTTCCTCCCCGAATTCCGCGAACGCTATCGCCTGGAGGAACTGTGGGCAGATGCCGTGGTGACCGAAATTGAAGATATTTACTAATCAAGTTTACATCAGAGAACTAAAAACAAGCAAATGAAATTATTTGGCAATAATAGCAAGGCTTCGGGTGGAGGATTGAAATTCAACATCTACTGGCTGTATGCGCTCATTTTCATGGTGCTCATCGGCATCTATTACACAGGGGAAAGCACCTCGGTGAAGGAGATGCCTTGGACCGACTTTGAGGGGTGGGTGCAGAAAAAGGCGGTGAGCCACATCGTGGTACATGCCAATCAGGGCGATGCCGAGGCTGAAATCACCGATGCCTACGCCAAGCAGGTGATGGGCAAGGACTATCAGCCTGTGCCTGGCGCTAAGGCTGTGATCACCACCACCATTCCGAGTGCCGATAAATTTGAGGACCGTGTGGACGAATGGCGCAAGTCGGGCGTGTTTAACGGTAAAGTGGAATACGACCGCCACAGCACATTCTCCAACATATTCTGGTCGTTCGGACCGCTCCTGCTGCTGGTGGTGTTCTGGATATTTATGATGCGCCGTATGGGCGGCGGTGGAGGTGGAGGCATCTTCAACGTGGGCAAATCGCGCGCAAAACTCCACAACAAAGACAAGGACAAGGACGTGACCTTTGCCGATGTGGCTGGTATGGAGCGTGAGAAGAAAGAGGTGAGCGAAGTGGTGGAATTTCTGAAAAACCCTAAACGCTACACCGACCTGGGCGGCACCATTCCAAAGGGTGTGCTGCTCGTGGGCCCTCCAGGCACCGGTAAAACGCTGCTGGCAAAGGCAGTGGCTGGCGAGGCGAATGTGCCATTCTTCTCGATGTCGGGCAGCGACTTTGTGGAAATGTTTGTGGGCGTGGGCGCATCGCGTGTGCGCGACCTGTTCCAGCAGGCAAAGGAGAAGTCGCCTTGCATCATCTTTATCGACGAAATCGACGCCATAGGCCGTGCGCGAAGCACCAAAAACGAATTTTCACGCAACGATGAGCGCGAAAACACGCTCAATCAGTTGCTCACCGAAATGGACGGTTTCGGCAACAACAGCGGCATCATCGTGCTGGCTGCCACCAACCGTGCCGACGTGCTCGACAAGGCTTTGCTGCGCGCCGGGCGTTTCGACCGACAGATATACATGGGCAACCCATCGCTTCAAGACCGCATAGGCATCTTCAAGGTGCATCTGAAGAAGGTGAAATGCGATGGTAGCGTTGACCTTGACAAATTGGCACGAATGACGGCAGGTCTGTCGGGTGCCGACATCGCCAACATCTGCAACGAGGCTTCGCTCCTGGCAGCCCGACAGGGCAAGAAGGCGGTGCAGCAACCCGACTTCATGGCGGCTATCGACCGTGTGACACGTCAACTCGACAAGCCCACACGCATGACCGACACCGTGACCTTCGACGACATCGCCGGCATGAAGCGACCCAAGCGTGAGGTGCGCGAAATCATCAACTTCCTGCACAATCCGGAGCAATTCACCCGCCTCGGTGGCGTGATACCGCGTGGCGTGCTGCTCGTGGGCCCTCCAGGATCGGGTAAAACGATGCTTGCCAAGGCTGTGGCAGGCGAGGCGAATGTGCCGTTCTTCTCCACCAGCGCGGCGGAATTTCAGGGCGAGTTTATGGGCTCAGGCGTGAGCCGTGTGCGCGAACTGTTCCGCAATGCGAAGGAGAAAGCACCGTGCATCATCTTCATCGACGAAATCGACGCTATCGGCAGCCGCTCCAACCGCAACGGCGAGCGTGAAATCACCCTCAACCAGCTGCTGGCTGAAATGGACGGCTACGGCACCAACAATGGCGTGATAGTGATGGGCGCCACCAACCGTGTGGAACTCATCGACAGCGCGCTCATTCGTCCGGGACGCTTCGACCGTCAGATTTACGTGGGATTCCCAGAAAAAGACGACCGCATAGAGCTCTACAACCTCTATCTCAACCGCATTTCGGTGGACATCGACAAGATAGATGTGGAAGAGCTGGCTCGACGCTCTTCGGGCTTCAGTGCGGCTGAAATAGCCAATGTGTGCAACGATGCGGCACTCCAAGCCGCTTCGCAATACAGCGAAATGGTGACGCAAGACCACCTGCTCAACTCGATAGAGAAGGTGCGCAAGGGTTTGGACTTTGAAACCAAACTCGCCAACAATGTGACCTTCGACGATGTGGCTGGCGTGAAGAAATCGAAGAGCAAGATGCTCGAAATCGTGGATTTCCTCAAGCGTCCCGACTATTATACCCGACTGGGTGCGAAAATTCCACGCGGCGTGCTGCTGTCGGGCCCTACCGGCACTGGTAAGACGCTCTTGGCTAAGGCTGTGGCAAACGGGGCAGATGTGCCTTTCGTTTCGGTCACTGGTCCCGACTTGGCAAACCCATATTCCGACCCCATCGCACGCCTGCACTCCATCTTCAAGGAGGCGCGAGAGAAATCGCCTTGCGTGGTATTTATCGACGAGATTGAGGCTATCGGCGCAAAGCGTAGCGAGGTGATGGCTGACCAAAGCCGCACTCCGGCGTTGTCGCAACTGCTCGTGGAAATGGATGGTATGGGCAACAACAGTGGCGTGATAGTGCTGGCTGCGTGCAACAACCAAGACTCGCTCGACAAGTCGCTGCTGCGTCCGGGCCGTCTCGACCGCCATATCTATGTGGCTCAGCCTAATTTGGAAGAGCGTGCTGAAATCTTCAACCTCTATCTGAAAGATGTGAAGGTGGGCGAAGATGTGGATGTGCAGAACTTGGCGAAAATCACCTCTGGCTTCAGCGGTGCCGACATTGCCAAGGTGTGCAACGATGCCGCCCTGCAAGCCACCACCAAAGATGCCGAGGCGGTGAGTCGCGACTACTTCGTGGCTGCTATCGACAATATCCGTAAGGGATTGGAAGACAAGCAGAGCGATGTGGGCTCGATTAAGTTCTCCGATGTGGCTGGCATGGAAGAGGCTAAGCAGGAAGTGACCGAGATTGTGGATTTCCTCAAAAATCCTGAGAAATATAGCCGTTTGGGCGGCAGAGTGCCTAAGGGTGCGCTGCTCGTGGGCCCTCCAGGCACCGGTAAGACGATGCTGGCAAAGGCAGTGGCTGGCGAGGCGAATGTGCCGTTCTTCTCTCGCTCTGGTTCGCAGTTTGTGGAGAAGTTTGTGGGCGTGGGCGCATCGCGTGTGCGCGAACTCTTTGCCGAGGCGAAGGAGAAGGCTCCGTGCGTGGTGTTTATCGACGAAATCGACGCCGTGGGCACAAAGCGCAGCAACGAGGGCTTCAACAGCGAACACGACCAGACGCTCAACCAGTTGCTCACCGAAATGGACGGTATTGATGGTGCAAGCGGCGTGATAGTGCTGGCTGCCACCAACCGCGAGGATATTCTCGACGACGCACTCTTGCGTCCGGGTCGTTTCGACCGCAAGGTGCATGTCACCCTCCCTGCGCTCACCGACCGTGAGGCTATCTTTAAGGTGCATCTGAAGAAGGTGAAGGTGGATGAGACTGTGGATTTGACACAGTTGGCTCGCCAAACCCCAGGTATGAGCGGTGCGGAGATTGCAAATGTGTGCAACGAGGCGGCAATCCTCGCCGCACGCCAGAACCGCGAGGCTGTGACGATGGCTGACTTCAACGAGGCTATCGATAAGGTGACGCTGGGATTGGAAAACAAGTCGATGCTGATGACTCGCCAAGATGTGTACGAAACTGCCGTTCACGAGGCTGGACACACTACCGCTATCTGGCTGCTCGAACACGCCGCTCCGCTGGTGAAGATTTCGATTGTGCCACGCGGCAAGGCGCTGGGCGTGAATATGACCATGCCGGAAGAACGTGTGGGCTACACCAAACAGGCGTTCCTCGACGAGATTTGCTCGTTTATGGGCGGTCGTGCGGCAGAGGAACTGTTCCTCGGAACGATTGGCACGGGCGCACTCAACGATATGCAGCAAGCCACTCGCATTGCGCGCAGCATGGTGATGTACTACGGTATGAGCGAGAAGATGCCTAATATCTCATATTACGACCCACAAGGCCAGCTCGGACAACGCCCATACAGCGACGAACGCGCACGCCTCATTGATGAGGAGACTTCGCGCATAGTGAATGAACAGTACGAGCGCGCAAAGAAGTTGATTTCGGAACACGCTGAGCAGCACCACAAGGTGGTGGATGCGTTAATGGAAAAGGAGGTGATTTTCGCCGCCGACGTGGAAGCCATCTTCGGCAAACGCCCCTGGAAGAGCCGCACCGAGCAGCTCATGGAAGTGGCAGAGGCACGTCGCAAATCCCAGCAATAACAGGCTGGTGGCTTGGCTTAGGGCTCACACAGATCTCACAGATCCCACGGTATTGCACGGCTGATGGTAAATCCCACGGATGCTCCACGCAGCCTTGCACCCTTAGGCTCACACAGATCCCACTGATCCCACTGAATTTGCACGCCTGATGTTGAATCTCACAGAGGTTTCACGCTGCTCTTGAAAAAAAAGACACCTATTTTATCCATTTAAACCCGATTTA